>OGDN01003818.1_pt1 | contig 14925 bp, 26 predicted proteins | sample 1570271 | NCBI WGS metagenome assembly OGDN01 (sample SAMEA4384481, study PRJEB24528) | human gut metagenome | reverse complement strand
TAATATAGAGTTTAGCAAGGTCGATGGTTTCCTGTGTCGTTACGATGTCAATGGAGTATCAATGATAGAAAAAGGCTCAAGCTTGACACCAAATTTCTGGCGTGCCTGATGTTGAATGTTCAGGTTTTATTGATTGAAATTTTATCATTACTTCCGACAGGAGCGATTATGTTAGCGGCGATATCCAGGCGACTTACAATAGTTTTAAGAGGCGGATTTTCCTGTATAGCAATGTGTGATTTCTTTTCAGATGACAGACGTCCTGCGGCAATTGAATATTTGAAAAAATTTGCAGCGGTAGTATTCCATGGTTTTGTAATGCTTCTGGTTTTGCAAATATGTCAGCAAATGTCATTACAACAGATAAGTGACACATTATCAAAAACTTCAGATATTGATATTACAGATATGAGTAATGCAGTGTCAATTTGCTTGTATCAGTTTGCAGCAGTTGGTGTAATTACGGCATCAAAACAAATTATTGCTGATGCACTTGGAACACATTAAAGAAAGGAGAAGAAAAATGGAAGTGCCAATCAACAAAGATATTCGGAAGTATAAAGTTCGGGAAGTCGGCATTTTTACAATTAGAGAAGCATTAGGTATGGTTTTAATGGCCGCGGGTTGTTATATAGCCTATGGCATTCAGATGAATACGATAGGGACTGTTATTATGCCATTTATGTTTTTGGGCGCAGCTCCCGGAATTTGTATAGGCTTTGTGCATTACCATGGAATTCCGTTTGAGAAATTCGTAAAGACTGTTGTTATTGAAAATGTATTTAATCCGCGAATAAGGCCATATGAAACGGAAACGAATTATGATTTATCTGATTTTATGACAAAAGAAGAACTGGAAGAGTATATCAAAGAAACAACACCTAATAATAAGGTTAAAATTCCAGACGAACTCAAATCTGAACTAACAGGATATAAGTAAGAAAAGTGACGAGGATACTCGTCACTTTTTATGTGAAAAATGGCTTCTAAAAAATCTTTCATAATAAAAATGAAAACAGATTAATAAGGAGGTTTAAAATGAGAAGAAATAAATTAGAAATAATAGCACTGTCGATAATTTTCTCTTTAGGAGGATGCGGAAAACAGCAGACCGCAACAGAAGAAGATGTTTTTGTTCCGGTGGCGCAGAATGACTGGGCTGGTGGATTCAGCCGATTAGCAAAAGTGCAAGGAGATGTAATGAACATAGTTTCTATATTAGATACTCATAACTATGAAATTATTCAGGGAAATCCAACTGATTATTGGGATGAAGATGAATATTACTATTTGTATTTTATTCCCATGGATTCAGAAATTTTACCACTGACAATGTATATTAACGAGATAGAAGGTTTTGATGTTGTACAAGCTAATACAGTAGCTTATGCGGAAACGTTGGGAATGCAGAATACAACATTGACAAGAGTAAAGAAAGATGAATACATTTTGGATTATCAGGGAACTTTTAAAAACCGGGATACGCAAATGGGATATCCCGGACATAGAACCGTAAACTGCATTTATGACGCGGCACATAATTGGATGCAGATGGTATCTAATTCTGTTAATGTCACTACCTTGGAACAGGGGGAGGATGCTTTTTACGAATTTGCGGAACTCAGAAAAGGGAAATATGCATTCCAGAATGAAAAGGAAAGAATGTATGTTGAATACACTGATGATGGAAGTGTGAAATCCTTCTTTTACACCAGACTTCCAGATGTTCCCCAAGTCATAGAAGATGCGTCAGATGCGCTGAAAACAGAAATAGGAATTCCAGAAAAAGAAGAGGGAGAAGAATTAAATACTCAACCAAAAGAAATAGAAACTTATGGATATTTTTATCTCTCTAATGTAAACAGCCTATTTAAACACATTGATGATATTAATGCGGATTGGACCAAAGCAGCGGGAGAGCAAAAGACAGAAATTATTTATGAAAATAATGTCTTATCTGTTAAATTGCAAAATAAATTAACGGGAAAAACAGAAGAATTTTCTGTAACTGTCACTAAAACAGAAGGAGAAAGCTTAGATGAAGCTATACAGGAATTATCAGACTAAAAAAGAAGATAAAAAACAGGAAGATTTGGATAGAAAGTATCTTGGAGAGACAACTTCCACAATTATTATCTACGAGAAAGGAAAAGGCTTAAAAAGTAAGATATTTAATTCTGCGATTACAATAGCGACATTTGCGATAATTGCCGGAATAATTATTCTGATTATAACAAAAGGGAGCGAAATATTATGTTTGGTATCAAAAATCACAGCCAGTCTTTAGAAAATGAAAACGAAAATAAATATACCTCGGAAGAATTAATGGAAAAAATTCTTGACGTTTATACAACAGCAAAACAGTCAGTGTTGATGAAAATGAAACGCGGATTAATTAGTAGAGAAAGTTTTTTGGAAGATGTGAAAGAACACCTTAAAACGCATTATCACCCAGGTGAAGAGTTAGAAGCCACAATGGAAAGACTCGAACAATATGTGTTTGGGTATTCTATTTTAACACCACTTATTGAAGACCCGGATATCACGGATATTAAATGCGTTAGTTACAATAATATTCGAATTAAGAAAAACGGAGAACGCATGGGAAGTGGCGTATCTTTTAAAACCATGGATGAATATAAACGGTTTGTCCAATTCGCCGCGACTAAAAATCAAGCAAATATTTCCAATTTATATGCCATCCAAAAATTTACAGATACAAAAAGTAATCCAAATTTTATTCTGCGTTTTACCGTTATTACGGAACTACTCTCAGCAGATGATATTCCGTATATGGCAATCCGGAAAGTTAAAAGAGATTTTTATGAACTCCCTGATTTGATAGAAAAAAAGATGCTTACAAAAGAGTTAGCGGAAACAATACGAAAAAGATATTGCTCTGGTTCAACGCTTATTTGTGGAGCAAATTCATCTGGAAAAACGACTTTGCTAAACGCATTGAAAGAAACAATTCCACACAATGTATCTGTGTTTGTAACACAACAGTCAGACGAATTAACAACAAAATCTCATCCAGATATGATTTTTACGCATAGCTTACCAGGAACCGGAGAAAACATAGTTAATTATGACCTTAAGGATATTAGCATCGCCGGATTAACTATGGATGTTGATTTTGTTATTGTAGGCGAAATTAAGGGCGATGAAGCAATGCATTTATTAAATGCAGCTTATTCTGGACAAATTTGTTCTGCTACCATTCACGCTAATTCTGCAGCGAATGGTTTGGATAAAATAGTTGATTACGCTCTCTCAGGTGGAAGCAAATACACAAAAACAGAACTTTTAAAAATGTTAGCGTGCTTCAAGACAGTTATTTTTATGGATAAATTTAAAGTCGAAGAAGTCTATGCTGTAAAAGGATGGAATGAAGCTCATAACGATTTGGATTATGAAATACTTTTTGAAAGGAAATAAAGCAAATGACAATAACGGTGGAAATGATTTTAAAAACAGTTTTATTTATTGTTTTGTCCTTTTCATGCGTCGGTGCTATCTATTTTGTTAGAAAGAAAAAGATATTGAAAATTTTCTTTAAGAATGCATACGACTCTCTGGATAATGCAGCGTTAGAAAGACAAGGCAACGGAAGAAGAGATATTTTAATCAAACAGTGGACCAGGCAAAATGAAAGTTTTTTATCAAAATTACTTTCCAGACCAGAAAAAAGATATACATATAGCAGGCTGGAAACAAAAACAGGAATGTCATTTGAGATATGGATAGTCTTGAAAATTGTAATAACAGCACTAATATATCTTATTTTAACAGCGTTAAGCAAAAAACTATTCATAAGTTTGATTAGCGCTCTTGGATTTTTTTTAATTATTTCGCTTGGAGAGTATTATCTGGCTCACAAGAATTACAAAATAGTAGATGATAATATGCTTCAATTTGTAAATCTACTGAGTAATTTTACAATAACAGCATCGGAACTTACCAGTATTTTTTATAAAGCGTCAGTGTTCTTGCCAGACCCATTGAAAACAGTACTGGAAGAATGTCATTATGATGCACAAACTTGTGGAAATGTTTCGGTAGCTCTATACGCCATGCTTGAGAAAATAGAGCATCCTTTATTTAAAGATTTTATAAGAAACCTTGAGGTTTGTGTAAATTACACAGCAAATTATTCCACACTTATTAGCGGAAGCAGAAAAAGCATTAGAGAAGAGCAGAAAGCGAAAAAAGAAAGAAAAGCTATAGCAACCGAGAATATCATGGAACTTATAATTGTTGATTTTGCTTTACTGGGAGCTCTTGGATTAACAAGTATGTTGCTTGATACATCAATTTTTCATGTCATTTTTACAACAGCAGTAGGAATTGTAGCAATTGCAATTGTGTTAATATGTCATTTCATCTTTGCAATTACGGTTATTGATGCTGAAAAATAAAAAGGAGGATTTTAATGAATACGGCAATTTTTATTACACAAATCGTAATTGCAGTATTTGCTTTTTGGGCGGTAATTATTATTGTAATGAAATATCGACCAGAAAAAGCAGTTATAAAAGCATATGAGCGAGTTGACGGAAGATTAAGAGTCGCTAAAAAAGGATTTTTCAATTACGAAAAAACGAATCAATTTCTATTATCACATGGAGCCTCTTATCATTATGGAGAAAAAATGACACCGCTAAAATTTATTTTTGTAAAAATTGCCGCAGCAATTGTTTTTTTTGCAATTGGAACATGCTGGCATATTTTTGTGAGCGTTGCTCTAATGGTACTTGGTTATAATTTGCCGTCATGGGTTTTGATTTATGAAGATAAGCAAGATAATAAAAGAATGCTCCCCCAGATTCAGGGATTGTACCATATTCTTCAAGAACAAATTAGAGCAGGTGTTTATGTAACGGATGCTTTAAGTGAATGTTACCGGGGAATTGAATCTGGAAGATTAAAAAAAGGATTAGAGTATTTATCTGGAGAATTATTGTTGCAGAAGCCATTTGTGGAGTCCATGGAAAAATTTCAAAGCAAATTTAATAATCCAGCACTGGAATCATTATGTATTATATTGATTCAAGCACAGGAGTCGGGACAATCTATGGAACTTCTCGCGGATATGTCAAGTCAGATACGTGATATGCAGGCGGCATTGCTGATTCAGAAGAAGGAAAAACTAATTCGAGTTGAAACATTATGTCTTATGGGAATTTTCGCGGCAGTACTTGCGGTAATTTTATACGCTTGCATAGGAACAATGATGAGTTCGGCTCTTTTATCATAAAAGTCATTTTATTTTTCTATCATAATAAAAACGAGGGGGATTAACAAACCTAAATTAACAACCACATTAAAGGAGGATTATTTTTATGAAAAAGTTTATCGCAGTTAAGAAGTTTGGAAACAAGGTAATGGATGTTTTTGCGAAGAAACATCAGGGGATTGATGGTTTTATGGTTACGGTAGGGCTGTGCATTATAGCACTTGTTATCTGTGTACTCATGAAGGACCAGCTTTCTACATTCATCACAACTTTGGTCGGAAGCATGACAACTAAAGCAACCGGAATGCTGGGATAATCCCAGCATTTCTTTGGAGGTGTCCGGTGAAAAAAAGAAAAGGAACAGTTGTAGACATTTTATCGACGCTGATAGCAGTCATAGCAAGTGCTATAATAATGGTTGCATTTCTTGATATCTTGAAAGTAGTTTCTTACAAAGAGGATATCCGGCAAATAGCAAGAGGATACATATTAAAAATGGAAGCTACAGGATATTTAATCCCTGAAGATAAATCAGCTCTTATCCAAAAACTCACGGATATGCAATTAGAAAACATTTCCTTAAACGGAACAACAGATTCAGCAGTTGGATATGGGGCAGAGGTTGTTCTAAATATCAAGGGGAGTTTGCCAGCAGAGGTCTTAAATGTAACCACTGGAAATATGCTTACATTTTTCTTCTCGGAGCAAGCATGGAATATCGAAATCAAACTTGCATCCAGTGCGAAATATTAAAGGGAAAAGATATGAAAAAAAGAAAAGGAGAAATTGATATTGTTGTTCCGGTATTCTTTATGGTCATAATTTCTATCATAGTAATTGTATTGTTTCAGTTACTGATGTTCAGTGTAACTAGGACAACCACCGAAGATGCATTGGTTGTATCAAATCTTGCTTCAGCCTTAATTGACCCAATCGAATACGGTAAAACTGGCAATATGGTTATTCAGAACCCGGATGAAGCATATGCAATATATCAGTCAGCTTTAAAAACTAATTTACATTTAAATGATGATTGGAGTCCTGCGAATGATGAGTTGGTAATAGGTGGACCAGTTCAGGTGTTGGACTATATTATATATAATGTAAAAGGGCAGGATGTTGAAATTATAGGTTATGAAGAATCTGCAGGAAATGTCCTAATTACAGGAGGACTTGGAACAGTAACAGCGCCAACCGGACAAGTGATAGAAAAAACCAGTATTTACAGCAAAATAACCTTTCCGGTAAACGGGATTCAAGGAACACAAGTTACAGCTATTAAAGAAAAATTAGTAGCAGTAGTAGAAAATTAAGGAGGGAATTATGTTCAAAAGGAATAAAAAGATAAAAACAGAAAACGTACCGGGAATTAAACAAAAAAGCATTCTTCCGGGAGCGATTATAGCAGGACTTATCATTTCTATCGTTATTTATGCTGTAATGATTCATACCCAACAAAAAGCACTGACAGATTACGCGAAAGGAACGGTATACACAGTCAAAGATACAGTTCCAGAAGGAACTATTATTAATGAACAAAATGTAAATACTTACTTTTTGGCGATTGATATTGATGCAAAAATTATTCCGGCAACATCCGTAAAAACACTTGAAGAATTAATTGGGTTGATTCCTTCTTATAATATAGAAAAAGGAACTATCATCACAAGTGGAATGTTTCAGTCAATCAACGAAATAACCGACACAATGACAGACCCTTGTATTGTGGGATTCAAAGCGGATGATTTATACCAGGTTATTAACGGTGTATTGAGGCAAGGAGATAAGATTAATATTTACTGTATAAGTGAAGACGGCAATAATAAGTTATTTAAAGCAAATGTATTTGTTCAGACGGTTTTTGACCAAACGGGTAAAAACATAGCAAATAGTGATATGGAAACACCCGCACAAAGAGTAAATATTTATCTGGATAATTCGGATGTATCAAAATTTTATGAAGAATTGGCAAAAGGAACAATCCGGGTTGCAAAAATAGACGAATAACAGTTTTAAAATGACAATAAAAAGGAATCACTTCAGTGTGGTTCCTTTTTATTGCATATATTTAAGAGTTTTTCTTTCATAATAAAGTATCTTAAGAAAAATGGAAAAGAGAAAGGTTAAATATTATGAAAGAAAAAACATTTGATACAATCGTATCGGTCTTAATTAACTCCAAGATTGAAGCAGAAAAATCCAACAAGCACGGAATTAACAATGCTTATATAGAAAATATAAATTCTGCTTTATCAGAATTAAAAGAAATGAAGGATAATGGGAAAATTACACAGTAAATGCGTGTTTCTTTGGAATTGGGGGTAAGAGAAATGAGAGAAAAAATTAAAGAATATGTAGAAAACAATACAAAAGGATTTGAACTCGAAGGAGTTGAATTTTGTGATGAAGATTATGAATTTGTAGAAAAACTTATTGCAGAAGGAAAAACATTAGAAGATGCTTGCGATGAAATGATGCAAGGTGTCAGAGATTGCCTTGATGAGGGCTTAGAAGAATTATGACAAAAAGAGAACGAAGAGAATTTGCAAAAGAACTAATTGAAAAATGTATTGTTGCTATCAACGAACTGCCTAATTGTCCCAATGGACATTCAGATGTGTATGATAAGGCAACAATTGAAAGAGTTTTGAGAAATGTAATTGACAATTAAATGGATATTTCTTTTGGAAAGTGAGGTAAAACTATGAAAGAGTATGTGAATGTAAAAGAACTTCTTGAAGAAGTCGATGCGATGGCTAAGAGAGGTACATTGCTTGCAAGAGGTACACAGGAAGATTTGGCAATGCAGATTAAGGGACTCATTGTTACTGTTGCAATGAAAGAAGAAACAGATTAAATGCGTGTTTCTTATGGATTGGAAAGGAAGGTAAGAAATGAAATTAGTACAGGAAATTAAAAAGAACGAGTTGTTAGGAAGTAGTTGGGGAATTTACGAATTAAATACCAATGAGAAAAAGAAATACGGAGGTAATTACGCATTATCTCAGGGAGTGTTCTCTGACTATGCGATAAAAGAGTGGGGTGCAGATAAATTGTTGTCTAATCTTAAAGACTTCAATTATGAAGGATTTTTTGAGACACAAAAAGAAGCATATATGCAGGTAAAGTTAGTGGAAATGAAGAGTAAGATTGAAAGAATGGAACTTGTAATGGAACTTGCCATGAAGGATGTATTGAAATTACAAACACCAGAATGGTAACAAAAATGTGTATTTCAAGTTAAATTAAATGGTGCTGCTCTATTTGGCCTCGTTGAAGGTAAAGAATACGTCCTTAAAAAAGATGAGTTGTATACTAATGTGTGGCTCGTATATGATAAAAGGTCGTTTGTCACTGTAAGCAGGACGGATTGTTTTGACAACTTTAAGATAGAAAGCGAAGAACGAAGAGAAATGAACGGAATTGATTTAATAAATAACCTCATTGATGAGCTTGGGCGCGCAAAGGATTTGTTGCGGTCATATGTAAATGGTGCTGAAGTGTCAGAAACTACATCAGAAGGGCTGATTGATGATATCACCAGAGATTTAGACAGATATTACGATGTGGCAGATAGCATAGATGTAGTTATTGAAGGCATTAAAGTTGAATAAATTAAAGGCAGCTAGAAAACCTAGCTGCTTTTTTTTTGTTGAAAAATATTTTGCCAAGCCGCATCAGTTTTAATACCAAAATCCGCAGAACTATCATAATAGTAGAAAGATAGTACGGAGGAGTAAAATGAACGAGGGGACACTTTCTAATCAGGAACTATTGAACTATGCTATCGAAAATGGTATTATCAACACAGCGTTTCTACAAAAAGAAATCGAAATGAAAAAGAGAGAGGAGCTATTAAAAAAACATCCATACAAAATTTATCAAGGAACAACGGATAAGCTGTGGTATAGTTATCTTCCGGACGAAAAAAAAGGAAGAAAGAAGATAAAAGCCACGACAAAAAAGAACATTGAGAACAAAATTATTGAGTATTGGAAAATGCAGGAAACAAATCCGACAATTAAAAATGTGTTTTTTGAATGGGTCGAACGTAAATTGATGTATGAGGAAATAAGCAAAGCCACATATGACAGATATGTTATTGATTTTCAAAAATATTTTGGCGAAATCATGCACAAAAGAATAGGCTCAATTGACGAATATAATCTCGAAGAATATATTCGGAGTAGTATTCATAATTTTGAAATGACGCCAAAAGCATATTCAAATTTTCGGACATTGATTTATGGTATTTTCAAATATGCAAAACGAAAAAAGTATATCTCATTTAGCATAACTAATGTTATAAAAGATATGGAAATATCCCCTAAAGCTTTTAGACATAACATCCGTCGAGCGGATGAACAGGTATATATGCCAAAGGAAAAAGATAATATGGAAAGTTACCTGATGGAAAATCAGGACATTATCAATCTTGGGTTATTGTTTATGTTTAAAACAGGAGTACGTGTCGGAGAATTAGCGACATTAAAACGGGCTGATGTAGATAATTATACTGTAGCCATTAATTCTACAGAAACACGCTTTAGGGATGAGAAGGGAAATGCACATTATGAGATTAAAAATTTTCCAAAATCAGAGGCCGGGTTAAGATTTGCGATACTCCCAGAAAAATATAAATGGATTATGGATGAAATTTTACGAATAAATCCAAATGGATATTATTTATTTGAAAAAAATGGAAAAAGAGTAAAAACATATTCGTTTCGACGCAGGCTAAGATATATATGTGACAGTAAACTGCATATGCCAGTTAAATCACCACATAAAATTCGGAAAACATATGGAAGCATTTTGATTGATGGAAATGTTAGAGAATCAACAATCTTAGACACAATGGGGCATACAAATATTGCATGCACAAAAGGGCATTATTATTTTGACAGAACGAATATTGAGGACAAGAGAAATGAACTAAATCTCATCAGCGGGCTATAAAGTACTCAAAAAGTACCCAAAAGTACTCAAAGAAAAATCCCATAAATGGCTATTTTAAGCCATTCTAAAGAGATTGCTTGAAGGTTCGACTCCCGTCTAGTCCACTGAAGGTAACGGCATTGTATGTTGCGGAAGTGATGTACAGTGTCGTTATTTTTATGGTATAATGCGGAAAAAATTTTTTTCTATTAAATTTAAATTTTTTAAATCTTTTTTGGAAAAGCCATTGTCTTATAAGTGCAAGCCCAAAAACAAGGGCAAAAAACAGACCTGAAAGGTCAGATAAGAAAGGTCAGATAAGAAAGGCAAGGTGAAAGAGCATGAAGAAAAAGACATTGGCAATGGTAATGGCAGGTGATACGCTGCCGTACCGGGACATAATATGTGTTACAAATGCTACTGCACATTTGTGATATGGAAATTTGGTATGCCGGTAATTATAATGAACTTCTGTAACTGAAATACAACATTTAAAGGAGAAAAAACAGTATGAAAAGAAAAGGAATTTTTACATACCTGCTTGTACTGACCATGCTGGCCAGTCTTATGACTGCCTGTGGTAAGAAAGCAGAAGATGTATCTGAATCTGTAGCAGAGGAATCTGTAGAGGTTGTTAATGAATCCGAAACGAAAGAAACGAAACCTGCAATCACTGATATTTCGTTTACAGATGCGGATACGGGAATTACGGTGGAAGGGACTGCTGATGCGGCTGCTCTGACGGTGGCTGATGTGGAGTCTGAAGTAAATGATAATATCAGGGAATTTGCAGGAAACGACATGGAAAAGGATGTAACAGCAGTTTTGTCATACGACATTTCCATTGCTGATGCTGACGGCACAGCCGTACAGCCCGAGGGCGAAATCACAGTTACCATTCCTGTTTCAGAGGAGTTGAAAGCAGCAGAGGGCGACGCATATGCCGTGTATTACTTTAACCCGGAGGATAATTCCGTACAGAACATGGACTGTTCTGCTTCAGAGGACAGTGTGACCTTTAAGACAACTCACTTTTCCATATACTCTGTTGTAAAGTTTACAGACCATGCAATGGAGCCGGAACCTGTCCAGTCAACTGAGGGAACTGCAGGCGCACCTGAGAAAGTCGAAGAAAGCGCACCCGCAGCAGCAAATCTTCCCGGAGAAAACAGAAACGGAAGATATGCTGATATTCCGGAATCTGTCATGCCCTCAGACAGTCAGGACTGGTATTTCTGGGACGAACCCAAGCCTCTTTATACATGGTATGACGACAAAATAGTTGCCGATGTATATTCTGACTATGAAAGAACACAGGTTATTGCGTCCTTTACATATCCGGAATATGACGAAACAGGACTGCTTCTGATTGCCGAACAGGGGGATACCGGTCGCGGCATCGTAATCTATAACAACCAGTATGCAATCGTTTACTATGATATGCTGACTACGAATCCGGGACCGGATGACAGATAATTCTCTCTTAAATTTGAATTTTTTAAATCTTTTTTGAAAAAGGCATTGTCTTATAAGTGAAAGCCCAAAAGCAGGGGCAAAAAAAACAACAAAAAAGAAAAGTCTGACCGGACGAAAAATCAGACCTGAAAAGTCAGTTCCTCAAAGGTCAGATAAGAAAGGTAAAGTAAAAAATATGAAGAAAAAGACATTGGCATTTGTACTGGCAATCACAGTTGTAATGGGAGCAGCGCTCACCGGATGCGGAAACAGCGGCAGTGAGGAAAGGACAGGTACCGGAAAAGAGAGTACCGTAACAGTAGAAGAAAAATCGGAGGAAGAGAAGGAAGAAACGAAAGAAACATCAACGGATGAAATTTCTGAAAATAAGGAACCGGAAGATTACACCTACTGCAACCTGCTGTCTGACCCGTACTTCGACTGGGACAACGCCATTAAGGATGAAATAGCCACGGCAGCTATTCAAAGTGAAAATTTGCTGAGAGCAGATAAGGAACTGCTCTACAACATTGTTGACGGTGATAAATACGTAGAAATTACAGGAGCCGAATCCTACGATGTAAACAAAACCATTGAGCTGGAGGACACCATAGGTTTGTATCCAAATCTGGCATATTACGGAATAGACCCGACCCCGGCTGCTTCTGGCACACCAGGAAACGAATTCCAGTGTATGGGTGATACGCTGCCATTCTGGGATGCAAACTACGGAAATTACGCGGTTCGTCTAAATAACGAAGAAATCACCATAATCAAAGCCTACACAATTCCCAAAATTGATGTAAAAGATATTGCAGGTGGTATGCCCGTCGTAGCATATGGAACTACACATGGAACCCCTGCCCTCTGTGAAGTAGAGTACGACGGTACACACTACTGGACAACAGGAATTGCACTGGAACAGGCTCTTGGACAGTGGTAATAAAATAATTATCCAAACAACATAACAACTACGGCAATGCTTTCGCAAAAAGCTGCCGTGCAGACCGTGCTGTTACAAGACATGCACGGTCTGTCAGTCTTTGACAGGCGGGAAATAAGACATGAACCATGGAATCAAGATAGAACTCATTGACGATAAGAGTACAGAAAGCCGCATCCAGATTACATGCAAGGACTTATGCGTGACCGCAGGGTCACTGTCCGAAGCCATACGCAGGTTCGATGACAGGCTGGAACCAAGGCTGCGCCACGGCTGGGAAGAAGCCAGGAAGCGTGAACAGCTCATGCAGCATAACAGCAAGCCCGTAGTAGGGCGGCTCCGGCGTGAGGATGGGAAAGTCGTTGCAGAAGTCTTATAGATAAGGAGAACAGGACATCATGAAAGTAAACGAGGAGTACAGTCTTGCAGTCAACACGGAAATCAATGCTGAGAACATCAGAAGGGCATTGAAAGTACTGATAGACAACGGTATCGACCCGGACGAAGCAGGGGGGTGTCTTGGACGCCATCGGATGCACGCTCATTTTTATAGACACTGGATATTACAGCTTGTTTCTAATTAAGATGCTGCCCTGTAACTTTTGCAGGGTGGCAATTTTTTTCTGTAGAAGTTAGTAATTGATAATATATGTAAATTGGGATATAATATGACTATAAACAAACGGAGGTGTTTTTATGCAGGCGTTACAGGAGACAATCAGACCATCAGCAGATTTAAGGAATCATTATAGTGAGATTTCAAAACAGTGCAGGGAAGAAAATGAAGCGGTTATCATTACTGTGAATGGACGGGGCGATACGGTATCTTTGTCATATGAAGAATATAAAAGGATGAAATCACGGATTGAGCTTCTGGAGATTTTGGCAGAAGCAGAGGATGATGTACGGAATGGAAGAGTTGCACCAATCAGTGAGACTTTTGATGATTTAAGACAGATGCTGCGGGAGGGATAGGACTTTGAAATATAAGGTTGTTCGGACAGAAACCGCAGATGCTCAGATCAGAAAGATTATTTTGTATGTGGCGGAGAATTTTGGAAAAGAGGTTGCACTTGAAAAGCTGGAAGAATTAGAACAGAATCTTCTTGATTTAGGTTTATATCCGCAAAAGGGTGTAGAACCTCGTTATCTGGTACTGAAAAGACAGGGATACAAAGTATTGATACTTAAGAAAAATCTTGTGCTTTATAAGATAAATGAAGAAAAGAAGGAAGTTACGGTTTATGCTGTGGTAGACCAGAGGCAGGATTATCTGAACATTATCAGGGGATTATAAGATACAGCGTGGAAAATTTTAAAATTGGATTGTGTGGTTACAAATTGCCTCAGTCATTTCTGATTTTGCAAAAAGGTTATCTGAATTTTTATCCGGGTAGCCTTTTTATTATGTTTTGTTCGTGATATTTAAATCTTTTTTGAAAACCGGATTGTCATATAAGGGAAGGCAGTAATCAGAAAATAAATGTTTTCTTTTTACCTGTAACACAAAAGTGAATTGCTCTGGCAACATACCGGGTGTCTATATGTCAACGCGCTTTTGTGGCATGGCTTTATAGGTGCAAATACTATTATAATGATGTATACGACGATAGGAGAAACTGTATAAGGGAGGCATTAACGGTATGGAGAAGTTTATCATTACCCCCAAGGAAGATACATCTGTCACTATGACAATACGAATAGACAGGGCATTACAGGAAGAATATAATGAGCTGGCTGCAAAGACAAACCGGTCCAGGAATGAACTGATATGTATGGCACTGAAATATGCCCTGAATAATATGGAATTGAAGAATCAAAAAGATTTTGGTGTATAAAAATTTTCCGTTTTTTAAATCTATTTTAAAAATCCTCCTGTCTAACTGAACAGAAAGGGAGGGTGGACAGTGTGAAAAATATTATTCAGTGGTTTGTACTGCTATTACACAGAGATATGCAGAATTTTGAAATGGATGGGGACACAAACCGGGTTGTTTATAACGAAATTATGAATCACACAAAAAATGATGGAGAAACAAAGCAGCAAAGCGGGTAAAGATTGCGATGCATAAAGAGTGTGCAATAAAAGTATTTAGTGCCGGAACAGAAAAAGTAGTATATAATGGTAACATTCCGGCAATAAGCAGTTTTGAATGGTTCTGAATAGTCACATATAAGAAAAAATACATGTTAAGAAGTAAAGGGAAGGGAACAACAGAAAAATGACTTATACGGAAGCGGTGGAAAAAGCATTAAAGGGGGATACAACAGGATTCGATTTCCTTTACAATTCCACAAAAAACAACAAATATTATCTGGCTTTGAAATATGTAAAGAACGAAGAAGCTGCCAA
>OGDN01003811.1_pt1 | contig 14946 bp, 9 predicted proteins | sample 1570271 | NCBI WGS metagenome assembly OGDN01 (sample SAMEA4384481, study PRJEB24528) | human gut metagenome | reverse complement strand
AGCGCATGAAGGACGGCAAGAGCTTCTCGCCCGTCTCCGCCTTCACCGCGTTCTCGCACCAGTTCAGCTCGATCTGCGGTGCTGGCCCTGTCACGGGTACGATCGTCGCCATGGCCTTTGGCTGGCTGCCCGTCGTGCTCTGGGTCCTCGTCGGCGGCATCTTCTTTGGCGCCGTCCACGACTTTGGCGCCCTGTACGCCTCGATGAAGAACAACGGCAAGTCCCTGGCCCAGCTCATCGAGAAGTACATCGCCGCTTTCACCGACATGGTCTGCAAGACGTTCATGTTCACCCCGGCCGTTGACGCTTCTGGTGCTGCTACCGGTGCCATCGACTTCACCAAGTCCTATGCCGCCGGCTGCGCTGGTACCATCTCCATCCTGTTCACCTTCGTCGCTATCGCCTTTGGTTGGGCCCAGAAGAAGTTCAACCTCACCGGCGCTGCCGAGTTCGTCACCGGCGTGGTCCTCATGGTTCTCATGTTCGCCGTCGGTATGCAGTTCCCGGTCTACCTGGACAAGTTCCAGTGGTTCGCCGTCGTCATGGTCTACCTGGTCTTCGCTGGCGCTATGCCCATCCAGATGCTCAAGACCCCGCGTGACTACCTCACTTCCATCATGATGATCGTCATGATCGTCTGCGCTGTCCTCGGCATCGTCGTCCTGGGCGTCAACGGTCAGGCCACTATCACCGCTCCGGTCTTCACCGGCTTCTCCACTGCTTCCGGCATGATGTTCCCGGTCCTGTTCGTCTCCGTCGCTTGCGGTGCTCTCTCCGGTTTCCACAGCCTCGTTTCTTCCGGCACCTCCTCCAAGCAGGTCGAGAAGGAGCAGGACGCCGTCAAGGTCGGTTACGGCGCCATGATCGTCGAGTCCTTCGTCGGCATCCTTGCCATCATCGTCGCCGGCATCATGTTCTCCGACATGAACACCGCCGGTACCGGCGCCCTTAACGCCGGCGTCGCTTCCACCCCGTTCCAGATCTTCGCCGCCGGCATCTCCCGCGGTATGCAGGCTTTCGGCGTTGACGGCACGCTCGCAACCGTCTTCATGACTATGAACGTTTCTGCTCTGGCCCTGACCTCGCTCGATGCCGTCGCCCGCATCGCTCGTACCTCGTTCTCCGAGTTCTTTGCCCAGACCAACGACGCCCTAGCCATCGAGTCCAAGGCCGGCTACATGAAGGTCCTCGGCAATCCCTGGTTCGCCACGGTCGTTACCCTGCTTCCTGGTCTCGCCCTCGCCTTTGGCGGCTATGCCAACATCTGGCCGCTCTTTGGTGCTTCTAACCAGCTGCTCGGCGGTATGACCATGATCACCCTCGCCGTGTTCTGCAAGTGCACTGGCCGCAAGGGTTGGATGCTCTACGTGCCCGTCGCCTTCCTGCTCTGCTGCACCTTCACCTCGCTGGTCCAGAGCGCCATGGGCTGCATGACTGCCGTTCAGCAGTTTGGCTTCTTCGGCACCATCCCGGCTACTGCCACCACGGCTGCCGTTTCCGTCGCCGCCACCAAGGGCCTGCAGCTCGTCTTTGCCGTCCTGTTGATGGTCCTGGGCCTTATCGTTGCCGTCAACTGTCTCAAGGAGTTCTTCGGCAAGGAGGCCGGTTCCATGCCCGACGAGGAGCCCGAGTGGTCCGAGATGGGCAAGGCCGAGTACGGCCGCGCCGCTGCCGCCGAGGCTCCTGCCGACGCCGAGGCTGTCAAGGCCTAGTCAGCTTGATGGACTGACCGTCCCATCCATATGACTCGGAAAGACCGGGTCCGCAACGACGCGGACCCGGTCTTTTTTCTTGCGAGAACGGGTGATGCAAGGGCGTCCTCGCAGATGTTTTGCGTGGATAGGCTCGCGCGTTGTACCATAAGGACGTATATGTGTGCATATGAAAGGGGCCCCGTGGCCAAGACGGTATATTCCGATAACCAACAAAATGTCGATGCATTGGCCGAGCGCCTGAGCAGCCAGACGTCGCTTTCTGCCGAGCGCGCCAAGCTGGTTGCCTACGACCTGCTCTGCCGCAAGGCGCTCAAGATTAAGTCGAGTGCGCTGGCGCAGATTTTCCGCTCCGTCGATAAGGAGTGCGACACCAAGGCGATGCGCGATGAGCTTATCGCGGCAAAGATCGTGACCAAGATCGAGGGTAGCGGCATTAACGGGCGCCCGGCGTTCTATACCATCAATGCCGAGATCCGCGATGCCCAAGAGCAGCCTGCCGAGTCCGTCGAGGGTTTTGTCGTCGAGGATTCCGCTGACGTGCCTGCTGTGGAAGAAGCTGCTCCGCGTGAGCATGTCGATACCGATGAGTTGCTCGATGAGAACGTCGTGCGTGCCTTTACGGCCAAGGCAGGACGCGGCGGTTTTGGTGGGGGTGGCAAGCGCGATGCGCAGCGCCGCGCCCAGCAGGAGCGCTTCCGTCGCGCCGTTGCTCAAAAGGGTGAGACGGATGCTGAGACCGTCGAGGAAAAGTCCGTCGGGATGCAGGAGCCGACTCGCACTCAAGAGCATGCTGAGATCCAGGAGCCCAAGCGTCGCCGCGGTGCCCACTTTAAGGCCGAGCAGCGAGGTATTGCATGCGAGGTCCAGGATTCCGTCGAGGCTGCTGACGCGTCCGATGAACCGGTCAAGAAGGCTCCGGGTTCATGCCGTCCCGGACGTGGTTTTGCGGGGCGCGCGTATCCCGTCAGGCATCAGGAGAAGAGCGAGCCAGCTTCGACCACTCAGGACGAGAAGGCCGAGAAGGCCGTTGAGCCGGCGGCTCGCGAACAGAAGCCTGCTGAGCCGCAGCTTGAGGTTGATGTCGAGGCCAAGGGCCAGCAGCCTACTGATGAGCAGGCGGAGCAGGGCACGTCGAGCAAGCCTCGCCGCCGTCGCCATCGTGGGGGCCGCAGTTCCCATGCCGAGACTGCAGCCGAGAGGACCACGCCGCAGGACGAGGATGCGAAGGCCGAAGTTTCTTCGGGGCAGCCTAAGCGCCAGCCGGCGAAGGAGAGCAAGTCCGATCGTCCGCAGAAGCAGGCGTCTATGCCGAAGCGCGAGCGCAATTCCCAGGGCGATTCTAAGCGCAAGTCTCAGAAGAAGCCGGAGTCTGCCGCAGCAGATACTGCTGCCCGGCAGCCCGAGTCGGCCGTTCACGGCGAGGTCTCGGCGTTTGCCCTTGCCCGCGTTTTAGGCAGGCAGCTGCTCAAAGTTGTCCCTACGCCCACGGCGCTCTCTAAGATCAAGGAGCAGCAGACGCAGATCGTAAAGGTTGAGGGCAAGGACGGCAAAAAGGCTCCGCAGCGCACTCAGCACAACGAGATGTCCAACCGCAAGATTGCCGAGGAAATCGCAATCATCCAGGCTTGGATCGAGCAGAACCGAGGTGCCGATACGCCGGTTGCCTCGCGCCGCCAGCGTGCCTACCAGATCTTTAACGACGAGAAGGCTTTTGACGGCAAGCACGGTGAGCGCCTGATCAGACGTATGACCGAAAAGGGCATCAGCATGCAGGCGATCAAGGTCGCCCCCAATCGCCCCGTGCACTTTACGGGCTTCTTTACGCTGGGTGCCGACAAGCCGTTCATTATGGTCGAGAACCTGGATACCTATGACGAGATCGTCAAGCTCCTGCGCGGACGCAAACATGCCAAGCTCTTTGGTACCAAGGTGGGCGGCGTGATTTTTGGCGGCGGCTGCAAGGCAAGCGTCTCGCACGCACTGGATGATTATCTGGCCGAGATTGGCTATCGCTTTAACTACGTCTACTACGTGGGCGATATCGATCGCGAGGGCGCGCGCATCGTCGAGCAGGCTCGCAATGCCAATGTGGTTGAGATTCGCCTGCATGCCGGCATGTACCGCGCCATGCTCGCCGAGCATAAGCGTCGCGTGAAGGCCGGCGGCGAGTGCGAGCCCGCGGCTGCCAACCAGGGCGTGCCGCAGAACCTGGCAGCGACGATCAAGGATCTGCCCATGGTCACGCGCGTGCAGTTCCGCAACGTGCTGCGCGAGGGCGGGCGCATTCCGCAGGAGATCCTGATGACCGCAGACTATCGGGATGGCGACTCGGGAAGCTTCGACCGCATGCTGAACAATTAGATTCCGCCGTTCTACCGAACGGCGGACTTCTTGACGCTGCGAGGGACCCTGGCACGGCAATCTGACGTTCAACTTCGGCGGCGCGACCAGAAGGTCAGCGCCGCCTTGTTTCACGTCACCTTGCCATGCCAGGGCCCCTCTCGCTGTCACGTCCAAAACATCGAGGTCATGTGGCCTTCTCTGCGTGCGGAACTCGCGACAAACTTAATGCCCGGCCCGTCGGGGCCACACGTCATTTTGTAGATTACGGCTCGCTTTTCGGAACGGGGCTGATATTTCTTGATGCGAGGCACTCTCGGCTGATACGGGGCGGAGGGATTCCGCGTCCGCCTTTTCGGCGGCCGCGCCCCGCTGCGTCGCTTCGCTCCTTGCGTGCTGCGCTGGAAAACACTTCGCGTTTCCTCAGCTCTGCACCCTTACGGGTTCGAATCCCTCCGCTTGCTCACAAGAAAAGCCTCCCGATCGGCTATGCGTTCGAGAGGCTTGTTTCTTTGGCTGGGACGGAGGGATTCGAACCCCCAACAGCCGGCACCAAAAACCGGAGTTCTACCGTTGAACTACGTCCCAATGTGTAGTGTTGCCCAAAAGCAACTCGTTTAGTTTACCTAATCTGCGAGGGCATCGCAAACGCCATCGAGCAGGCGTACGGCGAGTGTCTGCGCGTCGCTGGCCGTGAAGGTGCCGTTGTAGCGCGTCATGCCCGTGAGCTCAATGCGAATGCGAGCCGGCTTCTGCTGCGCGGCGACATTGGCAGTGCGGATGCGCTGGGCCAGGTTGTGGCACTCGGCGAGGGCAATCGTGGCGCGCGGTGCGGCGTCGGCGGGCAGCTCGTCGCTTGCAATCTCGAGCACCAGGTCAACGTCGGTTGGGACCTCGGAGTCGCAGAGCATCATGCCGCTGTTGTCGGTCGTTGCCGTGGCGATATTCCACATGCGCGACGCAACACAGCGTGCGATGGGGTCCTCGCCGATAACGGCAATCTGGAAGCGCTCGAGCACGTTGGCGGCGCGAGCAAAACCGATGCGGGACTCGGCTTCGGTGACCGAGGGCTTGCCCTCCCACACATGGTGCAGGCGGTTGATGTAGGCGTAGGTGTCCTGGAAGGCCATGCCGTCGGCAAACAGGCCGACATTTTCCTGGAACTGCTGCAGGGCGGCCTCGGTATGCGGACCAAAGTAGCCGTCGTCTTCGCCACAGGCAAAGCCCAAAACGTTGAGAGCGCGCTGCAGGGCCTGCACATCGGCGCCATGGAAATTGGGCATGCGCAGATAGAGAGTGCGGTCGCCCAGCTTATACGAAGCGTCTACAAGGGCGCTCCAGCAGGGGATATCGACGGCATGACCGGCAGCAAGGCCGCTGTCGAGCCTGAAGGTGCTGACGGCCTGCTCAGTGGTGGCTCCAAAGTACTTGTCGGTGACTTCGGCGGCATCAATCGTGTAGCCGAGCTGCAGGAGACGAGACTGCACGTCCTCGACGGCTGCTCCTTGCATGCCCGTTGTAATAGGTTCCATGAACGAACCCCTTTCGGCGTACCATTCGTACTATTTGAGCGTCTGTCGGATAGACAACGCAAAGGGATGCATAAACATGCACTCAACAGTGTAGCAAGTTGTGCCAAAATACGCTGCTGACAGGTTTTATAACCCCCGTTAGTTAAGGCGCTCCACAAAGAAATCTGCCATGGAGAGGAACAGCTCGCGTGCGTGCGGATCAAGCTCAACGTTCTCGATGGCCGCTTTGGCCTTAGCGGTCAGGTCGAGCGCGTAAGTGTGGGCGTAATCGATGGAGCCGGTCTCTTGGAAGATCTCCACGGCGCGTGCGAGCTGCGCGGGATCATCGGTGCCCGAGGAAAGAATCGCCTCGACCTCGTCGTGGTAGCGCTCATCAGAGAGGGCATGTACGGCGACAAGCGTGCGCTTGCCCTCGGTGATGTCGGTGCGGAAGTCCTTGTTGGCGGCTTCCTTAGTGCCGACAAGGTTGAGCAGGTCGTCCTGAATCTGAAAGGCAAGGCCCGTGTGCAGGCCAAAGGCGCGCAGCGCTTCGATTTGCTTATCGCTGCCGCCGCCGATAATGGCTCCGGCGGCAAGCGGCGTGGCTCCGCTGTAAAACGCGGTCTTGTGCGTTGCCATGTCCAGGTAGTCATCAACCGAGATATCAAAGCGCCCGTCACGGACCCAACCCAGGTCGAGTGCTTGACCCTCGATGGTGCGGACGATCATCTCGGTAAGCTCGTGGAGCACGCGCAGCTTCACGTCGGACTCAAGCGTAGGGTCGTCGAGAACCGTCTTGGTGACCATGGTGAGCGCCAGGTCGCCACAATTGATGGCAAGGCCCGTGCCCTCGGTAAGGTGCATGCAAGGCTTGCCGCGACGAAGCTGTCCGTTGTCGGCGATGTCGTCGTGGATCAGCGCGCCCGACTGGAAATGCTCGATGGCTGCCGCGGCGCTGCGGGCGCTCTCAAAGCTGCCGCCCACTGCGGTTGCGGCGAGCATACAGATAAGCGGGCGGTGGCGCTTGCCGGCGTTGGCCGTAAAAGCCGAGAGCGGCGCATACAGGTAGCGCTCGATATCGGCAGAGGTCGCCTGTCCGTCAAAGAACGTGGCCAGATAGTCGTTAATCTGGTCAAAGTGCTGGGCTAAAAAGCTGGTAAACGGACTGGACACGGGTTCTCGCATTCTTTCTTGGGTTACATCGTTGCGGTGTGCAGATACCATATTGCCACATTGGAGTTGCCGGCGCGTCTGTTTTGGCGATTTGGAGAAACGGGACGCGTGCGCGTGCCGGCTGCTTATATAAGCCTAAAGTGCTCGAGCGCCTTGACGACGCCATCTTTGTCGACCGAGTCGGTGATGTAGTCGGCGCGCTTTTTGAGATAGTCTGGCGCATTGCCCATGGCGATACCGACATCGACGGCGTTCATCAGCGAGACGTCATTGCTGGCGTCGCCGATGCCGTACACGGTTCCGTGGTGGGGATCGAGGGCGTCGAGTACAGACTGGATGCCCCCGCGCTTCGTGCATTCGCGGGGCGAGATTTCGGTTACCTCGAGTTCGAGCTCGTTAAAGCACAGCAGCGGCTCAAGTGCCTTATCTTGAGCGATGTGGTTGGCGAGCGATGTAGACATCAAGATCTTGTAGACACTGTAATGTTGCAGCTGCGTGACTGCGTCGCCCAGGGTGCGCGCGTATCCGGGAGCATCGGGGGCATCGGCACTCATGCGCACGACGCCGTTGAGGCCCTCAAAGCGGATGACCTCGCCCGATTGCTCAAGGTAGGGGGCAAGACGCTGCAGCATACTGGGCGTCATCGACAGATCGCGAATTGCGTGTCCGTCGATCTCGGCGTAACCGCCCGCAAGACAGACGATGCCGGTCCAGGGCAGCTCAAGAAGTTTGGGGTGGATGCAGCTGAGGGTGCGTCCTGTGCAGATAAAGGCCATGTTGCCGTTTGCAACGAAATCGCGGATGGCCTGCGAGACCGCCTCGTTGGGATAAGGGGACAGGTCACGCTCGCTCTTGGGAAGCTCTTGTGCCACTCGAGGGTCTTGCCAGGCGAGTGTTCCGTCGATATCGAAGAAGCAGATATCGCCGCGCTTATGGGCTGCGCTGGCGGCAGGGGAGGCCGAGGTGGTGGGCACAAATCCCGGCTCGAGGCCCATGATCTGGTCAAAATGCTCTTTAACGCGGGGAACGGAGATGCCAATAATCACCTGGGCGGTCTTGCCCGTAATGATGAGGCCCTTGGCGCCCACCGCGACAAACGACGCATTATCTGCAACGATGGAAGGGTCTGCGACCTCGACGCGCAGGCGCGTGGCGCAGTTGGTTGCGCCCACGATATTGCCAACGCCACCTAAAAGCTGAATTACCCGCTCGGCGAGGACGTGATCTTGATCGGATTGAATACTGACCTCGCCATTGGGAGATTGCTCTTTGGCAAAGCCGCTTCCCGTTAAACGATCGATTGCCGCGCGATTGGAGACATGATCCTCGCGGCCCGGCGTCTTAAGGTCATAGACCAAGATGAGTGCTCGAAAACTAACAAAAAAGATGAGGCTAAAGGCAAGACCGATACCGAGCGCCAAAAGGTAGGAGCCGGCATGCATTCGCATGAGTGGGATGAAGTTGAAGGCCGTCATTTCCATGAGACCGCCCGAGAAGATGCCGACGATGCCAAAGAAGTTCATGGTCATGGCAAGGCAGGAGGACAGGACGGCGTAGAGCAAAAAGAGTCCGGGATAGGTGAACATAAAGAGAAACTCGAGCGGCTCGGTGACGCCGCAGACCACCGAGGCGACGATGGCGGGCAAAAGGATGACCTTAAGGCCGGCGCGGCGTTCGGGTTTGGCGGTGAAATAGAATGCTGCCGCGATGGCGGGAAGGCCAAAGAGCTTGCCCCAGCCGGTGGCGGTAAAACCTGCCCAGGGCGCAAGTTCATTTAAAGGGCGCGTGCTATGGGAGAGAATGGGGAGCAGGTTGGTCCACGTGGCGTAAATACCGTCGTGAATGACCAGATTGTCGTAATAGATGGGCATATAGAGCAGATGGTGCAGCCCCATGGGCTCGAGCGCTCGCTCCAAAAACACAAAGATGCCCACGCCGAAGGGGCCGACGCCCGCAAGTGCGTGGCGCAGCGTTTCGGTCACAGCGTATGCGAAAGGCACGATGGCGGCCGAGATGGCGGCAAGGGCAAACACGGCAAAAAAGCTGATGAGGTAGACCAGCGAGGAACCCGAGAAGGTGCCGAGCCAATCGGGAACCTTGGCATCGTAGAAGCGGTCATGGATCGCGACGACGGTTGCCGACACCGCCAGCGGGCCGATAATGCCGGTGTCGAGCGTCTTGATGCCGTCGATGACGGTGATGCCGCTAGCGGAGGTCAAAAACGACGGGTACTTAAGCCCAAGGTTGTCTCCGCTCAGCTTAATGATCTCGCTCAAAAAGAAACAGTAGGCAAAATAGGCTACGAGCGCCTCGAGGCAGCAGCGTGCCGGTTGCTTTTGGGCAAGGCCGATAGGCAGCGCTACGGCAAAAAGGAGTGGAAGGCGCTTAAAGACCGTCCACGAGCCGCGCTGAATGATAGTCCAGAAAACGTACCAGGGGGTTCCGTATACGGCGAGGTCGCCGACGATATCCACGGTCGTTGCGAGGGCGGAGATGCCGACCATGAGGCCTGATATAGAAAACAACATGGCGGGCGCGAACATGGCTCCGCCAAAACGTTGGATTTTCTGCAGCATAATATGCCTTTCGGATGCAACATGCTGTGCGAGCAAGAACGTTTAAACAATGAACTCATTGTAGAGGACTGGCTGCTTGCCGCATTGACGGTTTTGATTCGGTCCGATTTGGGTTTCGGGGGAACCGTCGACGGTAAATAATCCGTGCTTTACCGATAATCGGTTTAAACAACTTTAAGAAATGCTATCGTGCCTAGCCATACATATTCATTAGAGGTGAAATCATGCCAAAAGCGATTTACGAAGGAATCTACCGCGAGATCCGTTCGCGCATCATCAACGGGACCTATGCGTTTCAGGAGATGCTGCCAACCGAAGCCGAGCTGACCGCGGAGTTTGGCTGCACGCGCAATACCGTTCGACGCGCCTTGAGCATGCTGGCCGACCAGATGTTTGTGCAGCCTATACACGGTAAGGGCGTGCGCGTTATTTGGCTTAAGGGCGAAACCGACATGCTGGGCGCACTCGAAGAGGTTGAGTCGTTTGGCGAGTTCGCAAAACGCAACAATGCCGTCGCATCGACCGAGGTCAAGTCTTTTGAACATTTGATTTGCACTGAGCAACTCTCACGTCGCCTGGGCTTTAAGGTGGGCGAGGAGCTGATTCGCGTAGTGCGTGTCCGAAGCCTCAACGGCAGCGCGCGCCAAGTGGACCATGGCTACTTTTTGGCGTCGATCGCCAAGGGCCTGACCCCCGAGATCGCGGCGGATTCTATCTACGGCTATCTGGAGCACAAGCGCGGCGTCAAAGTGATGGCGAGCCGTCGTACGGTGAGTGTCGAGCTCGCCAACGATGAAGACTGCAGCTATCTGGACCTCGGCAAGTACAACTGCGTCGCCGTTATGGAGAGCCAGTCGTACACCTCGGACGGCATCTTGTTCGAGGTCACGCATGCCCGCACACACCCCGAGATCTTCCATTACCGCGTCAATTCCAAGCGATAGCCGGCTAGCTCGCAGCCTGACGAGACTCATGCCCTCAAAGCGAAAACGCCCGGTCAAACCGACGATGCATCGGCTTGATCGGGCGTTTTCTCTGCATTCGATAACAAATAATTGTTTATACAAAACTTGTCAAGTATCAAGTCGAAATTACCGTTCACCGAAGTTTTTCTACCGCTCTAGTAATACTTGTTCAAACAACTAGCCAAATAGCGTATTGTACAAGTCAGCAAAAGGGGCAAAGTCCCCGAGCCAATCTCCGAAGGCGGCGGCAAAGGGTGCCGCCACGGTGTGAAAGGGTGGATTGTAATGAAGAACGAAATGAGCAGAAGGCAGTTCCTGGGCTTTGCTGGTTCCGCGGCTGCGGTTCTTGGTCTGGGCCTCGTGGGCTGCGGTGGTTCTGCCGGCTCTGGCTCCTCTGCTTCTGGTGACGCTGCCGAGGTCTACTTCCTCCAGTTCAAGCCCGAGGTCGACAAGGAGTGGAAGGAGATCGCCAAGGCGTACAAGAAGGAGAAGGGCGTCGAGGTCAAGATCGTGACCGCCGCCTCCAACACCTACGAGGAGAAGCTCAAGTCCGAGATGTCCAAGAGCTCCGCTCCGACGCTGTTCCAGGTCAACGGCCCCACCGGCCTTAAGAACTGGAAGGACTACTGCGCCGATCTTTCCGACACCAAGCTCCGCGGCGAGCTCATCGACGACTCCCTGGCGCTGCAGTCCGACGGCAAGGATCTGGGTATCGACTGGGTTCAGGAGAGCTACGGCATCATTTACAACAAGGAGCTCCTCGAGAAGGCCGGCTACAAGGCCGAGGACATCAACTCCTTCGACAAGCTGAAGGCTTGCGCCGATGACATCCAGGCCCGCAAGGACGAGCTCGGCGTTGACGGTGCCTTCACTTCCGCCGGTATGGATGACTCCTCCAGCTGGCGCTACACCACGCACCTCGCCAACCTCCCGCTCTACTACGAGTTCGAGAAGGAGCACAATCAGGAGGACGACGAGATCAAGGGCGAGTATCTCGACAACTTTAAGCAGATCTTCGACCTGTACATCACCGACTCCACCTGCGATCCTTCGCAGCTCGCCTCCAAGACCGGTGACGACGCCACCAACGAGTTCGCAACCGGCAAGGCCGTCTTCTATCAGAACGGCTCTTGGGCCTACGCCGACCTCACCAAGGCCGGTATGACCGACGACCAGCTCGGCATGCTGCCGATCTACATCGGCGTCGACGGCGAGGAGAACCGGGGCCTGTGCTCCGGCGGCGAGAACTACTGGTGCGTCAGCTCCCAGGCTTCCGAGGATGCCCAGAAGGCCACCGAGGACTTCATGTATTGGTGCGTCACTTCTGACACCGCCACCAGCATCATCGCTGACAAGATGGGTCTGACCGCCCCGTTCAAGAGCGCTAAGGAGACCACCAACGTCTTCTCTCAGCAGGCCGTTGCTATGGCCAAGGACGGCAAGAAGACCGTCGCTTGGGACTTCGTTTACATCCCCTCCGAGGAGTGGAAGAAGAACCTCAAGCAGGCTCTCATCGCTTATGCTGCCGACAACACCAAGTGGGACGGCGTCAAGAACGCCTTCGTCGATGGCTGGAAGACCGAGAAGGCTGCTTCCGAGTAAGCAGTTGCTGCCCAAGCTATCTGATTAGCGACAGGGGGCGGGCAGACGTAGGTTTGCCCGCCCCCTGCATATTGAAAGGACCCTTCTATGGGCAAAGCACTCAAGCGCTGGTGGCCGCTCTTTATGCTGCCCACGTGCCTGGCGTTTATGATCGGGTTCGTGATTCCCTTTATCCAGGGTTTCTATCTCTCGTTCTGCCAGTTTATTACCATCAATAACGCGCACTTTGTCGGTATCGAGAACTACGTGCGCGCGCTGTCCGATCCGCAGTTCTCCACGTCGTTCTTCTTTACCGTGGCGTTTGCCTTCCTGTCGACGGTGCTCATCAACGTGATCGCGCTGGCCATTGCGCAGGCGCTCACTCGCAAGGCGCTCAAGGGCACCAACATCTTCCGTACGATTTTCTTTATGCCTAACCTGATTGGCGGCATTGTACTGGGTTACATTTGGCAGATTCTGATCAACTGCCTGCTCTCCAACGTGGGTGCCCAGCTTATCGCCCTCAACTCCGCCGCTGGCTTCTGGGGCCTTATCATCCTGACCCTGTGGCAACAGGTCGGCTACATGATGATCATCTACATCGCCGGTCTGCAGTCCATTCCGTCTGACTACATCGAGGCCGCCAAGGTCGATGGCGCTACGGCATGGCAGACGTTTTGGAAGGTTAAGATCCCCAACCTGATGCCGACCATCACCATCTGCCTGTTCCTGTCCATCACCAACGGCTTTAAGCTGTTCGACCAGAACCTCGCCCTTACCGGTGGCGCCCCGGCGCACTCCACCGAGATGCTCGCCCTGAACATCTACAACACGTTCTATTCGCGTGCTGGCATCGCATGGCAGGGCATCGGTCAGGCCAAGGCAGTTATCTTCTGCATCCTGGTTGTCGCTATTTCTATGATCCAGCTTAAGGCCACGAGGTCCAAGGAGGTGCAGCAGTAATGAAACGCGATAAGGCTATCAACCGCGCGCTCTCGATCTTCTTTACGATTCTGTCGCTCGCATGGATCTACCCCGTGTTCATGATTGCGCTCAATTCCTTTAAGAAAGCGACCGCAATCAGCACCACCACGGCGTTCGATCTGCTCACGCCCGAGACGTTCAACGGCCTCGCAAACTACGTGCACGCTCTTAACGAGCAGGGCTTTGCCTCGGCGTTTATGTACTCTCTTATCATCACGGTCACGTCGGTCGTGCTGATTCTGGTGTGCTGCTCCATGTGCGCTTGGTACGTGGTGCGCGTCAACAGCAAGATCTCGAACTTCTTCTATTACCTGTTCGTCTTCTCGATGGTCGTACCGTTCCAGATGCTCATGTTCACGCTGTCCAACCTCGCGGACCGCATCGGCTTTAACACGCCGTTTAACATCTGCTTCATCTACCTTGGTTTTGGCGCGGGCCTCGCGGTCTTTATGTTCGCCGGCTTCGTCAAGAACATCCCGCTCGAGATTGAGGAAGCGGCCATGATCGACGGCTGCAACCCGGTCCAGGTGTTCTTTAAGATCGTCCTTCCCATTATGAAGCCCACCTATCTTTCGGTCGGCATCCTTGAGACCATGTGGGTCTGGAACGACTATCTGCTGCCCTACCTTACGCTCGACTCCACCAAGTACAAGACCATTCCTATCTTGATCCAGTACTTCCGCGGCGGCTATGGCCACATAGAGCCCGCCCCTATGATGGCCTGCAGCATGATGGTCGTTGTCCCCATCGTCATCATGTACATCTTCTGCCAGAAGTACATCATCGACGGTGTGGTGGCAGGTGCCGTCAAGGGCTGATGCCGTAACTGTTTTGCAAGTTTTGGCGGCGCCCCTCAGCGCGGCGCCGCGTATCGAAAGGTAGAGACATGGCCGAGATCGTTCTCAAACATGTTCAGAAGGTGTATCCCAACAACGAGTCCAAAAAGAAGGGCTTCTTTGGCAAAAAGAAGAAGACCGAGGAGAAGAAGCACAACCTCAAGGTTACCGAGGACGGTGTGCTCGCTGTAGAGGACTTCAACCTCACCGTTCACGACCAGGAGTTCATCGTCCTCGTTGGCCCCTCTGGCTGCGGTAAGTCCACGACGATGCGCATGGTCGCTGGCCTGGAGGACATCACTTCGGGCGACGTGCTCATCGACGGCAAGCGCGTCAACGACGTGGCGCCCAAGGACCGCGATATCGCCATGGTGTTCCAGAGCTATGCTCTGTACCCCAATATGACGGTGTACGAGAACATGGCGTTTACGCTTGAGCTCAAGAAGGTCCCCAAGGACGAGATCGACCGCAAGGTTCGCTCCGCTGCCGAGATCCTGGGTATTACCGAGTACCTTGACCGTAAGCCCAAGGCACTCTCCGGCGGCCAGCGTCAGCGTGTCGCCATCGGCCGCGCCATCGTGCGTGACCCCAAGGTCTTCCTGATGGACGAGCCCCTGTCCAACCTGGATGCCAAGCTGCGTAACCAGATGCGCGCCGAGCTCATTAAGCTGCGTCACGAGATCAAGGGCACCTTCATCTACGTTACCCACGACCAGACCGAGGCTATGACCCTCGGCGATCGCATCGTGGTCATGAAGGACGGCGTCGTCCAGCAGATCGCCACCCCGCAGGAGGTCTTCAACCATCCCGCGAACATCTTCGTCGCCGGCTTTATCGGCGTGCCGCAGATGAACTTCTTCGATGCCCAGCTGGTGCGCTCGGGCAACGGCTTTACGGTCAAGACCGAGGATATGAACGTGGCGCTCGCCCCCGAGACCTGCGCTCAGCTTGCTCTCAACTGGGACGGCGGCGACGTGAAGGAGATCACGGCCGGCGTGCGTCCCGAGCAGATCCTGCTTGCCGACAAGGACGAGGAGGGTGCGCTCCAGGGCACCGTCGAGGTGACCGAGCTCATGGGCTCGACCGAGCATGTCCACGTGACTGCTCCCGACGGCCAGTTTGTCCTGATCATTCCCGTCGTCGACCTCGAGGCCAAGGGCGCGCTCAAGGCGGGCGACCCCATCTGGTTCAAGTTTGAGAAGAACGCGACCCACCTCTTCGATAAGGTCTCTGGCAAGAACCTTATCTAGGCCCGGTGCAACCAG
>OGDN01003795.1_pt1 | contig 15029 bp, 7 predicted proteins | sample 1570271 | NCBI WGS metagenome assembly OGDN01 (sample SAMEA4384481, study PRJEB24528) | human gut metagenome | reverse complement strand
GTATAAGCGTGGGTTCATCATATTTGGTGTGGTATCTTTAACTATGGGAAACTCCGGTTTCCCATTTTGAAACTGCGGCTTTTGAAACTCCCATATATGCAGCCAATTCATCTTGAGTAATTCCCCGTTTGTGGCGATTTTCAATCAAGACGCGGCCAAGATTGATTTCTTTCATCATAGGTACCTCCTGATTAACAGTATAAGAAAGCAAGGGTAAAAAAACAATGGAGCTATACTTTACTTATTTTTGAAAAGTCAACTTGTAGGAAATAAGCAATTAAACCTATTATACTTCATATCAAAAACAGCAGCAAGTAAAGCTATTCTGGCGCAGCTCTGACGAGTAAACTTCTCGTTTTTTTCTTTTACGGAATTTCTACCAAGCTGTCAAAACTTTTGTTCTGTTCTTTCTTTTTAAGGCACAGACTTTCCTCGTGTTACTTTTTTGTTCCTATTCTGATTGACATTCATCTCAATCACCTTCCTTCAACCAACCAGGCTACTCAAACCGGATTTGACATTGCTCTTACTTTTTTGCCGGGTCGAGTAGACGTACCTTTCACAAGGTACGTCCATCTACAGATCCGGACGTGCGGCTTTCCCGCATCCGGCTCCTCATATGGCTAATCGTTTGTCTGATCTCTGTGTACCCGACACTTTTCTCCCTAAAATCAATTTCCTCGTCATGTCAATCTCTGTGTATTGGACAAGTTTCTTTCTTGGATATCGCCATATGTGGCTCCCTTCCCTCCAGTGGCATTACCCACCTTCTTCGGTGTCGGGTAAGGGAGATTCCTTCCAGTTTCTCCCTCCCCTAAGAACGGAACATGCAACTTTCACTGCATTCCGCTCACGCATCTATAACGCATAATACCTATATGCGCAGCATTATTGGAACTCATTGCCATTTTTCTTTTCTGGCGATGTTTTTGAGAGCGTTTTTGAAAATATTCCTTATCCAGAAAGGCATTCTTATCCAGAGCCATTTGACTTTTCCTAACTATCGGCATGTCCGACATACTGAATAGAATGCTCTTTTCTGTTCGAAATGCCCATCTCCTTCCTTTGTATTCTTTCCAGTATTTATCGACAATCCATTGATGCTTTTTATTCGGATGTCTGCGCTTTGCCCATTTCCATAACATTTTCCATGTACGGTTGTCTATCGTGCCAAAACATTTCTTCGCACAGGTTCCCTGATGGTAATTCGCCCATCCGATTAAAACTTGATTTAATCTCTGAATGAGTATTTCTTGTTTTGTCGTCCGATTGTTTTTGATTATTTCACTGATCTTCTTCGTGACTTTACGCATAGATTTAGAGGAAGGCTTAATTATCAGCTTTCCTTTGAACTTACGGAAATTCCATCCCAGAAAATCAAATCCACTGTTTATATGTGTAATTACAGTCTTTTCCATTGATAATGTTAGCCCTCTTTCTCTCAGAAAGCTTTCCAGCATCTGCTTAATGACTTCCAGTGTTTCCTTATCAGATGCCGTTACAATGAAGTCATCCGCAAATCGTACCATATGCACTTTATGGCTATTGTATTTCACTCCGAATGTTTTCTTGACTTTACTCCTCCAATATACATTTAGAATCATGGGTTCCATCCCATCTATTACCATGTTTGCATACGTCGGTGATATAACTCCGCCTTGTGGTGATCCTTCCGTCGTAGGATAAAGCTTTCCTTTATTGATGTATCCACATTTCATAAATTCCTTCAATATCCTCTTGTCAGTTGGGATATGCTCCATCATCCACTCATGGCTGATCTTATCAAAGCAGCTTTTTATATCGCCTTCAAGTATCCACTGTGGTGAATCTTTTCTGCTGAGTATTCGAAATGCATACTCTCTTGCATCTTCTGGGCTTCTGTATTTGCGAAATCCAAACGATATCCTGTCCGCAGTTGTTTCCGCTACTGGCTCTAACGCCAACAGTTGAAGTGCTTGCATCGCTCGGTCTCTCATTGTTGGAATTCCAAGCGGTCGCTTTTCTGTTTTCCCAAATTTCTCAATGTAAATCCGCTTTAGTGGTTTTGCATGATAGGTTTGACAGTTTAGCTCATTAACCGCCTTCATCTTCTCAGCATCTGTTTTCCATAGTTCTCCATCAATTCCCGGTGTCCTTTTTCCTTTGTTTGTAATTACACGTTTAACAGCTATTGCTTTGGCATAGAACGAATTCGTCATTAAATACTGGAGTCTTTTGACTAACCTCCATTTTTGTTCCAATGTTGCCTTTACAATTCGAATCTGTAGTCTGCTAACTTGTTCTTCTGCTTCTGTCCAGTTGATCTGGCTCCATCGAAGTTTCATGTCTGCATTGTCCTCACTTATCGCGTAATTGAACGTAATACATTCACAGTTTCCAGTTTCTTCATGTAATTGATACGCGCTGGAAGTCTGCTTCCTTTCGGACAGAGCAAATCTTGAACTCCTATTTCTCACGTTACATGAGAACCTTCGCTTTTTCCAGCATCCTCTACCTTCTGCGTATTGTGCTTTTCTTACGATTGGCCTACCCGTAGGAACGCATAAGGCTTACCTTGTTCCTCAATCTGAATAATTATGACATGTTTAGGTTTTACCTATAGACCGGGAGTTCTCTGTCCGTTTGACTTGGCATCATACTAGTTACCTTGTCCCTGACTCCGTACCATTTTGGTTAGGGTGTATCAGCCACTTTCACCCTTTATAGCTGACGATCCTTATAGTAATTCACATTTGTTAACCTTGCATGTCTTTCCCTTGCAGTAACGCGAATACGGCTTCCGCGTTTCCCACGTTGTCCCGCTGCTCCACATCTTTCATCACTTACTCGACATTATGCGGTAGGAATATCACAAACGGATGTAATAGTGATTTCTCACAATTCAGATAGAGACTTTGCAAGTCGCACACTATGGAACTATCCGACTACCTATATTTCTTTTGTCTCTCTTTCTTTTATTGACAAGACATACTCTGCTCCTTTTTTCTAAAGCTGAGAAAATATAGGTTCTCTCCAGTTGACGTACAATCCTTGTATTACATGAACAGGTCCTTCCGACGCCACGGAGCTGTGTGAAATCTCACCTTAACGATAAACCCACATGTTGCCTTCCCCTCAGACCACAGAGTCTGCACTCCGATTTATAGTATTTCGGCGCAGGGTTGCTGTCCCTGTAACCTTGCTGTCTACGCTTAGCCCATTACATTACTGTAACACACTCAAGACTCTTCTGGCTGTATCCTTCTCACTACTAGGGTGGATTAGGGACTTTCACCCATTAGAAACGTGCGCCGCAAGGCGCACATAGAAAAGAGCCTGATGGAAATCTCCCATTCCATCAGGCTCTAATAAATTTTGAAATAATTACCTGTTTTTTTAGTAAGCTCTCTTTATGATTTCATTCATATGCTGTGTAGCTTCAAAACGAATTCGCTCTTCATCTAAAGTAAGTACTTCACGGTTTTTCATAACAAGCTTTCCGTTGATGATTGAATCCATTACGTCATGTCCATTTGCAGCATCCACGATGGTGTTTACAAGATTCTGAGTTGGTGTAATATGTGGCTGCTCAATGTTTACAAGAATCAAATCTGCTTTCTTTCCTTCTTCTACAGATCCCAGAATATCACCATGTCCGATTGCATTTGCTCCACCTTGAGAAGCCATTTTCAAAAGTGTAGGACAGGTCATGACGACCGGATTAAAAGAAGGAAGTCCCCAATAGGCTATCATAGAATAACGCAGAGCTTTCATTTCATCAAAAATATCCAGATTAGAAGGAGCTGCTCCATCACAGCCTAAACCAACACTTGCACCAGATTCGAGAATCTGTTAGTACCAGGGGTCTGGCACTTTTTTCCTCGGTCTGGCACCCGGTACGTCCGGTATCATTGGCACCCGGTATCATTGAGGTCACCAACAACAAATTTGCTCTTCATAATAATTTTGTCAATTGATTTTTTTATTCTCTGCGTATTATCTAGATAAGTTGATAAATCTCCTACCACAAAACGAATTGCCTGATTCATGGAGCGCTCGATTCCAATATTTTTATTCATAGTTTCCTTAAGTTTTTCTACCGAAATATTACTTTCCGTTATTGAATTTTTCATTTCTTTTAAAGAGCATAAATACTCTATCAATGAGTTTTGATTGTCTTCTTGATTCGCATATTTGTTTTCTAATAACCCCAAAGTATTATTCTCTACTTCATCCCATATTTTTTCAATAGTTTGATTATGATCTCTTAATTGGATTGCAAATTTATTTATATATTCTGCGGCTTTTTTCGACTCTTTACGAATAAAAGTTGCTACACTATTTCCACCAATTTGACGAACGCGATCTATCTCTGCAACATGTTTTGATATCCCATCTGTCATAGTTTTGATATCTTCGCCAAGTTTATTAATTTCTTCCGAAAGTGCATTTGAATTTTCCTCTATGTCAGCCAAAAAATCTAGAAATCCTTTATCAGTATCATCTTCCAATCTTATCACATTTTCTTGAAACTGATTTGTATTTTCAAGATTAGCCAACATCATAAAATCTTTCACTGGATTACTATATGATACAGTCTCACTAACCGCACCATCCATATTAACTTTAAGATATTCAATTAATTCAGCAAATTTCTTAAAATGTATTGAATAATCTTTTGCTCTATATTGTTTTAAGTCAAACGGTAATTTAGATAAGTCATCTTTTGTAATTATAATTGTCTTCTTATTAAATGTATGAGCAATTCCTAATTCGTACATTACATTTGGATTCAATCCTGTTAAATCAGCAATCACTACATCCGCTTTATAAATTGGTTCAATGATATCTCTCAATATATTTTGCTGATTCCCTTCATCTCCAGCATTAGTAAATTCATACTTCTCTGAAAGTTCAATTTTTAACATTTCATACACTTCAAAAAACTCATCTTGAAATGGCATAATTACAAACACATTACTTTTATCACCCATACTATTTACTCTCCTTTTTATAATCTACTCACTCATTCTTCTAAAGACTATTCGAACAGATTTGATCCACTTCGCATCATTACTTATCCATAAGTCCATTGTTAGTACCAAGAGGCTGCACCCAGAGGTTAGGACGTTCTGGCAAAGATTGATGGGGTGCAAATGATTCGGGAGAAACTCACGGATAAAGACTATGGATTGAATAATTCTTGATCCATAAGTTACTCCTTTCCTTTACCTACATCATTTCATTGAATACCACAATTTTGTGACCTTCTTGAATGTTGTAGGCTTCTTAATATGATGAGGCAGTTCAATCTTGTCATCATCTTTCAAATAGTAATAAACTACTGACCTAATATTAGGATTGTTATTAATCATCATAAAAAGATGCTCATCATTTGCAGGTGACAGTCCAACAATTTCAAGCTGACCACTAATAGCCTTAAATAAATCTTTTTTATCTCTTGTGTCCACTTCGAGCAATTCACCGTTTTTGCCGGGGTCTGGCACCTGGAGTGCTTTACACCCGTAGGAAATCCCATCTGAACCCACATATACGTTACAATAAGACTATTCATCATAGCGCCTCCATCAATCTCAATGCCTTTAACAAATCCTTCGGTTTCAAACTTTAACTTTATGTAACTCAGCCAAGTTCCAAATAAAACAATAAGCGACAAATCATTTTCACATCTCAGCCGATCTGATGGATCGTTGCCTGCTGCTCACCTCGTAGCGGTGTGTGATTATAAGAGCAGCTACCGTGTAGATGCCTCTACACGACTTTATTTTACCAAAGCCTCACACTAATTCGACAGTATTCGACTTTTTAGTCATTTTTTGTTCATTTTACGTTTACAGTTTAGTACCGGGGGTCTAGTACCGGGGGTCTGGCACCAATGTTAATTCATAATTCAAGTTCTTCGATCTTGCTACATTTGTATTCTATCAAATTGTGACAAACTTTGCAACCAGTTTCGTTTTACCAAATTCGACACCTTTCGGCATCATTCGAATTTTTGTTCACACTTTGTTAACGGTACCTGACCCCCGAGAGCTCCTTTTTCTCGAACATCTAGCTAAATGGCATTGCGAAATTCTCTACCCTTTGCTGGACGCACGCTCAGACCCCGTAAGTTTCCACATAGTTAAACTACTTTTGAATTAATACTGAATAACCATTAAGTATATTCAAAATATTACTTGTTTTAATTCTATATAACTTTTCTGAAAGACTTTTTTTATTAACTGACTTAATGAATTGGCTTGCTTTAAAATTCGTTGCCTCCTTTTTTTCATGCTATCATCCACTTGTTTTCCAATATACACCTGCTCAATATCTTTACAGAACCACACAAACTCATATCCAGCATTTTGACAAAATAACTTCGCATCATTCAAAAAGTTTAAATCCTCTTGTTTTCTATCATATTCGTCACAATCAAAACAATATATAACTCTTGATTGGTTTTTATCAGATGTAGCACTATATTGTTTAATTTTCTTTTCCACTTCTTTCTGTTTTTTTATATAATTCCCCTTGCCATCCATATATATAGGTGTAAATTTAATCTGTGTTCGCTCATAGGAATAAAATTGTTCAATAGTTTCTTTAATATAAATCCAATCAGAATTACAAGACTTATTTGTTTCTACAACAAAGATTAGCTGCATCCCCATTATATATTCTCCTCTTCTTCATTAAATACACCTATAAAATCCATCGAACCAACGTTGAATGGTGAACCTTCTATCATTCCATTTCTATAAAGATTAGATGGTGAATATCTTATTCCCTTTTTCCATGAATAAATTGTATGATCTTCTGATAAAAAATCAATTGATCTTTCATGCCGTTTTAAAACATCCATAGGACCAATATTATGCGTTGTAAAACAAAGTTGTCCTTCTCCATATTCCATCAAATATTCTAATAATGCACATAAATATACATCATGTAAATTTGAATCAAATTCATCAATAAAAACTATCCCTCCTTGAACCATCTTTTTTAAATATGCAAATAGCTGAACTAATTTTTTTATACCAGTACTTTCATATTCTGCATGAATTTTATAATCTTCATAATTCATAATTAAATCACATAGCCACAAATTAGCATTTTCTTTTCTGTCAATTTCTATTGATTTTAAATCAGGTTTAAAAATGTGAAGAAACTCGTACAATTTTCCTACATTTCTTTCAAATTTAGAATACATTTCTTTAGGAACAATATTTTCTACAGCAGTTATAACATCAATGTGTATATTACCGTTTTCTAGGTAATCAATTATTTTGTCATTTGGATAATATGACACCGATTTTCGTGTTATATATGCTCTATGATTATCAGACTCATCTAAATATACATATAACTTTATCCCAAAAAGCCAAAGTGCCATTAAACTAAAATAAAGAAAATCCTTTTTATTTTCTTGTATTTGAAACTGTCGAATTAAAATTTTTTCATAAAATAATGCACATATAGATGTTGTCGACAATAAATTTGTTGTCTTATCAAATATAAGTTTTGAAAATTCATTTTTTTCGCATAAATAACTTATTTCCCCCATTTCAACTTCAAAAATCAAGTATTTTTCTTTTTCATCTCCTCTAACATCTTTAGTCAATAACTTTTCATGAGAAATCACGTATTTATCTGTTATATCCTTAGATAAAACCAAACTATATTCAAAGTAATGTAATCTTCCATTTATATCCACAACATAGTCACACTCTATGAATAACTCCTCCATTTTTTTATTGATAATGGCATCTAAGTTTTTTTGGACAACAGGGTTATTCAAATAATTCGCATCCACAAGCAAGTTTCTTAGTATTTCAACAGAACTTACTATTCCAGATTTACCTGAGCCATTCATTCCATAAATTCCTTTGATATTATACTTTTGAGTATTCATTTTCTTAGAAATAGTTTCTTTATAAAAGTTCAGTGAAATCAATTTATCTAAAGTCTTTACCCCCTTAACAGAGTACTTAACCAAGTATATATCTTTCATTTTATACCTCCTGCTTTCATTTTTTGCTACATTATTTTTATAAAACACCTACTCTAATATCAAACTCGTAAGGTGCTCAGACCATTTTTACTCCCAAATTAACAGACCATCTTTGGGCAACTCTCCTTTATAATGTAATGTACTTATTCTTAAAACTGGCGCAGTACATTTGCAATATGCCACATTCTACCAAATATTGCAATCAAAATCATTCGACAGCTTTTGACATATTCTATTATTTGCAGTTTAGTGCCGGAACTGACGCCTAATCTTCCTACCTCACTAATGTAGTTCAACTATACGACAAATATATTTTTGTCGCATAGTTGAAAATTTCAAAAAATATATTAGCACTGGCACTCTGCCCCACTACTCGGCACAATCATCTCTCAGTGCTTTGCGTTAAGCAGACACATTTCTAGGTGCAAACATCTACTCAACAATGCCCTCTCAGGCTTATATTTTTAAATTCTTGACAAATTAAGAGAGCCACCTCTCAGTAGCTCTCTCTGTGATGTAATGTACCTATCATGCTTGGAACCGATATTTTCTGGTACATTTGTAATATGCTACATTTTTCCAAATATTACAACCAAATTCGTTCGACAGCTTTCGACTTTTCTGTAAGAAATTCGTAAGGTGCTCAGACCCCATTACGACGTACACAGACGCCGCGGAGTTGTGTGAAATCTCACCATTTCGATAAACCCACATGTTGCCTTCCTCTCTGAGCACAGAGTCGACACTCCGGTTCAAGGGATTTCGGCGCTCAATTGCTATCCCTACTACCTTGCTGTTGTTGATTTACACATACATTTGACCCACTTTTACGTTGAATATTGACCCAGTATCATTGCAGAAAGCATCTGTCAAGGCATCACTTTGTTTGGCGGAAGCCAGCCTAGACAGTAGCTTCCTGCAATGATTAAAAGTAATCAAGGGCTTGTAAGCCCTCTTGTACAATGGGTCAGTTTTAAGCGTTAAACCCGGGTCACGTTTAAGTGTAAATCAACAGCTGTCTACGCTTAGCCCATTACATTACTGTAACACACTCAAGACTCGCTTCAAATGCTGTGGTTAGCAGCTTATTTGTTCCACCTGTCGGATTGTACACCCTTAGCTGGACGCACTGCCTGACCCCAATGTGCTCCAGTATTTCGTTTTCACTTGCTTAATATTTCTTTTGCAACTTTGCTAAAAGTATCCGTATTATTTTTTTGAATTATTTCATCTAATATTTTTAAATCAGATGATGATAGAATATCTCTAAGCCCTTTACAAATAACTCGATATAAGTTTTCCTCAAAAATCAACCATTTCTCATCATAAATAATCTGATCCCTTGCAGAATTTAAATTTAAATCACTGTTAGCACCAACATCCAGTCTGAATGAAAAAGGAAATGGTATTTTAATTACTGCTTTCGATACCTTATTAAAATAATCTGGAAACAAATTATATGGAATTTCTATTCCATGTATGGATAATGCCGATTTTGATCTAAATCTCTCCGACCACGATGAATTAGAACAGATTTGACCATTTTCATCCACTGAAATATTGGTTGAAATCTCTGTAATATAATTATTTTCATATTTTATATTTGAAGATACGGTATAAACCTCACCATCAATTTCAACATCTTTTGATAGTATTTCAAGTTGTTCTACCGGCAAACCATTTTCAGTAAGTATTCCTATACAGCCTCTCCCTTTAAAGCCATACTCTTCACAAGTCAAATCAATATCTATCTTGCGAATATTCTTTGTATTCTTCCAAGAATAATCCAATAAAGGTTCTATACCTAAAGCATCAAAATACTCACTTGTGTATACTTCACTTTTTTTGTTTGTTTTAATCTCAACTTGTACTGATGGATTAGGTACACTGGATTTTACACACTGTATAAATTCATCCTCTTTCATTCTATCCCATGGATGCACTGAGCGTAATGTTAATATAGTATCTGTCCCAGGTTCTTTTCTATCTGAATCAGAAATCACAAAAAGACTTTCATAACCTTCAATTGATATGTGCAGTGCTTCATCACACTCAAATTTTTCTCTAATTCTCCTAGTTGTTACTTCCATAGAATCACATACCATAAAACACGAAAGAATACCTATACCAAATCTAGATATTGGAGTAAATGAAGATTCAAACGAAACCATCAACTCATTGAATTCCCGCGAAGAATAATATGAGCATCCAACATTAGTATAATAATTATCAATTATGTGCTGATTCATTCCAATACCATTATCACTTACTCGCAGATAATCCATATTATTTTTTGTATATAGTGACACTTTTACTTTAGGGGTATACTCTATTTTCCATAACTCTGAGAGTTTTTTCCTAAGCAAACAAGCATCAATAGAATTTTGTAATAATTCACGCAATGCTACTTCTGGTTTACCATATAGCTTAGTTCCCATTAATAAGTCAATTATTTGTTTTTTACTTAATGAAAATTTTGTATCATGGTAACGGTAAATAGGCTTTCCTGATATAATATCTTTTTTTGCCTGTATTTTTCTTCTATCTACCTGAGGTGGCAATGGAATTTTATAAGCTCCTATATCAATATCCATTCCTTCATTTGATAGATTGGATAAAATAACTGTTCCCTTCTTCAATTCTTCATCAATCTGATCACAAAAATCGAGAATGGTAGCTTCAATTGCTGGATGCTCACACTGAGCCGAAAACAGAAGCATTCTAGGTGATATTGTCCATGCATTTATACTCTGATGTTTTTTCCATTCTCTCAATGATACTGGATTTTTCACGGCCAGATGAGAAAACAGAACTGAAGGCGTTCTTTTAGGGTCAAAATCAATTATATCTGCTAATCGTAATACTGTTGCCACAAACGGAATACACAAATATTCATCTTGTCCACACACTCTAAAAGTTTCCATCTGAAGTAAATATGTGTAACTTTCATTATGGCTAAAGCAAATTGTTGCTAACGCATCTGTTAAATCCGTATCTTGATATATGATCTTCCCGCTCCAATATTTTGCAATAATTTCCCTTGCACGAGTCGAATGGGTTATTCTTATGTACTCTGTTACAATATAATCTTCCAAAAGCTGTGCTTTTGAAAACTCTTGTTCTGTTCTGAGACGTTCAATATCAGCTAACTGATGCTCATATGTCAAACGAAAACGAGAAAATTTTTGTCTTTCTTCTTTTAATTCTTCATCATATTCTTCCTCAGAAAGTTGATTTTTCCATGCCAATATATACTTTTCATCTGGTGCCATACCAATATCATGCAAAAACACTGAAATTATCAGCATGAATAAATCTGGTGTAGACAATCTTCTCATATTCTCTTGCGAAATAAGTTTTCCAATAATACTAAGCATATTAAAAATATGGGTATCATCATGTAAAGTGAATTCAGGCATATTTTTAATTACTGTCTTTAAACGTTCAACCGCGAATGTACCGATTTCTGATACAAGTGTTAAAACATTATATTGATTGCTTTTTTCACAATTATTTTTTAATTGTTGATAAACTGCCAACTTATTCAATCGGTTTTCCAAGTATTCATTCATACATTATTCCTTTCACTAGGTGTTTACGTTAGGTAAGGTACTCATTAGTACCAGGATCGAGTAGACGTACCTTTCACAAGGTACGCCCCTCACAGATCCGGACGTGCGGCTTTCCCGCATCCGGCTCTTCATATGGCTAATCGTATGTCTGATCTCTGTGTATCTGACACTTTTCTCCTTGAAATCAGTTTCCTCGTCATGCCAATCTCTGTGTATTGGGCAAGTTTCTTTCTCGGATATTGCCACATGTAGTTCCCTTTCCTCCAGTGGCATTACCCACCTTCAACGGTGTCGGGTAAGGGAGATTCCTTCCAGTTTCTCCCTCCCCTAAGAACGGAACATGCAACTTTCACTGCATTCCGCTCACGCATCTATAACGCATAATACCTATATGCGCAGCATTATTGGAACTCATTGCCATTTTTCTTTTCTGGCGATGTTTTTGAGAGCGTTTTTGAAAATATTCCTTATCCAGAAAGGCATTCTTATCCAGAGCCATTTGACTTTTCCTAACTATCGGCATGTCCGACATACTGAATAGAATGCTCTTTTCTGTTCGAAATGCCCATCTCCTTCCTTTGTATTCTTTCCAGTATTTATCGACAATCCATTGATGCTTTTTATTCGGATGTCTGCGCTTTGCCCATTTCCATAACATTTTCCATGTACGGTTGTCTATCGTGCCAAAACATTTCTTCGCACAGGTTCCCTGATGGTAATTCGCCCATCCGATTAAAACTTGATTTAATCTCTGAATGAGTATTTCTTGTTTTGTCGTCCGATTGTTTTTGATTATTTCACTGATCTTCTTCGTGACTTTACGCATAGATTTAGAGGAAGGCTTAATTATCAGCTTTCCTTTGAACTTACGGAAATTCCATCCCAGAAAATCAAATCCACTGTTTATATGTGTAATTACAGTCTTTTCCATTGATAATGTTAGCCCTCTTTCTCTCAGAAAGCTTTCCAGCATCTGCTTAATGACTTCCAGTGTTTCCTTATCAGATGCCGTTACAATGAAGTCATCCGCAAATCGTACCATATGCACTTTATGGCTATTGTATTTCACTCCGAATGTTTTCTTGACTTTACTCCTCCAATATACATTTAGAATCATGGGTTCCATCCCATCTATTACCATGTTTGCATACGTCGGTGATATAACTCCGCCTTGTGGTGATCCTTCCGTCGTAGGATAAAGCTTTCCTTTATTGATGTATCCACATTTCATAAATTCCTTCAATATCCTCTTGTCAGTTGGGATATGCTCCATCATCCACTCATGGCTGATCTTATCAAAGCAGCTTTTTATATCGCCTTCAAGTATCCACTGTGGTGAATCTTTTCTGCTGAGTATTCGAAATGCATACTCTCTTGCATCTTCTGGGCTTCTGTATTTGCGAAATCCAAACGATATCCTGTCCGCAGTTGTTTCCGCTACTGGCTCTAACGCCAACAGTTGAAGTGCTTGCATCGCTCGGTCTCTCATTGTTGGAATTCCAAGCGGTCGCTTTTCTGTTTTCCCAAATTTCTCAATGTAAATCCGCTTTAGTGGTTTTGCATGATAGGTTTGACAGTTTAGCTCATTAACCGCCTTCATCTTCTCAGCATCTGTTTTCCATAGTTCTCCATCAATTCCCGGTGTCCTTTTTCCTTTGTTTGTAATTACACGTTTAACAGCTATTGCTTTGGCATAGAACGAATTCGTCATTAAATACTGGAGTCTTTTGACTAACCTCCATTTTTGTTCCAATGTTGCCTTTACAATTCGAATCTGTAGTCTGCTAACTTGTTCTTCTGCTTCTGTCCAGTTGATCTGGCTCCATCGAAGTTTCATGTCTGCATTGTCCTCACTTATCGCGTAATTGAACGTAATACATTCACAGTTTCCAGTTTCTTCATGTAATTGATACGCGCTGGAAGTCTGCTTCCTTTCGGACAGAGCAAATCTTGAACTCCTATTTCTCACGTTACATGAGAACCTTCGCTTTTTCCAGCATCCTCTACCTTCTGCGTATTGTGCTTTTCTTACGATTGGCCTACCCGTAGGAACGCATAAGGCTTACCTTGTTCCTCAATCTGAATAATTATGACATGTTTAGGTTTTACCTATAGACCGGGAGTTCTCTGTCCGTTTGACTTGGCATCATACTAGTTACCTTGTCCCTGACTCCGTACCATTTTGGTTAGGGTGTATCAGCCACTTTCACCCTTTATAGCTGACGATCCTTATAGTAATTCACATTTGTTAACCTTGCATGTCTTTCCCTTGCAGTAACGCGAATACGGCTTCCGCGTTTCCCACGTTGTCCCGCTGCTCCACATCTTTCATCACTTACTCGACATTATGCGGTAGGAATATCACAAACGGATGTAATAGTGATTTCTCACAATTCAGATAGAGACTTTGCAAGTCGCACACTATGGAACTATCCGACTACCTATATTTCTTTTGTCTCTCTTTCTTTTATTGACAAGACATACTCTGCTCCTTTTTTCTAAAGCTGAGAAAATATAGGTTCTCTCCAGTTGACGTACAATCCTTGTATTACATGAACAGGTCCTTCCGACGCCACGGAGCTGTGTGAAATCTCACCTTAACGATAAACCCACATGTTGCCTTCCCCTCAGACCACAGAGTCTGCACTCCGATTTATAGTATTTCGGCGCAGGGTTGCTGTCCCTGTAACCTTGCTGTCTACGCTTAGCCCATTACATTACTGTAACACACTCAAGACTCTTCTGGCTGTATCCTTCTCACTACTAGGGTGGATTAGGGACTTTCACCCATTAGAAACGTGCGCCGCAAGGCGCACTACAAAAACGGGTAGCCGTCATCAGCTACCCGTTTTTATAACTTTCTATGCATCAATCTCTTTCAATATTCTCATATTCATTTCATCATAAGACTTCCAGTACTCCTTTTTAACAGAAATGCCTGTATAATAAAATAAATTTTTTATCATCTGCATTATCTTTGTCGAAGTAAACCCTGTCTTCTGAATAATCGTTTCTTCTGTCACAGATATCACATCATGTGCTGCATCATTCCGTATCTGTTCTTCAACAGAACGTAATTTTTCCACCAGTTCCTTTAATGTACTATTGTCAGAGAAATGGTCTATGAGGTATTTTAAATGGACAGCATAAATATCAGTTCCATTAAATTTCCCCTGAAACGCCTTGTCCAGAACCTGCTCTTCTTCTGTTCCCTGCAATTTGCTTTCCGACCATTGTCTTCTTGAAACTTTTTTATACTTTTTGACTTCGCAGTAATCGTTAATATCCACACCACATTGCTTTTTTAGTACCAATTCAAACAAATCCACAAGTAATGGGGTAATCGCTCTTATAAAATCAACATACTCTCCTCTCTTTAAACGCACATCCATATTTAAAGCATATTCAAATAACTTGCGGTCGGAAGAAGCCTTTACAGGAATACAATCAAAACCCGTCTG
>OGDN01003777.1_pt1 | contig 15103 bp, 9 predicted proteins | sample 1570271 | NCBI WGS metagenome assembly OGDN01 (sample SAMEA4384481, study PRJEB24528) | human gut metagenome | reverse complement strand
ACGTGCAGGCTTATGCGTACGTACGTGTAGCCCGATGCGTATATACGTGTGGGCTGATGCCACCGTATGTGTAGACCGATGCCACCGTATGTGTGAAGTGTTTTAAAAATATACAGCCCACACCGAATGTTGCAAAAAGACCTTTGTGTTTTCAAAAAAGCTCGTTATGTTTTCAAAAAACTTCAGCACCTTTTTAAAAAAGCTCGGCATGTTTTTAATGTAAGGGCAGATGGGATTATCCCCCCCCCTCATAAAGTCGGTCATTCCTTCTTGTCCGTTCATCCTTACATTTTAAATTTAATGCACTGACGAACAACCGGTTAAAGATGACAGCACATCCCCTCATCCTCCCTTCATCCGTGCTTTCCAAGTCCCTTCACAATCTGCCTTCAGTATTTATCCTACCAGAAGAAATTTTATAGATGAAAGGAGGCTGAAAGGGCGGTGATGGGATGCCCATTCACTACCGTAATCCCCACCAACAGGACGTTTTAACGACTAATGAAAGGAGGAAGGAAGAAACGTATTTTCACTTGTGGAGCGAAAAAACACCGTTGTTTTTTATGGTTTCAGCCATCGTGTAGCAAGTCATTTACTAAAATGGAATCATCCATTCCTTTGACCTTACCAAAGCAAGTATGCATAATGTTTGCAGAGGAAAAATCTGTCACACATAAAAGTACAAATACTCGAAGAACCTTTCTTTGTGTGACAGATAAGAGAAGTGATTGTTCTACTTATTTTCTACCTGGTCCGGCAGTACAATCAATATGTCAGCAATATTCAATCTTTTCCTTTCTGACACTTTTTCAAATCACGAACAATGGTACTACCCATTACTTCACCATAAATCTGGGTTGTAGTCAGATTTTTATGTCCCAACAGTTTCTGTACAGTTGTTATATTAGCCCCCTTATATATTAATAAGGTAGCATTGGTGTGTCGGGCTGTATGAAATGAAAAGTGCTTGTCTATATTTGCCAATTTACCGATACGAATTAATTCTTTGTTAACATTGGAATTACTTTTCAGCGAGAAAAAAGTATTCCACTGGTTTTGATATTTATAAAGTATGTTCAAAGCTTTTCCGCCAAATAGTAGGTTTAAAGGAAGCTTAACCTCAATACCTGTTTTTACAGAATTGAATATCAGCCACAGTTCTCTGTCTATTTTAACAATATTCTTCTCAGTTAAATTGGTAAAATCCGAATAACGCAATCCAGTATAACAACAGAATAAAAATGCGTCTAATGTATGTTGGAAATGTATATCTCGATTCATCAAAGACAGCTCTTCTAATCTTTTCATTTCATCAGGCAAAAGAAATACATGTTTTCCCTCTTTCATTTTAATTTTATATCTTCTGAAAGCATAATCATTTAAATCGATATATCCTTTATTTATTGCTGCATTAACGAACGATTTCAAATGTTTCATGTGTTTCGCTACAGTATTCATCTGATAACCGGCGTCATACAAATACTTCTCAAAACTAGTTATAAAATTGTAGTTCAAATCTTTAAACTCTATTGATGGTTTAAATGATTGGAGCAACCCAATAGTCGTTAAATGATTTTGCTTGGTACTGTCCTTTAATTGAGATGCATCTATTTCTTTACGCGCAAAGCTTAAGAATGAAACATCTGTACTGTTTTTGAATTCATCCTTTATAAGATTTAATGTGATAATCTTACCTTGCCTCCACAAAGACAGTTCTTTTCTTTCTAGCTCAATTATAAACTCTTTAAGCATTCCATTAAGCGCATCCTGATTGGGATGGTCTTTGATAATTTTCTTTTTTACATCCCATTGTTCTGGACGTAAATAGATGTGGGTAGAAAAGTAGATCTTCTTCTTGTTGAGGTAAGCTTCTACTTGAACCAGAGCCGTTCCTCTGGAATTTAAACATTTTTTCCGGTTGTAAACAGGACGATAACTAATCTTTCTCATAATTCTTAGTTCTAAAATTGAAATACTATAATTCTATGATAAGACGTAAAGTGAACACTAAAAAAGCATTTGAAGATATTTTTGTTCTTTTCTTTATATAAACTTAGAAAGATAGCCTTCATATGTTAACAATTATAAGTTAACAGACCTTTAAAACTCAAGTTGCAGATTGAAAGTCGTCTTATTGCATATATTAAAAACTCGAATAAATATGAAGTAAATTTTCATTTTTTGTGAGATAAAAGTGCCTAAAAGCATAATAATAGAGGAGAAACTTGTGATTTTTACCATTATTTGTTTGATTTTACAATTTTATTCATACCTTTGCCAATTGTTAGAGTGAATGAATTTATATTAATCTAAAGTTAAACTTTAAGAGAGAATTTTATGAAAAGAAAATTTATGCTGTTATTGACCTGCCTTTTTATAGGTATAGGTCTGGTAACCGCTCAGGTCACGAAGGTAACAGGTACTGTTATCTCGGAAGAGGACGGATTACCCGTAGTTGGCGCCTCTATTTTAGTAAAAGGTACTGCTGTAGGTACTGTTACTGATATGGATGGTAAATTTCAATTACCAAATGTACCAAGTTCTGCAAAAACTTTGGTAATTTCGTTTATAGGTATGAAGTCTCAGGAATTACCTATAAAACAGACTATGAATATCGTACTAAAACCTGATACAGAAACACTTGAAGAAGTTGTCGTTTTAGGTTATGGTAGCGGCAAAAAGATTGGTAGTATTGTCGGTTCTGTTGCAAAAGTAAACTCAGAAAAATTATCTGCAAAACCTGTAGCTAATGCTATGGATGCTTTACAGGGGCAGGTTTCAGGTTTACAAGTTTATACTAGTTCTGGTGAACCAGGCTCTAGCTCTAGTTCATACATTAGAGGTGTAGGCTCTTTAACTGCAGATAACGAACCGTTATATGTATTGGACGGAACTCCGGTTAGTTCAAGTGTCATGGTAATGATGAATCCAAATGACTTTGAAAGCGTTACTGTATTGAAAGATGCTTCGGCAACTTCTATTTACGGTTCACGTGCTGCTAACGGTGTTATCTATATTACTACAAAGAGAGGAAGAATTGGCGAAAAGGCTGTGATTACAGCGTCCGGTAATTATGGTACTGCCAGATTAGCACGAAGAGTAAGCAATCCAATGAATTCGACAGAATTGCTTGGCTATCAGTTGTCGCATGGTATCATCAAACAGGAAACTTATGATAAGTATATCAATTCGGGCATCGACACCAATTGGCAGGATTATTTCTTCAAAGATGATGCGCCAACTTATCAAGCCAACTTATCCATCCAAGGCGGTAGCGATAAAACTACATATTATGTATCCGGTTCATACTATTATCAAGATGGTATAACTCCCCGCTCGGAATATAATAGATATACATTCCGGTCTAATTTGGAGTCAAGACCAACAGATTGGTTGCGTTTTGGTGTAAATTTCGGTGCGACTTATGATGAACAACAAACTTCACTGTTTACATATCAAGGCTCAAATAGCCTGAATGGTGGTATCTTTGGTACCATTTTGAACCCTACTTATTATAATCCTTATGGAGAAGACGGTTCTAAACTGGAAGTTATTCCAGGCCTAAACAGATATAGTCCATATTATTTGTCTGACAAACAACCTTCATCTTCAAACACAGCGCAATTGGATGGTACTGCTTTCCTTCAATTGAATCCCATTGAAGGCTTGACTATACGTTCTCAGTTTGGTATAGAAGCTTATGATTTCAGACAAACTTCTAAACGTTTAGCTTCACATCCTAATGCTACTCAGGGAGGATATACTTATGAGGGATTTAGAAGAAATGCTAAATTGACAATCACCAATACTGCCGAATACAACTTCAAGATTAAAGATGAACATGATTTTACAATCTTGATTGGTCAAGAAGGAATTAAAAATGATTATCAACGTTTTGCTTCAGAGACAACAGGACAAAGCGATGACCGCTTAAGTATGTTGGAAGCCGGTACAGTAGCTACTTTATTGGGAGCTGATGAAAATGATCTCTATACTTATCAATTCCTATCATTCTTCGGACGTATCAACTATGCTTTAAATGATAAGTACTTTGCAGACTTTTCTATTCGCAACGATGCTTCTTCTCGTTTTGGTAAAAATAATAGAAATGCCATTTTTATGTCGGGAGGTTTGATGTGGAATATGAAGAAAGAGAGTTTCTTAGAGGATGTAAACTTTCTGTCTGATTTAAAACTAAAAGCCAGCATTGGTACTACTGGTAACTCTTCTATCGGCAACTATGAACATTTGGCATTAGTAGGAACTAATCTATATAATGCACAAGGAGGTTGGAAAATCAATACTCCCGGTAATGGAGATTTGGGATGGGAAAAGCAAACCCTGACTAATATAGGAGTGGAAGCCAGCTTCTGGAATAAATACCGCATTGAACTGACTTATTACAACAAGAAGACTTCTAACATGTTAATGGATGTACCTGTACCTTATACTTCCGGTTTCAGTTCTATTACTCAAAATGTGGGTTCAATGACCAACTCTGGTGTTGAAATAGCAATTTCACTTGATTTGCTGAAGACAAAAGACTGGTTTGTTGGGTTTAATATGAACTATGCATATAATAAGAATAAGATTACTGAGTTATTTTATGGCTATGATGAATGGGCTATGCCTAATTATCTGGTATCATACAATGTCGGTGAACCTGTACAATATTATATGGCTAAATGGGCCGGAGTAGACCCTGCTGACGGTCAGCAAATGTGGTATGTGCCGGGAACTGACGGTGAGACAACCAAAGAATATGATGAAGAACTACTTCAGCAAGCCACCGGTAAAAAACGTTATGCACCTCATAATGGTGGTTTTGGATTAAATGTATCTTGGAAAGGTTTGAGCCTAAATGCTGATTTTGCCTGGGTGTTAGGAAAATATATGGTAAACAATGACTATTATTTTGCTGCAAACCCTTATAATTTTGCCGGATATAACCAATCAAAAGACGTTCTGAACGAATGGAAAGAACCGGGGGATGTTACTGATATTCCTGCTTTTGGAAATGTCATGCAATTTGATACCCACTTATTGGAGAATGCTTCATTCTTACGTTTGAAAAATATTTCATTGTCATACACTTTGCCTAAAAATTGGTTATTGCCAACCAAAGTAATACAAGGAGTAAGAATAATGGCTACAGCACGTAACTTGTTTACTATAACAAATTATAAGGGAGCAGATCCTGAGTTGGATACTAATTTGACTTACGGTGCTTATCCTAATACAAAGCAATTTACAATTGGTGCTGAATTAACATTCTAAATATTTAAATTATGATACGTAAAATATTCAAAACTATAATATTGTCGTCATCTCTTGTCTTGACAGTGACATCGTGTGACTTAGACCAATATCCTAATGATAGTATTTCTACGGAAACATCTTGGGAAACTGTAGATGATGCGGTTAAATTCCGTAATGGTATTTATTCTTACTTTAAGTCTATCAATGGAGGAATCTATACCTATACTGCAGACCAGCAGTCAGATTTGTTCAATGCAACAATCTCTTACTCTAACCGTGGGGGAGATATGCATCGTTGGGACTTTACGGCAGCTCAATATGATATTGAGGATATTTGGCAATATAATTATTATACAATTAATAATTGCAATAATATTATAACCAATATCGATAAAATAGCAGCTGAAAACGAAGAAGACAAAGCAACTCTTAACATGATTAAAGGCGAGGCCTATTTAATGCGTGCCATTTGTTATAATACATTGGTGACTCGCTTTGCCAGTGATTATGAACCGGCAACGGCAGCATCTGCTAAAGGTCTGCCATTGGTTCTTGAGATGGATCCTCAAGGAAAGCCGTCTCGCTCTTCATTGGAAGATACTTATAAACAAATAAAACAGGATATTAAAGAGGCACGTGCTAATTTGACTACTAAAGGAGAAGCTAATTCTGTTTACTTTACAGTAGATGTAATTGATGCCATTGAAGCACGTGTTGATTTGTATATGCATAATTATGGTGAAGCTGTCACATTAGCAAAAGGACTGATTGATAAATATCCTTTGGTTACAGATGCAACAGTATTTAGCAGTATGTGGTTGAATGACGAAAGCTCTGAAATTATCTTTAAGTCATTCCAATCTGTAGACGAACGTGCCAATGCCATGACACTATACTTATCTTACAGTACGGCAACTGAAAGTTTTAGCCCGGATTTTGTTCCTGCAAAATGGGTGTTGGATCTTTATGAGGATGGGGATATCAGAAAAGAAGTGTATTATCGCAAGGATAAAATTACTTGCCTTGAAACAACAGTCAATGATGTTTATATGCTCAATAAGTACCCCGGTAATCCTAAACTCAAAAAATCAGAGTATGAATATTATCAAATGCCGAAAGTATTCCGTGTAGCCGAAGCATATTTAATCGCTGCTGAAGCTTCGTATCAAGCTAATGATGAAGTAAATGCCCTGAAATACTTAAATGATTTGAGGACTCAACGTGGTGCGAGTACAGTTACTGCAACAGGTAACGCTTTGTTTAAAGAAATAAAGAATGAATGGATTCGTGAGTTTGTTGGTGAAGGCCAGCGAATGAATGATTTAAAAAGATGGCATGATAGTATCCAGCGCCATGATTCGCAGAACCCAGCTATCTTAATGAGCGGATCTGATTATACAGAGCTTATTAAGGATGCTTCTGACAAGCGTTTCTTGTGGGAGATTCCCAATAATGATATGAATGCTAATTCTAATATAGAAGGTAATTGGTAATATAAAGAAAACAAATTACTCACTAACTTTAAAAAAGGGAGTGTCAAAACTAAACCGGCCTATCCAATCGCCAGCTGTAGGGGCAGGGTTTGCCTGCCCGAAGACACAAAGTAAACTGTTTTCGGGCGAGCGAACCTCGCCCCTACGAACGAAACGACAGCATTATCCACGTTTTGACACAACCCCCTTTTATTCTTTGCCAAAGCGAATCAAGATCAAACAGTTGTACACGGAAAAGTGTATTGGGATAGCATACAATGAAATCATTTGATTTGAAATCGATTGATTTGAAATCAAATGATTCTAAAAAATCCTTTTATATTTGTTATTCCTTTTTCTTTCATCTATCTTTGTTGAAACTAATAGACGAATAGTATGGAAGCTCCTTTTGTGTATGGCCGGATAGCAGAAAAAGAAAACTTTACGGATAGACTGCAGGAAACCGAATTGTTGATACAGAACTTCAACAATCTGATTAATACAATTATCATATCTCCGCGCAGATGGGGAAAAACATCTTTGGTTCATAAAGCCGCGCAGCGTTTGGAGCTTGCGGACAAGAATATACATATTTGTCAAATAGACATCTTCAACTGCCGTACAGAAGAACAATTCTATAAAATCTACGCGAATACTATATTGAAAGCCGGCACCAGTGCATGGGACGATTTTATAGCAGCCGCCAAAAAGTATCTAGGCAAGTTTATTCCCCTTGTTTCATTGTCCGATGGCAGTCAGAGTTATGAATTCTCCTTTGGAATAGACTTTAGAGATACTAAATTCTCCTATGATGAGATTCTTGATTTGCCGGAAGTGATGGCTAAGGAAACAGGAAAGAAATTTATCGTTTGCATTGATGAATTTCAAAATATAAATGAATATGAGGATTCATTGGGATTCCAACGCAAACTCCGTTCGCACTGGCAAAAGCATACTTCTGTAGGCTATTGTTTATATGGAAGTAAAAGACACATGTTACTGAATATCTTCAATAATTATGAGATGCCTTTTTATAAATTTGGAGATGTGCTTTTCTTGCAGAAAATCAAAGAGAAAGATTGGACTGAATTTATATCAAAACGTTTTTCTGATACTAAAAAAAGTATCTCCGACAATTTGTGTGCTAATATAGTGGAATTAACCAAAGGTCATCCGTATTATACCCAACAACTGAGCCAGCAGGTATGGTTGCGTACAGCTAAGAATTGTTCTCAGCAAATTATCGAGGAAGCTTTTCAGGGCCTTGTCGGGCAGTTAAGTTTGTTGTTTACCAATATATTGGATTCTTTAACTCCGAAACAAATCAGTTTTTTAATAGCTGTTGCCAATCAAGAGTCAAATTTTTCTTCAAAAGCGGTTTTGACCAAATATCAGTTAGGCACTTCCGCCAATATAAAGAATTTAAAGAAAGCGACTTTAGAGAAAGACCTGATTGATATACTTCCTGAAGAGAAAATAGAAATGCAAGATCCTATCTTTGAATATTGGCTTAAAAATATATATAGCAAATAATTTCTTTTTGCAGCAACTCTAAATAAAAGGGATTGATGGTAGAATCCGGGTAGAAAACATTTCATAATATTGCTGTTTAAAGGTATTATAAAAGAGGGATGAAACTTTATTCAGAAAAAAGCAAAGCATTAAATATCAATGAGATATGCGTTGCTTTAGTTCTGCAAAAACTTTGGTAATTTCGTTTATAGGTATGAAGTCTCAGGAAGTGGCGATTAAGCCTAACTTGAATATTACATTAAAACCTGATACTGAGACCCTTGAAGAGGTAATTGTCACAGCCTATGGTACAGCGAAAAAGTCAGCTTTTACAGGTTCTGCATCTGTGATAAAAGCAGATGAGATTGGAAAAGTACAGACTTCAAATGCGACCGAAGCTTTGACTGGTAAAGTTTCTGGTGTGCAGATAAGAACAAGCTCAGGTCAACCGGGTAAAAACTCCCCCTCAATCTTAATTCGTGGTATATCTTCTATTACTGCAGGCAACTCACCTTTGATTATTTTAGATGGAACTCCTTATGAAGGTGACTTGAACAACATTAACTCACAGGATATTGAATCTATGACTGTGCTAAAAGATGCAGCTTCCAATGCTCTGTATGGTGCACGTGGCGCTAATGGTGTCATTATGATTACTACTAAAAAAGGTACTTCTGGAAAAGCTACTGTTACTTTGGATGCAAAATGGGGTGTGAATACACGTGCAACTCAAGATTACAAAACGATTGATAATCCGGCACAATATTATGAACTTTATTATAAGGGATTAAAGGATTATTTTATGAATGAAAAATCATATTCTGCTGCCCAGGCTCATTTATTGGCAAACCAAAATTTATGTGCTTCAAACAGCTACGGTTTAGGATATAATGTATATACAATTCCTACAGGTCAGTATATGATTGGAGAAAACGGAAAATTAAATCCGAATGCAACTGTGGGTAATATGGTCAACTATAACGGACAAGACTATTTACTTACTCCTGACAATTGGTTGGATGAAGCTTATAAAACCAGTCTTCGACAAGAATATAATTTCAGTGTAGCGGCAGGAACGGACAAAGGCTCTTTTTACACATCATTCAGCTATTTAAAGAATGAAGGTATCTCTCCAAATTCTGATTATAGCCGTTTGACCGGACGTATAAAAGCTGACTATCAGGCTACTAAATGGTTAAAGATTGGTGTTAATTCATCATATACTCATTATGACTCAAACTCTTTGGGTGAGGATGGTAGCTCTACTTCATCCGGTAATGTGTTTGCAGCTGCTACTAGAATCGCACCTATTTATCCATTGTATATTCGTGATGGAAAGGGTAACATCATGTATGATAAAAATGGCCTTAAAATGTACGACTATGGTGATAAAACAAATGCAGGTTTGGAACGTCCCGCATTTACCAAGTCAAATGCATTGTCTGACGCAATATTAAATACAAGAGAAGGTAATGGTAACTCTTTTAGTGGAAGTGCGTTTGCGGAAATCCGTTTTTTGAAGGATTTTAAATTTACCAGCACTAATGATGTTTATGTAGACGAGGGACGTTCTACCACAGTAACCAATCCATATTACGGTTCATACGCTTCATCTAACGGTATTGTAAGCAAGACTCATGCTCGTATTTTTGCATATAATTTCCAGCAGTTGCTTAATTATACAAAAGAAATAGGCAAACATAATATTAATGTAATGTTAGGTCACGAATATAATAGATATGAATATTATAATTTGAATGCCAGCAAATCTAATATGTTTGATCCTAATAATCATGAATTGGCCGGAGCCGTTACTGATGGTTCGCAGGACTCTTATACTACCTTATTGAATAGAGAGGGTTATTTTGGACGAGTGATGTACGATTATGGTGAGAAATATTTCTTCTCAGCTTCTTATCGTCGCGATGCCTCTTCACGCTTCCATCCGGATAATCGTTGGGGTAATTTCTGGTCAGCCGGTGCTTCTTGGTTAATATCTAAAGAAGATTGGTTTGATTATTCATGGATTAATATGTTGAAGCTTAAAGCTTCGTATGGTTCTCAGGGTAATGATAACATTGGTAATTACCGTTATGCAAATGTATATACCATTAGAAATTCCAGTGGAAATCCGGCAGCTGTGCCAGAAACAATGGGTAACAAAGATATTACTTGGGAAACGAATGGTAACTTTAATGCCGGTATAGAATTTGAGATATTCGACAGACGTTTGACGGGTAGTGTAGAGTTTTTCTATCGTAAAACGAGTGATATGTTGTTCTCATTCCCATTGCCTCCTACATTTGGTTATACTTCTTACTATGCAAATATTGGTGATATGCGCAATAGAGGTGTTGAATTAGAGTTAAATGGAACTGTTATCAAAACAAACGATATTACATGGGATATTCGTTTTAATATGACTAATTATAAGAATAAGGTGACATATTTGCCGGAAGAACGCAAAACGATGACAATGCCTGATGGAACAAGAGGTTATTCTAGTGGAAATTACTTCTATGGTGAAGATATACCATTATATACTTTCTATTTGAAAAAGTATGCTGGTGTTAATGAGAATGGTGAAGCTTTGTATTATGTGCAAAAGAAGAATGAGGATGGTACTTATGGAGAGCGTGAAACCACAACAAAATATTCAGATGCCACTACTTACCTGTGTGGAACTGCACTGCCTGATGTATACGGTGGTTTCGGTACTACATTTACCTATAAAGGATTCGACCTTTCTGTAGACTTTACATATCAATTGGGAGGCCAATGCTATGATGGAGACTATCAAAGTGCTATGAATTCTCCTACTTCTCAGGGAAAAGGAAATGTAATGCACGCAGACTTATTAAATGCTTGGAGTCCTGAAAATCCTAATTCAAACATACCTCGTTTCCAATTTGCAGATTCATATTCGGCAGCTTCTTCAGACCGATTCCTGACTAGCGCTTCTTATCTGACTTTGCAGAATTTGAACTTGGGTTATACTTTGCCTTCTAATTTATGTCGTCCAATGGGATTGGAAAAATTACGTATTTATTTGGCATGTGACAATGTATGGACTTGGTCGAAACGTCAGGGATTAGACCCGCGCCAAAGCATCAGTGGTTCAGGAACAGCATCTTATTATGCTCCTATCCGTACTATTTCGGGAGGTATCACAGTTACATTTTAAATGACAAAAGACTTATACATTATGAAAAAAATATCAAAAATCATATTGGGTATATGTTGCTCTTCTTCATTACTGCTCAGCGGTTGTATTGAGGAAACGTTCCCTACTAACTCTGCAACAGACGAACAATTAACTTCTTCTTCAAAAGCAACGGAAGCTTTGTTGTGGGCAATGCCTGCCTTTGCCAATGATTTCAAAACCTGGAGTGCGGGAGATTACGACTGGGGGTATGGATCCATTATGCATGTCCGTGATGTCATGACAGAAGAAATGGTCATTAATGAAAGTAATTATGACCACTATTCAGCATGGGAACATAATCAGTATATAGGTCCGAATTATCTGACCACACAATGGATTTGGAATTACTTCTGGAAGTTTGTTCAAACCAGCAATAAATTGATTGCTGGTGTTGACCCTACCACTACTGATGAAACTTTATTAGGATATTTAGGAGCTGCATATGGATATCGGGCTTTTATTTATCTTGATATGGCACGTATGTTTGAGTTCTTGGAAAATGACAAGATTCCATCTGTTAATTCGAATGGCAATGATGTATTGCATTTGACAGTACCTATTGTAACAGAAACTATTACCGAGGAAGAGGCACGAAATAATCCTCGTGTTTCTCGTGAAAAGATGTTTGAGTTTATTGAAGGGGACTTGAACAAAGCAGAGGAATATATTAAGTATTTCAGCCGTCCAAAGAAAACATTGCCTGACTTGGCTTGTGTTTATGGCTTGAAAGCACGTTTATACATGTGGGTCGAAGATTATGCAAAAGCAAAAGAATATGCACGTAAAGCTATCGATACCGGCAAGTATATACCGACAAGTAAAGCTGATTGGACTAATACCACTTCTGGTTTTAATGACATTTCCGCTACATCTTGGATGTGGGGCTCAAGTGTACAAAAAGAAGATGATGTTGTTAAATCCGGTATTATAAACTGGACTTCATGGATGTCGGGTGAGGCTGCTTATGGATATGCGGGTGCCGGTCCTGTACCGATGGCGGATGTTCGCTTCTACAACAAGATTTCAGACAAAGACTTCCGTAAACTTTCATGGAAAGCCCCTAAAGGCAGTACTTTAGAAAGTCAGAATGAATATTGCAATCCCGCTAGTGCGGCAGATATGGCAGAGTATGCTTCTTTAAAATTCCGTCCGGGTTCAGGAAATGTTTCTGACTATAATGTAGGATCTGCAACTTCTTTCCCATTAATGCGTATAGAAGAAATGTATTTTATCGAAGCGGAAGCTGCAGCGCACTTAAACGCATCAGATGGTATCTCTTTAATAAATAGTTTTATGAAGGGTTATCGTTATCCGTCTTATGAATGTAAAGTGACTAATCAGGATGATGTCGTAGAAGAAATTGTTTTTCAAAAACGAGTGGAACTTTGGGGAGAAGGACAAAGCTTCTTTGATATCAAACGTCTGAACTTACCTGTTACTCGTGCTTACGAAGGAAGTATGCATCATGCAATGGGACGTTTTAATACTACAACTCGTCCGGCTTGGATGAACATTTGTATCGTTCAAACTGAAGAGAACAATAACAAAGCACTTCTCGGTTATGAAAATCCCGATCCAAGTGATTGTTATAAAGCTGAATAATAATTTGAGCTAACGTATAAAAAGAAACATTATGAAATCTATTAATACATTATTATCTGCATTACTCTTTCTGAGTACAGTTGTTGGTATTACATCTTGTACTGAGGAGGCTGATTATACTCCGGCGCAAAAGCCGGAGTATAATCAGGTTTATTTCGCTACAGATGAGGCATCGACTGTTTCATTGGAAACAGGCCAGCAATCTTTTATGGTGAGTATTTATCGTATATCTTCAAAAGGGGCGTTAACAGTAAATGTCACTAGTAAAGATGAAAGCGGTATTTTCACCATACCATCTTCTGCAACTTTTGCTGAAGGAACGACTAAAGCTGAAATACCTGTAAGTTTTGATTTCGACAAGTTAGAACCGGAAAAGAAATATCCGATTTCATTTGTAATTGACGGGAACTCTGAACTTTCTGAATATGGTAATTCTGAATTGGTTCTGAATGTTCAATATGCGCCTTGGGGAGCATGGGAAAAATTTGGTACCGGTGTTTATACATATTCATTGTATTGGGGAGGTAAAGACAGTTATGATATTTATCGTAAACAATCCTTGATTGATGCCAATCAATTTCAGTTTAAAATCTCTCCATGGGGAGCAAATAAAGATACAGAACTTATTATTGACTATAATAAGTCTACCAACCAAGCTAAAGTGTATAGAGAAACTCAGGTGGATACTCATAGTACATATGGTGCAGTTTATGTTTCTGATATCGTTTATTATATCGATAATATTGAGGGAAAAACGGGAAGTTACGAAAAATATCCATGTACTTTTAATCCTGAAACAGGACTGTTTTCTTTAAATTTGATTTATTATGTTGGAGCTGGTTATTTTGGTCAAGGAGTTGAAACATTCCAATTGGATGGTTTCAAACAATATGATTATAGCATAACAATGACTAATAAAGGAAATTATATTGACCTTGATAAACAGGACAATGCGGTTATTGGTTTCGTTGCTGGTACGGATGTGAATTTCTATAAATATTCATTAGCTGCCGGAGCGCTGTCTGATAAGGACGTGGAAAAAGTAGCTGATGGCATTATTGACGGAAGTATTGAATCAACAGAAGCTAAAGGAGACAATAGCATAGCATTCCCACTGTCTGAAACAGGAAAATATACAGTTGTAGCCGTTACTTATGATGAAAATGAAGAAGTACAACTCCATAATGCGTTAATATTTGATTTTGAACCGGCAGGTAAACCGAATCCTTGGGTTTCATTAGGCAATTGTGGCTATACAGACGATTTTGTATTCACTTCTTATTTTGAGACCGAAAGTGCTGATGACGTAGCTTCTTATCCTGTAGAAATATATGAGAATAAGGAGCAACCCGGAATGTTCCGTTTGCAGAATCCTTACGGACCGGAAAGTTTCTATGGAGAAGTTGAAGGAGCAGTATTTGCTGATGGAAATCATAATATTGTAATTAATGCAACAGATCCTGAAGGGGTATATATAGAGCTTCAATCAACAGGACTAGATTTAGGAAATGCAGAGATTGGTATATATTCCATGGCTGGTTATTATTTGGATGAAGGAAAGACATTGGAAGAGGTTAAGGCTGCAGGAGTATGTGGTACTTATAAAAATAATATTATAACTTTCCCGAAAGAGGCTTTAGCAATTGTTTTAGGTGAAAAGATGTATAAAGCCAATACCTATGGCGCTTGGAAAATAGACATGAATGTATTGCAAAAAACAAACAGGTCGGTTTCTACATTTAATTGGAACTCTTTGCAGAAGTCTGTTTTTGCAGGGAATTCATTAATGTCTGTTCCTGATTATCGAATTATGCATGTAAGAGGACAAAAGGTCGATACTCAAAGAGTGGTTAAAGTACGTAACTTTAAATACTAAAACTCAATAAAATGATAGTGCATCCTATAAAAGGGTGCACTATTGTTATATGGCTCTACATAATAACCAATAAACTCAATCTTATGAAATACTTCGTTCATGTCTTTCTTCTATTATCAATTTGTTTCTGTTTTCAAGCACAAGCACAGGGTCTAAAGGCCTTTAAGTTAAAAAACG
>OGDN01003769.1_pt1 | contig 15129 bp, 19 predicted proteins | sample 1570271 | NCBI WGS metagenome assembly OGDN01 (sample SAMEA4384481, study PRJEB24528) | human gut metagenome | reverse complement strand
TCCGTGGTGAAGGCATAAAGGTTTGGGGAGCACGCACACTGGACGGAAATTCTCTGGACTGGCGATACATCAACGTGCGCCGCACGATGCTCTTCCTCGAAGAATCGGTGAAGAACGCCGCCCGCGCCTATGTGTTCGAACCGAACGATGCGGGTACCTGGATCAACATGAAGTGCATGATAGAGAATTTCCTGCGCAGCGTGTGGAAACGCGGCGGACTGGCAGGTGCCACCCCCGAAGACGCTTTTGAGGTACACATCGGACTGGGTGACACCATGACCGGCGATGACATACTGGAGGGCATCATGCGCATCACGGTGCTGGTAGCCGTCACGCATCCGGCTGAGTTCATCGAAATAACCTTCCAGCAGCAGATGCAGAAGAGCTGATAACCTATTGTTAAACTAAAATATCAAAAGACCATGGGAGAATACAAAACCCCGGGCGTTTACATCAAAGAGAAGAACGCCTTCGGCAACTCGGTAGTAGAAGCCGAAACCGCCATTCCCGTCTTTATCGGTCTGACCGAAAAGGCTCTGAACGGCAATGAATCCTTGCTGAACAAACCCGTAAAGATTACGTCCATGACGGAATATTACAACTATTTCGGTGGGGCGAAAACACACAAGTTTAATGTCTCTGTCGTTGCAGACGATGATGCGGAAGCCATACAAGTAAAGTGTGGGGATAAGAAGCTGCAAGCCAAACTGCCAACCGGCGAAACAGTCTGTACATTATACTATCATTTAACCATGTTCTTCGCCAATGGAGGCAGCACTTGTTACATTGTTTCATTGGGTGATTATCAGACAGGAAAAATAGACAAGACAGCAATAAGCAATACTATATTGCCGGAATTGAAGAAGGTGCAGGATATAACCATGTTGCTGATACCTGAAGTTGCGGACCAGGAAGGCGCAATAAGTATCTACCAGGTTCTACTCGGTTTCTGCGAAAGTAAAAAGTATTTTGCCATACTGGATATTCCCACCAAATATGCTGACGGAATAGAGGGTGACACCGATGTGGAAAAGTTCCGCAACGCTATCGGGACAACCAACTTGCAGTGTGCCGCCGCTTACTATCCGTGGTTGGAAACATCCGTGCTGTCTGACAATGATATCAATGGAGAGATGCTTTTCCTGACAGAAGATTTTGTGAAAAATGAAGCAAAAAACATTTTTAATGAGAATTCGACTATTTACAAATTCATTGATAAGTCGTGGAGTACTATAAAAGCAGGAAAAAAAACAGTAACGGTGAACGATGAAACAAAGGAAGTGGATCTCACTGCTAAAGAACTTTCACAAATGAAAAACGACCTCCACAATGCCCTGTTACAGAACTGGCCGGAATACAAGCAGCTTGCCGACAAGGTAAAAGCAACCCTCAACCATCTTCCTCCTTCAGCAGCGATGGCAGGCATTTATGCCATGGTGGACAGAACACGCGGTGTATGGAAAGCCCCTGCAAACGTCTCCGTGAACTATGTGAACAAACCGGCAGAGGTGATTACCGACTATGACCAAGAAGACCTGAATATGCCGATGAACGGAAAAGCGGTGAATGCCATCCGCACCTTCCCCGGCGAGGGTATCAAGGTATGGGGGGCACGCACGCTGGACGGCAACTCTCAGGACTGGCGTTATATCAATGTGCGCCGCACCATGACTTTCCTGGAACAATCTGTAAAGAACGCCGCCCGTGCCTACGTGTTCGAACCGAATGACGCGAGTACCTGGATCAACATGAAATGTATGATAGAGAACTTCCTGCGCAGCGTGTGGAAACGCGGCGGACTGGCAGGGGCAACTCCCGAAGACGCCTACGAGGTGCACGTAGGGCTGGGTGACACCATGACCGCTGACGATATTCTGGAAGGCATCATGCGCATCACGGTGCTGGTAGCCATCAGCCGTCCGGCCGAGTTCATCGAAATCACGTTCCAGCAGCAGATGCAGAAGAGCTAAGGCTGCGAGAATAAATCAAGAATAGAATATTAACCATTAAAATTTAGATATTATGGCAGACAATGGAGCAGCACAGAGTGCAAGCACTCAGGCATGGCCGTTACCGAGTTTTTATTTCAAAGTGTCAATTTCCAATGTGGGGGACATTTCGTGCAGCGAAGTGTCAGGTCTTGAATCGGAATACGAGGAAATAACCTATCGTGCAGGTGACAGTCCCGTCTTCACCAAGCTGAAAATGCCCGGATTGAGAAAGGCCGGTGACTTGACCTTGAAGAAAGGTGTCTTTAAAGATGATGCGGCAATGTGGGACTGGTTGAACAGTGTCAAACTGAATACTGTCCAGCGCGAAGTGGTAACAGTAAGCCTGCTTGACGAATCGGGCAGCCCGGTAAAGACATGGGAAGCGGTGAACGCATGGCCGAAGAAACTGACTGTGGAAGGATTCAAATCAGACGGCAACACCACCTCCATCGAGACATTGGTTATCGCGCATGAAGGAGTAAATGTGAAGTAATAATTTATGGAGAAACACGCCACATCTTCCAAAAACAAGCAACAGGAATGGCGCCAACCGGTATCATTCTATTTTCGTGTGGACTTTCAGAGAGGATCAACCCATTTTCAGGCATCCTTCATGCAAATCAGCGGACTGGATATGGTGATAAGCACAGAAGAGAAAGGCTCGGTGATGAAGTATAAAATGCCTACCGGAATTTCGCACAGCGATATTACGCTGAAACGTCCTTTGACATCCTGCTCTGAAGGATTTACCTCATGGGTGAATAGCTGGCAGAACTGGATGGAAGGAAGGGACGGACATCTTGAAGTGTACGACTTGGTAATCAAACTGCTGGATTTGAAAGGAAAACCTTTGGCCGGATGGTTATGCCGACATGCCTACCCCATAAAGTGGCAACTGGAAGCGCTGGATTCGGTAGGGAGCGCATTGTCTTGTGAAACGATTACGCTGGCGTATGGCAGCATGAAACGTTTGGACATTATATAAACAAGTATGCCGATAGTAATCAAAGAAATGCGCATCCGCACCGTGGTGGAGAAACGAATCGTCACGGAAACGGAAGTATCGGATGAAATCATCCGGAAGATAGAGAGCCGCGTGCTGGACAGGCTATCCGAAGAGAACATCACCGGACAGCCTGCCGGACGGCGGCAAACGAAGAGAAGAAACGAAAGATAAGACAGAAGCGATATGAAAAAAATGCAAATAACGGCCTATACGGATGACAGTTTCAACACTCTGTACAAAACCATGGAACTGCCTGTCAGTCCGGACAAGGTAAAGCTCAATAAGGGAATCCGCTATGCGGAGGACAAGCAGTTGGGCAGCCTGAACGGATCCAACGTGTACGTGCGTTATCAGCCCGAAACGCTTTATTTCGAGTGCCTGCTCGACGTGACCAACGCCTTGGAGGAGGATAAGAAGGAAAATCCCGTACATGACACGGTGGATGGACTCGAAGGACTGCTCTACGACTACAACACCGAAGGACACCGCCCCTCGTTTGTCAAGGTGGAGTACGGCGACATCACTTTCTTCGGACAACTGAAGACATTGGAAACGGAGTATTCCCTTTTCAATCCCAAAGGACTGCCGCTGCGTGCCGAGCTGAAAGTGACGCTGACGGGCTATTGCAGCCAGAAGGAAGAGAAGAAGCACTTCTCCAAACGCTCGCCCGACGTGTCGCGGCTGGTCACCCTGAAAGAGGGACAGACACTCGCCTCCCTCTGTTATGAGATATATGGCGACGCGCTCCTGGTGGGGCAAGTCGCACGATTTAACAACCTCAACGGCTACAGGAGCATACCGACAGGTACGCAACTGCTGATGCCGATGCTAAAAAAAGAATAAGACAATGGCAGATTCGCCTTCCATATATAAAGACCGGGTATTGTCTTGCTCCGTTTATTGCAACGGCAGCAAGCTACCAGACACCTTCTCATTGGTGTCCGCCAAGGTGCGGCTCGAACTGAACCGCATTGGCAAGGCCACATTGAAATTCAATGCGGGGAACATGGACAAACAGACCTTCGACGAGAGCGACGACACGCTGTTCAAGCCGGGCAACAGCATCCGTCTGGATGCCGGCGGCATTGACAAGCAGGAAACGCTGTTCGAGGGCAGTATCATCGGGCTGCGCATCCTCACCGGGAAGGACTTACGTTCCTACATGGTGGTGGAGTGTCGCGACAACGCCTATCCTGCCACGCAGGGACGCAAGAACCGCATCTTCGAAAAGAAGAAAGACTGTGACATCATCAAGGAAGTGCTAAAAGATTACGGCAGCGTGGAGGTGGACGCCACGCCTTACCAGCACCCCACACTGGTGCAGTATTATTGTTCGGACTGGGATTTCGCCCTCTCTCGTGCCGATGCCAACGGCCTGTTCGTCTGCACGGACGGCGGCAAGATAAAGGTGAAGAAGCCCGATGTGGGTGCCTCGCCTATACATACCGTCACCTTCGGCACGGACATCGTCTCTTTCGACCTCGAGCTCTCGTCGGACGACCAGTTCACGCAGTACGAAGCTGTTTCGTGGAATCCGAAGACCCAGCAGGCGGTGAAAGTGTCCGCCTCCTCCCCTTCGCTCAACAAGCAGGGCGACCTGCAGCCCAAGAGCATCGCCTCCGGCGACAGCCTGCTGCTACAGACCGATGCGCCGACCGATGAGAAAGCGTTGAAGCAATGGGCGGACGGCATGGCACTGAGGGCAGGACTGGCACGCTATCAAGGCTCCGTCAGCTTCTACGGCTCTGCCAAGGTGAAGCCCGGATGCCTCATCGAACTGAAAGGACTGGGCAAGCGGTTCAACGGCAACCTGTTCGTAGGCTCGGTGACGCATACCCTCGAAGACAACGAGTGGACCACCGAAGCAGGTGCAGGCATTTCGCCCCTCTGCATCACCGATGAGCCGGATGTAGTGAGTCCTTCCGCCTCCGGCTTCCTGCCCGGCTTGCAGGGACTTCATGCAGCCGTGGTGAAGAAACTGGACGGCGACCCCTTGAACGAACAGCGCATACAGGTGGAACTGCCGTGGATGGACGGACAGAGCAAGCTGCTCTGGGCACGCCTCTCCACACTGTACGCCACCGGTGGCATGGGTTCCTTCTTCCTGCCCGAACCGGGTGACGAGGTCATCATCGGCTTCATGAACCAGGACCCCGTCCACCCCGTGATACTCGGCTCGCTGTATGGCGAGAAGCACAAGCCGCCCTACGAATACGAGGCGAAGAACAACACGAAAGCCATCGTCACGCGCGAGAAGATGCGCATCGAGTTTGACGAGGAGAAGAAGATAATCACGGTGTCCACCCCCGGAAAGAATACGGTGGAACTGAGCGACGACGGAAAGCACATCAAGCTGACCGACCCGAACAAGAACGAAATAACGATGGACAAGAACGGCATCACGCTCTCGTCCGCCAAAGATATTACGCTGAAAGCCAAAGGCGGCATCACGATGGATGCCACGATGAAAATCAGCGGAACCGCCAAGCAGGACATCAGTCTGGAAGGGCTGAACGTAAAGGTGCAGGCGAAAATCGGAGCGACCGTCAAGGGCAATGCCACGGCGGAACTCTCGGCAAGCGGCCAGACCACTGTAAAAGGTGCGATGGTAATGATTAATTAAAAAATAAAAAATTATGCCTCCAGCAGCAAGAATAACTGATATGCACACCTGCCCCATGCAGACTCCGGCGTTTCCCGCGCCGATTCCTCATGTGGGCGGCCCGGTAGTGGGTCCCAGTGTGCCCAATGTATTGATAGGGAAACTACCGGCAGCGGTAGTGGGTGATATGTGCGTATGCGTCGGTCCGCCCGATGCGATAGTGAAAGGCTCGTCCACAGTGATGATTGGCGGAAGACCGGCAGCACGCATGGGTGACAGTACGGCACATGGCGGAACGATAGCCGCCGGATGCCCTACGGTGATGATAGGAGGATAAGTTCCGCAATCCCCTCCCGAAAAGAGAGGATTGCGAAAACGAAGCGTTCTTTGACATATTGGAAAACGAGAAACTTTCAAAAAAAGTCCTCATATATTGTGGACTTAGAGCAAATTATACTACCTTTGCCAGAGTTGAAGATAACAATTGAAGCATGGAGATTAAGTTCGAAAAAGATTATTTGGAGGAACTATACCTCAAAGGAAAGACCTCCGATAAAAAACAGCGTTTTCAGCCCCCGATCGTTACCAAATACCGCAAGACGATAGACTTGCTGGAATCGGTATCAACCGTAGAGGACCTTTTCAGATACCACTCATTGCACTACGAAGTGCTTGTTGGCGATAAGGCAGGTTTAGAATCGGTGAGGGTAAACGATCAGTATCGTATAGAATTTAAAACGACGAAAGTGGTTTCCGAAATTGTAGTCACCGTGTGTAACATTATAGAATTGTCTAATCATTATAAATAAACAACAGATATGGCAACCGTAAGATTTGGATATACTCCGACCCATCCCGGCGAAGTGCTGAAGGATGAAATAGAATACCGCAAGGTTTCACAGCGGAAACTGGCAGAGCAAATGGGCATCTCCTACAAGGCACTCAACGACTTGCTGAACGGACGACGCACGCTGACCACCACCACCGCCATGATGTTTGAGGCGGCACTCGACATACCTGCCGATTCGCTGATGCGACTGCAACTGAAATATAACATGCAGCAAGCCATGAACGATCCCTCGCTCACAGAGCGTTTGAAACAAATACGCAAATTCGCAGCTCTGTTGTAATATCCCGACATACGAAAGAATGTTTCTCGTCCCACAAAGAAGCCTGTTGCTCCTTTGTGGGACGTTTGTTTTCCAATATGTCACCTTGAACCGGAAACAATAGAAATGAAACAACAGAAAGGATAAACGATATGAACGAACTGAAAACCATCTTGAACAACGAGGCATTCCTCGGCCGGGGCTGGAGCTTTCCACCACAGATTACCGACGGAGGCGTGCGGATGTCCGCCTACGAGCAGGACATAGAGGAAAGCCTGCGCGTGCTGTTCAGCACCTCGCCCGGCGAGCGTGTCAACCGCTACGACTACGGCTGCCCTCTGCGCCGCTACGCTTTCGAGCCGATAACCACGGAAACCACCGTGCGGATGCGCAACGACATCACGAGGGCCATCATCCTCTATGAGCCGCGCATCACGCTGGAGGAAGTGTCGTTCGAGGAACAGCCGGAGCAGGGCGTGCTGCTGATACACCTCGCCTACATGGTTATCCGCACGAACAACCGCAACAATATGGTTTGTCCGTTTTATTTGAATGAAGGAACAAATTTAAAATACAAAGAAATATGAACAGACTAAGATTGATAAAGACAGCCTACACCGCTTTGGCGTGCCTCGTGCTCGCTGCCTGTGCAAGCGATGAACTGACGGACGGCACGGTGCAGGACTTGCCCGAAGGCATGTACCCCTTGCAGATAGCAGGCGTAAGTATAACGGCGGAAAGCAATGCCGAGCCGTGGGGGGCGGATGCTCCGCAGACACGCGTGGCGGAAAACACAACTAACGGAAAGAGCAGTGCGTGGGAAGACGGAGATAAGATAAAGGTACAAATAGGCGATGCTACACCGGGCACATACACTTACCAAAGCAGCGGTCTGACCGTAGCAGATGGCGATGCGTACGCTTATTGGCCAAGCAAAGCAGATGGTCAGAACATCCGGGCGTGGTACACCTCGTCTGGCAACGAAACGGTCGATCTCAGCGATCAGACAAAAGGTCTTGCCTATGTGGTGACAGCCCAGAAAACTGCCAATTTCAACACAGAAGTATCGCTGACATTCTCCCACGCTCTTGCCAAGGTGCGTGTGGAGCTTACCGGCGAGATAGCAAGTTTTGTGGATAATGTCAGCATAAAGAGCTACACCACCTGCGCCCTTTCACAAGGTACGTTGAGCAATAATACGAATGTAGGTGAAATAAAAATGTATAAGGTGGCCGACAAGGTGTTTGAAGCCAATGTATATCCGGGTTGTCAGATACAAGAAGTCAAGGTGAACAATGGGGCATGGAGTACACTTACTACCGCTGTCACTCCTGAAGCAGCGAAAATATACAAGATGGGAATTGGGGTAACGGGCAAAACCATAACGTTGTCAGACCAAACGGGAGAAGTCTGTACCGTTGAAAGCGGCAAGTGTTTTATCATTGATGGTGGAGAAAGCTCTCTGAATAAGAGGATAGTCATCCAAGACAACGCAAAGGTCATGTTGAAGAACGTAATACTTGCTGCCCCTACCACCGAAGTCAATACCATAGAAATAAATGGCTCTGCAACGCTATTGTTATCGGGTACTAATGAAATCAACGGTGCCACGTATGGCTGCCCGTTAACTGTCATAAGAGGTACATTGACCATTAACGGAACAGATACCGACAAATTGACACTGACTGGAGGGATTTCTTATAATGCTGGATGCTTGGGCCTTTGTGAAGGGGCAAGCCTGATTATCAATGGTGGACATATTGTGGCTACTAGTCAGGCTTCAGATGGAAGCGGAATTGGGTCCTATTGGACTGGGTGGAATAATCCTAACTGTGGCTCTATCACAATAAACGGGGGCAAAATAGAAGCAACTGGCGGTAGTCGATCGGCAGGAATAGGAGCAGGAAGTGGATGTGTATGTGGGGATATCATCATAACAGGAGGTACTATTACCGCTACAGGTGGAAGTCAGTACGGAGCCGGTATTGGCTCAGGTGGAAGTGGTCATCGGTACGATCCTGAATGTGGAAATATTACAATATCCGGAGAAAATACTGTGGTTACGGCAGCGGCAAGCGGAACAGACTGCGATAAGATAGGTATCGGTGGTAAAGGTGGAATATGTGGCACCGTCACCATTAAAGCCGGTGCTACAGTAAACAGCACTAAGTATGCCAGCGACCATATTGGCAGGATTGAATGATTGTTATGTCAGATTTGCTGACTGCTAATAAATATCTCTTTGCTTTTCCTGAAGTGTCACTTCGGGAAAAGCAAGGAGAAGCAGAGAGAAACGAAATATCGTATTAACTTTAAAATTGAGTGATTATGTACGAAGCAAGACAAAATAAAGTTCCTATCTCTCGTATCTTATCTCTGAGAGAACGAAAGGACGTGAAACAGTTACAATCATTGCAGAATATAATTGTTGCAAAATATCCGAATTCAAATAAGTCTACTTTGCAAAGAACAATATATAACAGTATAGAGTATCCTGTAATAAGTAAGGAAGGCAAAAAAAAAATCCAAATATTACATGATAAAATAGAAGAAGCCGAAAGAAGTGCTCAACAAGCTCTCTGTAATCCAACTACAGCTAATCTAATAAACTATACACGTAATCCTTCGCCAAAAAGTTGGGGATATTGTGTAGAAGAACAATTGAATAATATAGTTCAAGATGAATGGACAACGCAATTTTCAGTTGGACATTCAAGACCAGATTATTACCAAAAACTAGCAACTGATGGTATAGAATTATTTGTTGACTTGACAACTGAGAGAGAGTCTGGCCCAGGGGGACCTCATATAACGGAAAAATTGGATTATAGTGGATTTTATTTAGGTGATAAAACTCAAGCTGCTGATATTACTCATAGAAGCTTAAATCCAAATCTTCCAAATAATCATATTTTACAAATAAATGGCATAATAACGGAAGAACAAAAAGAATCTTGGAGAGCATACACCCAATATATCAACTTATTGGATGATGCCGAATTTTCGCCAAAACGAGAAAAAGTATTTAATTATTACAAATCAATATCTTACTATACATTTATTAGGATCTGGAATTATGCCAATAGAGAATCTTTTTGCAAAAAAGTAAAAGATGCAGGGTTTTAAAATCCTCCTCGTTGAATTTGTAATTCAGCGGCCATAAGTATTAGGGTTTGTAACCCTATGCCGCTATCCGAAGCGCGACTTCGGGGGATGCAAAGTGAAATGAAGATAAACGGATTCCGTGCAGCCCATGAAGTGGGAACTCTGATTCAGTGGAAAATAAAAACTCCGGGCAATAGCACAACTTTGTTAAAAGTTGCTTCGTCGCTGTCAGCGACAGTGCAAAAATGTAAAAAGATGCTTTGTCGCTGCCAGCGACAGCCCGAATTTGTTAAAAGAAGCTATATCACAATCAGCGACAGCCCGACTTTGCAGAAAGTTGCCCTGTCCGTTTAAAATAACATTAAAAAACAACCATTAAAAACAGAAAATTATGGCAAAGATTAAAAACTTCAATATCAAGAAACTTCGTACCGAAGAAGACTTCGGTTTCCAGAAACGCATCGAGGCCGAAACCGCCCTGCTCACCGTAGAGACCGACAAGCCGATGGTGGCCGCCTACAAAGCCGCCCTCACCGCCTTCGACGATGCCCTGAAAGGCAGCACAAGCAACTCTCTGTCGTCCGCCGTGACCCGTGCCGACGAAATGGCGGATGCCGCATGGAGCGGACTCAATGCCCAGACAAAGGCGATGCTGGGTCATCCCGTCGAAGCCCTCCGTACCGTTGCCGCCGAAGCTTCCGCCCTCATCGCCAAGTACGGCAACCCCACCGCCATGGCCTACAACGAAGAGTACGGTCGTCTGCACAATCTCCTGCAAGACCTCGCCGCCCTCGGTGTCGAGAAGCAGAAGCAAATCTATATCGACGCTTGGGTCACCGAGCTTCAGACCCGCTGTGACGAGTTCGCTGCCGCCTCTGCCGCCCGTGATGCCGAAGCCTCCCTCCGCATCACCGGCATTGTGAAGCAGACTCGCAATGATGCCGATGATGCTTTCCGTGCGCTGGCGGAGCGTGTGAATGCGCTTGCGCTGGTGAATGGCGAAGATGCGTATGCCACGTTCATTGACCATGTGAATGTGATTATCGATCAGGCGAATGCGGTGCTGGCAGGGAGAAGCACAAGGGCGGAGAAGAAGAAAACCCCGACGGTGTAACAACCCTCGTTCACTTCAAGGTAACTACCCCGATGATTACCGAGGTAGCTACCATTAGCAATTCAACTGAGAACAGAAGTAATTTGTAACAACAACTTTAAATAAAGCGATTATGCATGCAGAGAAACAAGTTAGAGATACTCCTTCACGGATGTTTATACAGCCGGAAGGAAAAGGTACGCAGCAGTTTAGGTTGAGGGATAATAGAGGGAGTGCGGCACCAATATTAGACAATCGGTCTTCGTCTGTATTGCAGGCAAAATGCATGAACAGCATACCGTGTATGCAACGTAAGTTACCTAATGACCCCGATCTTACGCCTTCAGGTAGGCAGGCAAAAGTATGGTTAGGTAATATTGACGATCCTAAAGAGAAATCTAAAGGAATTTTATGTAATGAAATTTCGGTAATCGATAGTGGAGACAAGGCCGAAGCATTAAAAAATATTAGTACTAAGGCAGGTGAAGTTGGAGCAACAACTCATAAAGCTATCTGGGCTGAGTCAGATAATAATTATAATAAAGTAGATTCGCCTCTAATAAACCCTTTTCAAGTCCCAATTATGGCTAAATATGGAGTAAATCCCTCCGATTCTAAAATAAAATTATTCTATCATTATGGTCCTTATAATCATGGCTATATTGTAAAAGTTGAGCTCGGATATAATAGTAGTGTTGAAACGGGAACTATGAATAACAAAGACCAAGTAGGTGAAAATGAGTATAGTAGCAAACATGATAGAATAATTTTAAACCAAACAGAGGATCAAGACAATGCTAAAAAATTTGATGCTTATACAAAATTAGCAGGAGAAGGTGCAAGATTTCAATGTGTAAAGAGAAATATCAATACGATAAGCAACAATACAGTTATATGTGTGCCATATTCGAATCAGGGCGTTGCATTTTGTGAATTATGGAAAACATGGGGTGCAACGTTTAATAAAGAATTCAACATAAAAGATGATGCTATTATAGACAATTTATGGAAGAACTATGTCATCCTCTCGGGTAGAAAAAGAAGACACAGAAGTTAAAAGTGCTACTAGTGATAAAATAGAATTATTACCCAGTGATGACTTAAAAAGCAGACGATTAAGTGTCGTTATGGGAGATCCTTTTTTAGATAAATTAGAAAAAAGTATTGCAGATTCTGATCTAAAAATGTCCTTTAATGGAAGAAGGAATATATTAAAAGGAATTAGGGATTTTAAAGAATTTCAGAAACGAATCTTAAATATGAAAAAAGGAAAAAATGTTGATGTGTTTACGAATAAAGAGACGGCTAAAAATTTAATCGATAAAATGTTATTGAGTCTTTCTCCGTAACGTTGGATTTGTAATCTGACGTTTATGAGTATTATGATTGCAAATCCGATGGAACGAAAAAGGAAAGAAGATAAAAGTGAAAACGCTCTTTGACATGTTGGGAAAAAGGAATAATGGAAGCCATGTTCCATTTTGGAACACATGGCTAATGACGAAAATCTTCAACTGCCATCCTTTCTGAAATTGCGCTAATTTGGCAAAAGTTACGGACTAAAGAATGTTAATACGAAGATAGGAATGCGCCGTTTCTCTACAATGAATCCAGTGGGTTAAAATAGGGAAAAGAAAGCGATGACAATTGGCTGACAGACAGATAAAATATAGTACCTTTGTCCTCTTGATAAAAATAAAAACGATATAAATGGAGAATCAAGGAGAAATCATACTCTATCAGCCGGACAGCGAGGTGAAGCTGGAAGTGCGGCTGGAAGAGGAAACGGTGTGGCTGACACAAATGCAGATGGCAGAACTTTTCCAAACGAGCAAACAGAATGTAAGTCTGCATACGAATAATATATTTAAAGAAAATGAGTTAGACAGGAATTCAGTTGTCAAGGAATCCTTGACAACTGCCTCGGATGGCAAAAAATATCAGGTGAAATACTTCAACCTCGATGTGATTATATCTGTAGGCTACCGGGTAAAATCCATAAGAGGCACACAGTTCCGCCAATGGGCGAACAGCGTATTAAAAGAATATTTGTTGAAGGGATATTCCGTTAATCGTCGTTTGACAGAATTGGAGCACACCGTTGCGGAACACTCCAAGAAGATAGACTTCTTCGTGCGCACCTCGCTGCCACCGGTAGAAGGCATCTTCTACGACGGCCAGCTATTCGATGCCTACAAGTTCGCCACAGACTTGATACGGACGGCAAAGAAATCCATCCTGCTGATAGACAATTACGTGGACGAATCCGTATTGCTGATGTTCAGCAAGCGGAACAACGGAGTGAAAGCCGACATCTATACGCAGACAATAAGCAGCCAACTTCAACTGGACTTGAACCGCCACAACAGCCAATATCCTCCGATAAAGATACACGCCTACAAAAAAAGTCACGACCGCTTTCTGATAATAGACGGTACGGATGTGTATCACATCGGAGCCTCATTAAAAGATTTGGGAAAGAAGATGTTCGCCTTCTCCAAGCTGGAAATTCCGGCAACGGCCATTACAGACTTGCTGTAAGTCCCCGTTTCATCCCCATTATTCCGCCTTGTTTTTGCAATCCGATGTTGCCAGAGCAAGGCGGTTTCTTTTTCCCAAGCATCGAAAGAACACAGAAAAATAGTGAGACATTAAAACGATATAACGATCTATGGCAACAAACGACAGACACAGCGGCACGCTCCGCACAGACTATGAGACCGACCCGGCGCAACTGCACGGACTCCCGGCAATGGAAAGCAACTGGCAAAGGCTGCTGCACCGGCTGGCGCGCTACAGCAAAGGATTAAAAATCCTCATACTTAATACAATCGGATTGCAAATCCGATTGAACGAAAACAGAATATACAGACTTTAGCCAGGTTAGCCCTGTTAAGTCTAAAAATAAAAAATGTTCTTTGACATATTGGGAAAAAGGAATAATGGAAACCATGTTCCATTTTGGAACACGTGGCTAATGACGAGAATCTTCAACTGTTCGGAAATTGCGCTAATTTGGCAAAAGTTACGGACTGAATTTGCAATGTGCATTTTTGCACATTGCTTCTTGATGGCAAAGTCTGTTGATATATAGGTCTCATTAATTGCTCGTACAGCCTTGAACTGACAAAAGAGGAAAGAACAATGGTTATCGAAATTTTCGATAACCTTGTAACCCGAAATGATAAATGTGTTCTTTGACATACTGGAAAAGAAAGGAATAATGGAGAAACTAATAATCCGAAGGTAATTGTGTCGAATTCGACACAATTAAAATGAACCCACCGAATTGAGAGGATTAGAATTACCCGTGAAAACAGGATGTAATGTCTTTATTTAGAGTTATTCATCAAAAACTGGATTCGCAACAGATATACCATTGAGTTTCTGGGTACGTGGGAGACGATTCACAATTCCGGTTTTAAAGTGGTCGAATTTGACCACTTTAGAAAGCAGGCGGGTCTGCCGAGTTTCGTCCTGAGTGCGTCTGAATGGATTGAAAGAACCAATGCCATCGGTATCATAGTCAAAAAAGGACGATACGGTGGCACATACGCCTACAAGGACATCGCTTTCGAGTTTGAGCGTCCCTTTCAAACTCTATCTGATAGAAGAGTTCCAACGGCTGAAAGAGCAGGAACAGGCACAGATAGGCTGGAACGCAAAACGGGAACTGTCAAAAATCAACTATCGCATCCATACCGATGCCATCAAGCAGAACCTCATTCCGCAGGAGATAACTCCGGCACAGGCCTCACGCATCTATGCTAACGAGGCCGATGTGCTGAACATGGCATTGTTCGGAATGACCGCATTGGAATGGCGCGATGCACACCCGGACATGAAGGGCAATATCCGTGACTATGCGTCCATAAACGAACTGATATGTCTCTCGAATATGGAAAGCCTGAATGCTGTGTTCATTCAAGACGGGATTTCACAGCGTGAACGGCTTATCCGCCTGAACCGTATCGCCATACAGCAGATGCAGGTGCTGGAAGATATGACCGGCCGCAAGCTGTTGAAATAATTGCCGGTAAACAAGATATTTGGTCTCTATTATTCCGCTTTCCTTTTGCGACACATCGCCGCATTGGGAAGGCGGTTTCTTTTTCCCAAACTATCGAAGAACACAGAAATAGTAAGACATTAAAACGATATAACAAGCCTATGGCAACAAACGACAGACACAGCGGCACGCTCCGCACAGACTATGAGACCGA
>OGDN01003765.1_pt1 | contig 15155 bp, 14 predicted proteins | sample 1570271 | NCBI WGS metagenome assembly OGDN01 (sample SAMEA4384481, study PRJEB24528) | human gut metagenome | reverse complement strand
AAAACAACGACGGTAGTCTGGCAGTGATCATGCCTCAGAAAGAGGTGAAGCCGGGTAGCGAAGTAAAATAAGCGATAAGCTAATACACCATCAACAAATGAGGAATGGAAGGATGGGATGTGTCACTGACTTTTGGCACACCCTCCTTCACCGATTATAATAATATGAGTGAAGAACAGTCACTGAAACAAAAGACAGCAAAAGGGCTATTTTGGGGAGGACTTAGCAGCAGCATACAGCAACTATTAGGACTTCTTTTCGGAATAGTACTGGGAAGATTACTGGACCGTTCCGATTATGGTATGATCGGCATGCTGGCCATCTTTCCTGCCATCGCTTCCGCTCTGCAGGAAAGCGGTCTTGTGGCAGCGCTGGCCAACCGCGAGAAGGTCAGCGATAAAGACTACAATGCTGTATTCTGGTTCAGTATCTCCTGTGGCGCCACCTTGTACGTCCTGCTCTATTTTTCAGCTCCTCTGATTGCTGACTTTTACGACACCCCGGAGCTAACGTCACTGGCCCGTTTTTCTTTCCTCAGCTTTTTTATAGCCAGTTTCGGAATTGCTCCGCGAGCCATCCTCTTCCGCAATCTGAAAGTGAAAGAAAATACCATCATTTCCCTTTCAAGCCTGTTCGTCTCCGGAATGGTCGCCATCATTCTTGCCGCGAACGGATTTGCCTATTGGGGCATAGCGATACAAACGATGGTTTTTGTCCTCATAGGCACTATGCTCAACTGGTACTTTGCCCACTGGAAACCCAGTTTCCGCATCGACTTCTCGCCTATCAAAGAGATGTTCGGATTCAGCAGCAAAATGCTGATTACCCAAATCTTTATCATCATTAATCAAAACCTGTTCTCGGTCCTGCTAGGTAAGTTCTATACCAAGCAAGAGGTCGGAGACTTTAGCCAGGCCAACAACTGGAACAATAAGGGGCACGCCCTCATCACCGGAATGATCAACGGAGTCACCCAGCCTGTACTGGCAAGTGTAGCCAATGATCCGCAGCGTCAGGCGGCTGTATTTCATAAGATGCTGCGATTCACAGCCTTTATCTCTTTCCCCGCCATGTTCGGGCTCAGCCTTATTGCCAAAGAATTTATTCTGATTACCATCACGGACAAATGGCTCGCTTCCGCCCGGATCATGCAGCTGCTCTGTATATGGGGAGCTTTTATCCCGGTCAACAATCTGTTCTCTTTATTACTGGTCAGCCGCGGACGTTCTTCCGTCTTCATGTTCAACAGTATCGCACTAAGCGTGCTGCAACTGATCACTGCCTGCATCAGCTATCCTTATGGCATTACTACCATGATTTATCTGTTTGTCGCTATCAATATCCTGTGGATGTTCGTCTGGTACCTCTTTGCCCGAAGGGAAATTCCGCTGACCCTGTGGAGCATACTGAAAGATATCGCTCCGTACTTTCTGCTGGCAGCTTCGCTGACCATCGCCGCCCATTACATTACGCTGGGCATCACCAGCCTGTATCTGTCACTTGCCATCAAAGTTGTTTTCGTGGCTTCTCTATACGCACTTGTTTTGTGGAAAATGCAATCAGTCATTTTCAATGAATGTATTCAGTTCATTAAAAAGAAAAAGATATCATGACGACACCTACCAATTACATAGCGACCTGGTTCTACAAAGAATCCAAAGAAGATGCCAGTTTCTATCCGCAGGCAGGCAAACGGGGAGATTCCGCCCTCGTCCATTCCATATATATGCAGATACAAGTACCGTTTTTCACCACCTTCAGGCATTATCATCCGAATGACAAGCTGCTTTTCTTCAGCAATCTGGATCAGTTTCCCGATTATCTGGAGCGGCTATTCAAGGAGTTACAGATTGAAACCGTCTGTTTGCCCTACCTCTGCATCCCGCCCGAGGGATGGTACGGAGCATGGAGAAACCAGTTCTACCTGTATGACATCCTGCGCTATATGGAGAAAAGAATGCAAGCAGACGATACATTGCTCGTCTGCGACGCGGACTGTCTCTGCATGCGTCCGCTGGAGCAGCTTTTCAGCGATACCCGGAAACATGGCTCCGCCCTGTACGACGCATCCGACCGACCGGACCTCAGCGTAAACGGAATCACGCTAAAGGAAATGACGGACATCTATAACGACTGTTACGGAGAAGCGAAGAATCCAGAAATAAAAGAGGAACTTGTCCATTACTACGGGGGAGAATTTATCTCGCTGCGGGGAGATGTAGTGGCACAAATCAATGAAGCATATCCCGCCCTGTGGAATTACAACCTCGAACGCTTTGCCGCCAACCGGCCCAAGCTGAACGAGGAAGCCCACTTCCTGAGCGTAGTGGCGACAAAGCTCCACATCCATAATAATATCGCCAATCAATACGTCAAACGTCTCTGGACCTATCCCAAATACAATACGGTAGAAAAAGGAGACGAGCAACTGGCAGTGTGGCACCTTCCCTATGAGAAGAAAAGGGGATTGTATCTGCTGTACAAACACTTTGTGAACCACCCCGCTTTCGACGATGAAGAGGCATTCCGCAAGAAAGCTTCCGCTTACACCGGCGTGCCCACCGTTACCCTGGGGAAACGTATCCGTGACTTCTACACCATTCTTCTTCTAAAAATAAAAGACAAATGCATATACTGATACTTCCTATGTACTATCCTGAGAAGGATTCCTCTCCACACCGGGGATATATGTTCTTCGAGCAGGCTATGCAACTGGTTAAATCGGGCTGTAAGACAGGGCTTGCCTTTACAGAGCAAAGACCCCTGAAAAACTTCACATGGAAACGGTTCCGCAAAGAAAGCCATTTTCAGATTTCGGCGGAAGATAACGGCAGTTTCGTCACCATGCGCATGCATGCCTGGAACCCGAAGCTAAGCACCCGTACAGGAGGAATCATCTGGTCATTACTGACCGTCCTGCTAGTACGGAAATACATCCGCACACAGGGGCGTCCCGACCTGATTCACGCACATTTTGCCACGTGGGCAGGGTATACCGCCCGGCTGATTTACAAATGGTACAAGATTCCCTACGTCATCACAGAGCACGCATCTTCCATTAATGGTAATCAGACAACTCCGTCGCAGGCAGTGATCTTAAAGAAGTCATACAGCGAAGCACGAAAGATTATCTGCGTCGGCACAAAACTGAAACGAAGCCTCTACCCTTATATCAACGACCTGGATAAAATGACGGTTATACCTAACTTTGTAGATACGAGCACCTTCAAGTTCAGCCTCCATCAGACGGAGAAAGAGAAGCATTTCACCTTCATCAGTACCGGAAACCTGAATAAACGGAAAGGATTCCGGGATTTGCTGGTTGCCTTTCACCGGACATTCAAAGAAATGCCGCATGTCTCTTTGCTCATTGCCGGAGACGGAGAAGAAATGCAGTCACTCACGGAGCAGATTCAGTCTCTTCAGCTTCAAAGGCAGGTAAAGCTGACCGGTCGCCTGTCACGGGAAGAGCTGTCCGAACTGCTGGGCACTTGCGACGCTTTTGTACTGGCCTCCTATGCAGAGACGTTCGGCATTGTCTTTATCGAAGCGATGGCAACAGGTCTGCCAGCTATCGGCACCGAATGCGGAGGACCGGAAGATATCATCACTCCCGAAAGCGGCTTTCTCATTCAGCCGGGAGATGTAGAGGCTCTCGCCGGGAAAATGAAAGCATTGTACGATACCTATGAGCAGTTCGACAAAAAGAAAATCCGCCAGTCCATTGTCAACCGTTTCGATTTTCAGTTGGCGGGACAGAAGTTGCTGCAAGTTTATTCAGAAGCATTGAAATCATGAAAGTTACCGTCATTGATTGTTCAGTATCAGGCCATCGGGAGACGTACTATAAACAGTTTGCCCACACCTGGGCCGGCATGGGTCACGAAACGTCGCTCATCGCTCCCGACGGGAAACATATACAGGATACGGTCGCCTTTCAGCCCATTTCGGCGCATCCGCTACTGCCGCTTCCTGCCGGGAAACCGTTGCAGAAGAAGCTGGTTGTATTGCGTAATGCAATGATTCGTTTGCAAAATTTATACAGGCTGCGCCAGAGCCTTAAACGGCAGCATCCCGATCTGGTATTCTTCGCCTGCCTCGATGATATGTTGCCTACCTTGGCTCCATTATGGCTGTTCAATCTTCTGTTGCCTTACCAGTGGAGCGGGCTGCTTGTTCAGTCAGCCCTGCCGCCCTACCAGCCGGGAATGCCCGATACACGGCCTTTCCTGCGCAGCAAGAATTGCGTGGGGACAGGTATACTGAACGAATACTCGGCAAAAGACCTGAAAGCATTTCAGGACAACATTCTGCTGTTTCCTGACTTTGCCGATCTTTCAGCTCCCGCCACCACTTACCCGTTGCTACAAGAACTGAAAGAGAAGGCTCAAGGAAGGAAAGTCGTATCATTGCTCGGTTCAATCAATTTCCGCAAGGGAATAAAGCTGTTGCTGGAAAGCATCCCTTTACTACCCGAAGAAGACTACTTCTTCCTGATTGCCGGAAAATCTTCTCTCACCGCACAACAAGAAAACGATCTGCGGACTTTCGAAAAGTCAAGGGGCAACTGTCTGTTCTCTTTAGAAAAGATTCCCGATGAAAGCTGCTTCAATGCCCTGATAGCGGAGAGCGATCTTATCTTTGCCGCATACAAGCAGTTCACCGGCAGCAGTAACCTGCTGACCAAAGCAGCGGCCTTCCGCAAACCGGTCATCGTCAGCCGTGGCTTCTGCATGGGCCAAAGAGTGGAACAGTACGGCACAGGCCAGACCACCGGAGAAGACAATGCCGGAGAATGCAGCGCAGCTATCCGTTCGCTGTGTAGCGAAGCAAAGACACCCCTCCACGCTTTCGACCGATACGCCCACGAACACACTGTGGAAAAACTAATCACATGTTTTAATCAAATCAGCAAGCATATACAATGAAAGTACTTTTTACATTCGGAGGAATCCCCCACTACCTGAATGCCATGCTCAACAGACTACAGGCAAAAGGAATCGAAATAACCGTCGTCAGCCCCCAAAAAGGAAACACAACGATTGGCAAAGGGGTGAAAATGGTAGAAGGAGGCGCCTACAAGCATCTGACAACGCCGGAAAAGAAAATGTTCTACGGAAAAAGCGCTTTTCCCGCACTCCCCGAAATCATTGCGGAAGAAAAACCGGATATAGTAGTGGTAGGATGGCCCTACTTCCTGCAAGTTTTCTTCCAGCCTGCACTGAGAAAAGCGATCAAATCTTGCAACGCCAGACTGGTGATTCGCGAAATCCCCTTCCAGACTCCCCCTTACGGAAAGATCAGGGAATATTTCAAGGCCAACCCGATGCACGACGAAGGTATGCGTCTGCTCAGCACCGGAAGCGGATTTTATCTGAGACAATGGGTAACGGCCCAGATACGTAAGTACTGCTACGCCAAGGCTGCCGGAACGCTGAACTACTCGACAGCCGCCTACGATATCCTTCCTTCTTACGGAGTAAAGAAAGAACAGATACACGTCACCTACAATTCGACCGATACGGATGCGCTTCTCAAAGAAAAAGAATCCGTACTGGCTTCTCCCTCCATCCTTCCGCCGTGCGACCGCCGCCTGCTGCACATCGGACGGCTGGTAAAATGGAAACGGGTGGATTTATTGATAGAGGCTTTCCGGAAAGTAGCCGCCGACTATCCGGAAGCGGAACTGGTGATCGTAGGCGACGGACCGGAACTGGACTGCCTCAAGCAACAGGCAAGCGACTTGCAATTGGCAGACCGTATCCGCTTTATCGGAGCCGTCTACGATCCGAAGATGCTGGGAGCTTATATGAACGAATCAAGTATCTATGTGCTGGCGGGTATGGGAGGACTTTCGATTAATGACGCCATGACGTACGGGATGCCTGTTCTTTGTGCCGTATGCGACAGTACGGAACGCGATCTGGTCATGGAAGGCAGAAACGGATACTTCTTTAAGGACGGAGATGCCGACAGCCTGGCAGAAAGAATCAGAGAGATGTTCGAATCTCCCGAACGTTGCAGAGAAATGGGAAAAGAATCGGAACAGATCATCCGGGAAAAGATTAATATGGAAACGGTCAGCGAACGCTACCTGAAAGCTTTTCAGGAGATAATGTCAGGAAACTAACAACTTCTCACATTTCTCGATATATCTTATACATGCTAAAAGCGTGAGCTTTTGCTTTCAAATATAGTCCACTTGTTGGTTTATTTAGCTATAAAGTGATATCTATGCGCTTTATAGCTAAATAGAAAAGTGCACTACTAAAAATGTATACAAGGGATCTCACTTATCTATATGAAATTTGTTTCATTTTCAAAATACCATCTTGTGAATAGATAATAAAGTGGTTGACCTTAGCCCCTTCGGCTTCATCATCACAAGAGTCTGCAATGTATAGCTTGAAAGAAGTATCTGTTTTAGTAAACTTCTCGACAACGTAATGTTTATTAAAAACTAGTTTTGCTGAATTTTCTCGCAATAAAATTATAGTCAGCCATCCTGGAGTGCTCTCGTAAGGATATCCTATTGTTATCAATGCTTTTGTATAAGCATCCACCACACCTATTAATAAATAGGGTGTTGTAGCATCTATTACTGAGGGAATTTTTATCCATCCTAACTCGTTTCTGAGTTCAAAGATCGATTCGTTTTTATTATTAAATATTTGTATTATCTCAAAATCACCAGGATCTTTATCATAGCCATTATACATAGACAACCGCACAGAGAAAGCTTGATTATTAACAATAGCTGTCGTCCCGTTCTTTAATATGAATGGAGTTATTTTCGTATCTTCATTGTATAGCTTTCCAACAAATTCAGGAGAGCTTTGTACCGTTCCGTTGGTTATAGAATAAATGTTTCTCTCCATAGTTTGAGCATATAATCCACCAACTACCATACAAAACAACAAAGTTAAAATATTCCTTTTCATGACATTCTATTTTAAATTGAAATAAAGTAAATCATTATAACCACCATACCTTCGAAGGAGATTTCAACACAGAAGCTTGATAGATACAAACTAAAGCCTCTACTTAATATTCTTATTAACTTTAAAAATCAAAAGTTTCACTTATTACAATAGGACGAGGAGGTTCTTTGGATTGCCTTTCAAAAAAATACTTAAGTTCAGCTCTTAATGATATTTTTTTCACAGTCTTAATCTCCTCTTGATTCAAACCTTCTAAGAAACCTGCAATTTTTAATTGAAACACACTGGTTGATTTAGAAGGAATAATATAGAGCTCCTTTGATCTAGAAGCACCTTTTAAAGTTAAACGAGCTATATTCATTATATTATTATACACTGTTTCTTGCTCATTGTTTTTTAATATAAAAATTATTTCACTAGAAATATGTGGAGCCATATGATTAAATGCAATCATTCTTACATCACTATTGTTAATCAAATTTATAAACACAGTCTTAGTTATACTATCGTAAGATACCTTTGCCGTTACTTCCTGTGCCCTGCAAACAGATGATACTATAAAAAATATCGATAAGATGGACAAGTAAATTATTGCTTTCATTTTCTTGATTCTACTTATAATATTTAAATAGACAATTCATATAATTGCTTCCTAAACCACAATGAATATTCTCGTTCTTTCCGATATTCAAGAGAAACATTAGGCAAACGATATTTAGAAATACATAGATTCTCATATTTTCTAACTATTTGTTTGTGTGACTACTTATACAAAGACTATTGTTTTTTTATATTGTACTCACATTTTTACTTAAATTTATTCCATATAAAAGAAATGGAATAAATTGACATGTATTACAATTCAATTTGCTAACTAATCTTTTCCCAACATTAGTTCTCTCCGTACCAATAGCTGCCTCATTCCTCTTTCGCATTCCGGTAATGAGCCGGAGAGGTTCCCAGATGCGTCTTTACGTATTTACCGAAAAAGGACTGGTTGGGGAAATTGAATTCTTCCGCTATTTCCTTGATGGACTTCTCCGAACGCTTTAGCCGGTACTTGATATGCTCGATGGTCGTTTCATTAATCAAGTCCAGCGGAGTTCTGCCACACGCCTGCTTGATGACTTTCGAAAAATGCTTCGGAGTATAGCATAGTACGTCGGCATAATAGCTCACTGAACGGTGCATGCCCTTGTCTTCCGATAACAGTTCCATGAATTTCCGCAGGATATAATTCACCTGTTTGATCCCCTCTTTCGAATGCTCCGCTTTCTCAGAACACTCGAATTCCTTATGAAGCTGCCCCATCATCTCGCAAAAGAGGGCGGAAAAGAGATATTGCATCACCTCCCTGTGATAGTGGTGATGTTCATCGTTTATCTTCGCCACAATTAAATCGCGGTAGGATACGAAAACGGAATCATCCTCCTCGCCTTTCCCTACAGACTTCACCGGATTGTTGTGGATATGAATGGCAGTATTCCACGTTTTCTTTTCCATCTTAATAATACGTTGCAGAAAACGGGTAGAGAAGCCCGCAAGCCTTACCTTATATTTAGGGCTCAGCATCGTATGACTGATAATAGTACTGGGAAGGCCGAGCAGCAAGTCACCCGCCTGCAACTTATAAGTCCGGTAGTTGATGTCCAGTTGAAGGCACCCTTCCACACAGATAGCAATGAGAAAACAGTTCAGCCTGATTGTCTCATTACTATGAGGGATTCCATCCAGACTGTTGATGATCGCAAAGTCATCATCTATATAATCAAGGACATGCTGGCTGTTCTTAAAGTCTTCAATATCCACGGTCACAATGTTCTCTTTTTCCATATACTCTCCTTTTTTACTTTCTGCAAAGTTGGTAAATAATAGGGAAAACAGAATGTCCCAAATCCCTTTATAATTGTTTGATATGTCTTTTATCAGCAAATAGTTAGCTAAAATAATCACGAATCACGAAAACAGGACATTTATAGAGGAAAATCGAGCATCACTGCCTTGTTCTTTTCTCCTACTTTTGTTCTGATTTTAATAAAAGACAAAAAGAGTAAGTATGATTACAGTGAACAAAAAATGGATACGGCTGATAGGGATTGTCGGTTGTACAGTGTGGATGGCATCTTGCAAGCAGGCACCGGATGCAGGAGTGAAATCTTCTTATGCAGTAATGCGGATAGAGACAGCGGACAAAGAACTTTCTTCCTCCTATTCGGCGAGCATACGCGGACGGCAGGATATTGACATCTACCCGCAGGTATCGGGAACAATCGAGAAACTCTGTGTGACCGAAGGGCAGAAAGTACGCCGGGGACAGCCGCTTTTCATCATCGACCAGGTGCCTTACAGGGCTGCACTCAAAACCGCCACCGCCAATGTGGAAGCGGCACGCGCTGCAATGAGCACAGCCGAACTGACGTACCAAAGCAACAAAGAACTGTATGCGCAAAAAGTGGTTTCGGAATTCAGCCTGAAGACAGCCGAAAATTCTTATCTCACCGCCAAGGCGCAACTGGCACAAGCGGAAGCTCAGGAAATAAGTGCACGCAACAACCTCTCTTATACCGAAGTGAAAAGTCCCAGTGACGGAGTCGTAGGTGCATTGCCTTACCGTGCAGGTGCATTGGTCAGTGCCAACCTGCCTTATCCGCTCACTACGGTCAGTGACAATTCGGACATGTACGTCTATTTTTCCATGACCGAGAACCAGCTGCTTGCCCTGACCCGTCAGTACGGCGACATGGACGAAGCGCTAAAGAACATGCCGGAAGTGGAACTGCTTCTGAACGACAATTCGGTTTATAATAAGAAAGGAATCATCGAGTCCATCAGTGGAGTCATCGACCGTCAGACGGGTACCGTAGTGGCCCGCGTGGTATTTCCCAACGAATCGCGGTTACTCCACAGCGGAGCATCGGGTACGGTAGTAGTGCCCAACATCTATAAAGACTGTATCGCCATTCCGCAGACAGCCACCGTGCGGATGCAGGACAAGACAATTGTATATAAGGTAGTGGACGGTAAAGCTGTCTCCACCCTGATCACCGTAGCTGCAATCAATGACGGACGCGAATATGTTGTGCTGGACGGACTGAAAGCAGGGGATGAGATTGTTTCGGAAGGTGCCGGTCTGGTGCGCGAAGGCACACAAGTTAACTAAGAAGGAGACTGAATATGAAAGGAAATATGTTTATAAAGCGACCGGTGATGGCTATCTCCATCTCCGTGCTGATTCTGGCCATAGGGCTTATTTCGCTCTTCACGCTGCCGGTGGAGCAGTATCCCGATATCGCACCTCCTACGGTCTATGTGACTGCCAGCTATACGGGAGCCGATGCCGAGGCAGTGATGAACAGTGTCATCATGCCACTGGAAGAGAGCATCAACGGTGTAGAAGATATGATGTACATCACTTCCAGCGCTTCCAACGCAGGCTTAGCCATCATACAAGTCTACTTCAAGCAAGGCACCGACCCCGATATGGCGGCAGTCAACGTACAGAACCGTGTGGCGAAAGCGCAGGGACTGTTGCCTGCCGAAGTGACGAAAGTCGGCGTCAGTACGATGAAACGCCAGACCAGCTTCCTGCAAATCGGTGCTCTGGTCTGTACCGACGGTCGTTACGACCAGACCTTCCTGGCCAATTATCTGGACATCAACGTCATTCCTCAGATAAAACGTATCGAGGGAGTAGGAGACGTCATGGAGCTGGGCGATACATACAGTATGCGTATCTGGCTGAAACCGGAACGGATGGCACAATATGGACTGGTGCCCTCGGACATTACCGGCGTGCTGGGTGAGCAGAACATCGAAGCTCCTACCGGCTCACTGGGCGAGAGTTCGAAGAACGTGTTTCAGTTCACGATGAAGTATCGCGGACGTCTGAAGAGCGTGGAAGAATTTCAGAATACCGTGGTCCGCTCGCGTGAAGACGGCTCCATCCTCCGCCTGAAAGATGTGGCAGATGTGGAACTGGGCACCATGACTTACAGCTTCCGTAGTGAAATGGACAGTCAGCCTGCCGTTCTCTATATGATATTCCAGACGGCAGGTTCCAATGCAACCGCAGTCAATAAAGAAATTACCGCCCAGATGGAGCGGATGGAGAAAAGCTTGCCGGAAGGAACGGAGTTCGTCACCATGATGAGTTCGAACGACTTCCTCTTCGCTTCCATACACAATGTGGTGGAGACGCTGATTATTGCCATCATTCTGGTTATCCTCGTAGTATACTTTTTCTTGCAGGACTTAAAGAGTACACTTATCCCGTCCATCTCCATCATCGTATCACTGGTAGGTACGTTTGCCTGTCTGGTAGCTGCGGGGTTCAGTCTGAACATCCTGACCCTGTTTGCCCTGGTACTTGCTATCGGTACGGTGGTTGACGATGCCATTGTAGTGGTGGAAGCGGTACAGTCCAAGTTTGATGCCGGCTATAAGTCACCCTACCTCGCCACCAAGGATGCGATGGGCGACGTGACGATGGCTATCGTCTCCTGTACCTGCGTCTTCATGGCGGTGTTTATTCCCGTAACCTTTATGGGAGGCACGTCGGGTGTATTCTATACTCAATTCGGTATCACTATGGCGACTGCCGTAGGTATCTCCATGATTTCGGCTCTGACGCTGTGTCCCGCCCTGTGTGCCATCATGATGCGCCCGTCGGACGGAACCAAGAGTGCCAAGAGCATCAACGGACGGGTACGTGCTGCCTACAACGCCTCGTTCAATGCCGTACTGGGTAAATATAAGAAAGGAGTCATGTTCTTCATCCGCCACCGCTGGATGGTGTGGACTTCACTGGCTGCTACCATCGTCTTGCTGGTTTATCTGATGAGTACCACCAAGACGGGACTTGTGCCACAAGAAGACCAGGGTGTCATCATGGTGAATGTCAGCATCTCACCGGGAAGCACCCTCGAAGAAACGACCAAAGTGATAGACCGTCTGGAAGGTATCCTGAAAGAAACGCCCGAAATAGAGCACTACGCCCGCGTAGCAGGCTACGGACTGATATCCGGTCAGGGAACTTCTTACGGTACGGTCATCGTCCGCTTGAAAGACTGGAGCGAACGAAAGGGCAAAGAACACAGCTCGGACGCCGTAGCTTCGCGCCTCAACGCACAGTTCCAGTCCATCAAGGAAGCGCAGATATTCAGCTTCCAGCCTGCCATGATTCCGGGGTACGGTATGGGCAACTCTATTGAACTGAACCTTCAGGACATGACGGGCGGAGACCTGGCTACGTTCTACGACGCATCCACGCAGTTCCTCAACGCCTTGAACCAGCGTCCGGAAGTAGCTATGGCTTATACCTCTTATGCCATCAACTTCCCGCAGCTATCGGTAGAAGTAGATGCCGCCAAATGTAAGCGTGCAGGCATCTCACCAAGTGCGGTGCTCGATGCAGTGGGCAGTTATTGCGGTGGAGCGTATATCTCCAACTACAACCAATACGGCAAAGTATATCGTGTGATGATGCAGGCATCGCCTGAATATCGTCTGGACGAACAGGCACTGAACAATATGTTTGTGCGTAACGGAGCGGAAATGGCTCCGGTAAGCCAGTTCGTCACACTGAAACAAGTGCTGGGCCCGGAAACGGCCAACCGTTTCAACCTCTACAGCACCATCACAGCCAATGTGAACCCTGCCGACGGTTACTCTTCCGGTGAAGTACAGAAAGTGATCGAAGAAGTGGCTGCACAGTCTTTGCCGATGGGCTACGGATACGAATATGGTGGTATGGCACGTGAAGAGGCAAGCAGCGGAGGCGCGCAGACGGTTTTCATCTACGCCATCTGTATCTTCCTTATCTATCTGATTCTGGCATGCCTCTACGAAAGTTTCCTCGTACCATTTGCCGTCATCTTCTCCGTACCGTTCGGATTGATGGGCTCATTCCTGTTTGCCAAAATACTCGGACTGGAGAATAATATCTATCTGCAGACGGGTGTGATTATGTTGATCGGTCTGCTGGCGAAAACCGCCATCCTGATTACGGAGTACGCCATAGAACGGCGGCGCAAGGGAATGGGTATCGTAGAATCTGCCTACTCCGCCGCACAGGTTCGTTTGCGTCCTATCCTGATGACGGTGTTGACGATGATTTTCGGTATGCTTCCGCTGATGTTCTCTTCCGGCGCAGGTGCCAATGGTAACAGTTCGCTGGGTACGGGTGTCGTAGGCGGTATGGCTGTCGGGACGGTGGCATTGCTCTTTGTCGTTCCGGTGTTCTACATCATCTTTGAATACCTGCAGGAGAAAATCCGCAAACCGATGGAAGAAGAAGCCGATGTGCAGGTGCTTTTAGAGAAAGAAAAAAGTGAAGCTGAACGTAAATAAATGAAAGAAAGAATGAAGAAAAATATCATCCTGTTAGCTGCCATGAGTCTGACGCTGAGCGGTTGTGGCATCTATACCAAATACAAGCCCGCCACTTCCGTTCCCGAGGAGCTTTACGGCGGGGAAGTGGTGGCCGAAGACACTGCCAGTCTGGGCAATATGGATTGGCGGGAGCTCTTCACCGATCCCCGTTTGCAGTCCCTCATCGAAGTGGGATTGCGGACCAATACCGACTACCAGTCGGCCCAGCTTCGGGTAGAAGAAGCTCAGGCAGTGCTGATGTCTGCCAAACTCGCTTTTCTGCCGGCCTTTGCCCTTTCCCCACAGGGGACCGTGAGCAGTTTCGATACGAACAAGGCTACGCAGGCGTACTCATTGCCCGTCACCGCCAGTTGGGAGCTAGATGTCTTCGGTCGTATGCGCAATTCCAAAAAGCAGGCGAAAGCACTGTATGCTCAAAGTGAAGATTACCGACAGGCAGTCCGCACCCAGTTGATAGCAGGTATAGCCAATACTTATTATACACTGCTGATGCTGGACGAACAGCTTATCATTTCCCGGCAGACGGAAGAGGCATGGAAAGAAACCGTAGCATCCACCCGCGCATTGATGAATGCCGGAGCAGCGAATGAATCGGCAGTATCGCAGATGGAAGCGACCTATTATCAGGTTCAGAGTTCCGTCCTCGACTTACAGCAGCAGATCAATCAGGTAGAAAACAGTCTCGCTTTATTGCTGGCAGAGACACCCCGCAACTACGAACGCGGAACGCTGGCGGAGCAACAGTTTCCCACGGATTTTGCCATAGGGATTCCGGTCCGGATGCTTTCTTCCCGCCCCGATGTCCGCACAGCTGAGCGAACACTGGAAGCAGCGTTCTATGGTACCAATGCGGCACGTTCGGCTTTTTATCCTTCCATCACCCTGAGCGGGAGTGCCGGATGGACGAATTCTGTAGGATCTATGATTCTCAATCCGGGCAAGTTTGTAGCATCAGCAGTGGGTTCGCTCACACAGCCGCTCTTCAACAGAGGACAAGTGGTGGCCCAGTACCGTATTGCCCGTGCACAGCAGGAAGAAGCTGCCCTCGGCTTCCAGCAAACGCTGCTCAATGCCGGCAGTGAAGTGAATGATGCGCTGACAGCCTATCAGACCAGCCAAGGGAAAAGAATCTTGCTGGACAAACAGGTAGCTTCTCTGAAAACAGCGGTGCGAAGCACTTCCCTGTTGATGGAACATAGCAATACGACTTATCTGGAAGTACTTACTGCCCGACAGTCATTGCTCAGTGCACAACTGTCACAGACAGCCAATCATTTTACCGAAATACAAAGTCTAATTAACCTATACCGTGCTTTAGGGGGAGGTCAGGAATAAAGTATATCATACTCTCTCTGTTTTTTTGATTCTCAATGAAGAAGGGCTGCCGGAGAAGTGATTCTCTGACAGCCCAATTTTGATATTGGACATTCTTAAGATTAGACATCATAGAAAAAGTTACAAATTAGAAGTTAAAACATCTATTATGGGGATATATACATTTGAAAATTAAGCAGATTCTATTGTCATCTGTCAGGTTTTAGTAATTAAAATGCTGTAATACAGTCATTTGTATCATGACAACAAGGCTGACAATAGAAAAACAGGCGTTTTATTGTCAGCCTCTTTTTTCAATTCTGATAGGATGCATCAATGAGTTCCCTTATTCTTGCGAATCTTGAAGGGGATAAATGACAGGGCGGATGTTTTTACTTGCTCATCTGTAGAAAGCTGTTGTTTCGTGTTTATGGAATTGTCGTTTCCTTGCATGGTGTCTTATACGGATTTAGGTTGACACTCTTTTAGAGGCATAAAAATTGAAAAAAT
>OGDN01003761.1_pt1 | contig 15169 bp, 16 predicted proteins | sample 1570271 | NCBI WGS metagenome assembly OGDN01 (sample SAMEA4384481, study PRJEB24528) | human gut metagenome | reverse complement strand
CAGGATTCTTACCGCTTTTTAGTCAGGATTGCGAACTTGTTTCGCAATTACCTATTATAGAAACTGGAATTTTTTGTTGAAACACTTAAACAAATGAAGCATAAATAACATAAATTTCTGCAATCAAAACAATTCCGAGAACGCCATCTATCATCAAATTATACTGTATATCTGTCAAAAATGTTTTTGAATGTGTCAGGAAATATTTAATGTTTTCTTTTCCAGTCAAAAGTGTAATTATGATTAACAAAATAGGAAATAAAAAAATCTCTACCTTATTTCCAAAATCATCTGCTATCCCATTTGCAAAATGAACAGGAATAATCTGAGGTAAGAAAAACACGCTTACTATTGCTAATAAAACACCAATACTGCAAATTCCCCATGTTAATTTTCTGCTTCCTACAAGTTTCATAAAAATGCCTTCTTTCTGCAAAATTTAATTTTATAGTTTTTCTCCTGGATATCCCTATTTCTCCACAAATCTAATAATATGGACTTCAGTATATCATAGCATTTATATCGCATCAACATCCAATCTTGCGAGATACATCTGAAATAATTCCAGCTAAATATTTCTTGCTGTCTTGCCCCCGTCTACTCTGTACCGGATTTCTCTTGATCTGCGTCTTCTCTTTTATTCTTCCTTTTCGTTAACCTGTTTTTCACTTCAACTAAACCTACAAAGGCAACAACCACTGTAGCCATCCCCATTCCTATCCCTGAAGCAATATCATTGATGATATTTTGAGCAGGAGATAACGCCACTCCCAGTAAAACGCCATATACCATCGCAAATAGTAGAACAGAAAGAATGTCTTTGGCCTTACGTTCACGAAATGTCTTCTTATACTTTTCCTCCCATTCTTCTTTCATACTTTGCAATTCTACTTTCCCTTTTTTCCCATCCTCTAATAATAATGTAAAAGGTACATAAGCTCCGATCAAAACGCTAATTGTTATATTTGGAATTTCTAAAGCCAATTTCGAAGCATCACGACTTGCAATAATAAATCCCGATATGCAGGCACCCACATACGCCATAAAAATATAGCGTTTTTTTTCACTTATCCCCAAATCACTTTTTTTAAAACATAAAGAAAACAGATAGTCCATAGCCCAAATCAAAAGAAGTAATAGCACTGCACATATCACAGCATTAAAGTTAGCCTCTATGAGTAACGAAAAGCAAATATATGCATACGATGATATGAGCATAAGCAAAACATAAACAAGTTGTTGTATCGGCTTCTTGATTTTATTTACAAATTCAAAAACCCAATATTTCTCCCTATAAACACAATAAATAAAGCCTACCATAAGTATCATACTGATAATATAAGATATTATTAAAACTCTCTCCATGTATTTCTCCTTTGTAAAATCTATTTGATATAGCCAATATTTTCATTTCTCAAATGAGCTATCCACTAATTATAATTTCTACACCTCAAAATACTGTATATCTATACCCTCATACTTTTATCCATAAGTTACCAAATATATTGTACTACACTGCGGTAAAATTCTCCGAATGTGATTGAGGCAATATTATTTTTTCCTTTCAAAAATCACTTCATATCCAAGAGTACAATAGATTCCTTTCTTTTCATCAAATGGGATAACAATTTGCTTAAACTTCCAATCGTTGTCCGTCATAGAAAGAAGAAAATCTTTCACCATATAGAAATCGTCTTTACAATCCACATTAGAACCCTGTGCTTTAGTTTCTAAAGGTACTCTGTAAAATTTATATTCATACAGCACATTTTCCTTTTCATCTTTTTCAAAAATTAATTGATAACACCATGGAAAAAAGGCGCCTAATCTAAGACGCTTTTTACCAGATATGCTATGCTTTCCTTTATTGGGTATTATAACTTGAGTTAAACGCCAGCCATGATTTGCCTCACTTTCTATAGTTTCTTTTACTTGATCATAAAGGAAACCTGACTGGACTTTTCGGGACAAAATTAATGTATTTTTGATTTCTACAAATTTATAAATACGTCCTTCCTCCTCCCATGATATTATTGATAGAACTGTGCTTGCATGTTAAATAATTCAAAATACTTCCCATGTAAATTCAGCAATTCTTGATGTGTACCGTCCTCTATAAGTTTTGCATTTTCAAATACTACAATTCTATCGATCAACTTCGTACATGCCAAACGATGTGAAATATATATACAGGTTTTACCACAAAATAACTTATCAAACATGCTATAGAGCTCATATTCGCTTTAGGAGCTAATGCTGCAGTAGGCTCGTCCGATATTATTATTTCTGAGTTTCGGTATATAGTTCTACTCATAGCAGGCTCTTGTCCACCACCTGATAGAGTGTAGTCAATAACACCAATTGAATATTACGGATGACTTTCTATCACCTGTCCGGTGATATGAAAATCGCCTTTAAGAATCTATTTTGTGTATTCTAATTTTTATTTCTACAAAGATATTAGTAAAGGCTGCTACGCACCGTAGATACGGCAAGGCCTTGACAAATATCCCCATAGAAATTTATTAGTGGTCAAGCACAAAAAGGTGATTTCCAAATTGCCGGATTTATGATTTCGAATCACCAGAATATTCACCAATCTCATAATATTGTGTTTAAACCATTGCTTATATTGCATTAAACCAAAATTTAAACTGTTTTCAATCCTTTTCTTTATCCTTTTTCTTATTTTTCCCATAGCGATTTCTCCTTGGAATTCCTACAAAAAGAATAAGACCTACAACGATTAAAATCGTCAAATCCATATAACCATCTCCTATATCTCTTTATTCTTCATAATCCTAATAGAAATACATATTGATACTGTGTAGATTAAAATAATACCAAATGTTATCACAGCCGCTAATATACCCAAATTACTAAATATACTTATTGCAAATCCATTTTTACTTAAATTAACTTTTTCCATTCCAAACAACACAAGTAAAAAACCAATAATCGGTATATACATAAACATCCTTCCATTAATAGATCCGTATTTATAGTATCCTGGCAATTGAAAAACTGTATAAATGCTATACAAGAGTATTCCATATAGAAATGTAAAAATTATCTGCTGCCATGTCACTTTATCGCCTAATATGAATAATACTATTGGATGAACAATACAGGAAAATAGAACTGCAATTCCACCCATAATAATTGTATACAGATATCTCCCTAAAACAAATTCTTTTTTTGTAATAGGCAATATCCCATATAAGCGCTCCATTCCATTTTTTTCAGAAATTGAAAATGTGTATCCAGATGCCATAGCAATAAAACATGTAGCAAAGGAAACACTTGTCATCAATGAACGATTTATTATTGCAAACACTACTGGAATTAGTAATGTAAAGCAAATAGCTTTTACATATACCTTTACCAAATCAAAATCCAATTTCATAGCCTTTATAATATTTGCCATATCTATTCTCCTTTACTTGTAAAAACAACTATATCGTCTAATGTAGCTTTTTCAATCCTACCCAAGCCGCTTATCTCTTTTATATACTCTTTCTTCAAAAGCGCCTGCACTCCATCTTTCGTTTTTCTTACACCAATTAATTTTTCTCTAATCCCAATAGGTATTTCCTCTCTTACATTTCGAATTACATAAAACTCTTCTAATAATTTCTTTTTTTCTCCACTATATATCAACTCTCCATAATTGATATAGGTAATATAATCAGCTACTTTTTCCAAATCACTTGTGATGTGTGTAGAAAATAGTACACTATGTTTCCCATCCTCTACATACTTCTCAATAATCTCAAGAAGCTCATCTCTTGATACTGGATCTAATCCACTAGTAGGCTCATCTAAAATTAACAGTTTTGAATCATACGAAAACGCACATGCTAACATTAACTTCATCTGCATTCCTTTTGATAACTCTTTTACCTTTTTTGATTTTGCAATTTTAAATTGTTCAATATATGAATAAAATCGTAGATGGTTCCATGTCTTATAAAATCTAGACATTGCTTTTTCTACCATCTTCATATTCCACTCATCCACAAAGTAATTGGAGTCAAAAACAATTCCTAAGTTTTCTTTAGCTATCTGTTCTTCTTTTATGTTGTCATATCCTAAAATTTCTATTTTCCCCTGATTTTTTTTCAACATATTAAGAATAAGCTTTATTGTCGTAGTTTTCCCTGAACCATTTGGTCCAATGAGTCCCATAACACTTCCCCGAGGTAGTTCAAATGAAATATTATCAAGCTTAAAATCCACAAACTGCTTTGATAAATTTTTTACTGTTAAATCCATTGTCTTCACGTTTTTTCACCTATATTCCTTTCTAAATATATCAAGATATCTTCGTCACAGCACTAAACAGTAACTCCCTTAATTGTTCTTGGCTTAAATAAGAGGTACTAATAATCATATTACTAAAATCATATTCTTGCCATGAATGTGCGTGTATAGAAATTCCCAGTTTATCCTTATGCTCATATAAAGGCGTTCCCGGAAATGGTACGCATCCAGCAACCGAAACCTCTATTCCAGAATTTCTTAATATTTCCATTAAACTAATCGTTTCTTGAATTGTGCGTTCTGTATCACAGAAATGACCAATTATAAAACTCGCAACTACATGTATATTTTGCTTATTCGCATAACACATTATTTCCTTTGCCCAAGATAAATTAATATTCTTTCCAATCTTTTTAATTATCTCTTGTGAACCACTTTCCACTCCAAAGTGAATAACTTCACACCCTACCTTCTTCAATGCATCTATATCTTTTTCTCTAACAGCATCCACGCGCGACTCAATTCTAAATGCATACTTTTCGTTATACTTAGAGAGTAATAAGCAAAAATATTCTAATCTTTCCTTATTAGCCGTAAATGTATCATCTAAAATTAAAAACTTTCTGGAATTCAGCTTTTCACTCAGAAAATAAATTTCACAGATAATATTCTCTGCGGAACGCATTCGATATTTATTTCCAGACAACGCTCTAGATGCACAATAAACACAATTTCCAGGACATCCCCTGCTTGTAATCAGTGTAAATGCTGTTGAATACTTCTCTGGGTCAATAATTCCAATTGCTTGTAACGGTAATGCATCAAGATTTTCTATATATTCTATTTTTTCTGATATGTATATATCATTTTTAATCCTATAACTAATTCCTTTTACTCTACTGATTGGATATTGTACAGGATATTTTAAGCTTTCAAGGAGTTTTAAAAATGTAAACTCACCCTCCCCCTTAATGACAAAATCTGCTCCTATATCATCAAGCATTTCTCTTTCATTAAATGATGGATGTGGTCCTCCAACCACTGTAATTCCCTCATACCCTATCTTTTTGTTTAGCTCAACCATCCTTCTTAAAAACGGAACAGTTCTTGTATATACAGAATATCCAATCACATCTGGATTAAATTCTTCTAATATTTTCTTATATTGCTCTTTCTTTATTGGATCAGCAAAAAAATCTAATATTTTCACATCATATCCATGCATTATCAGTACACCCGCAATTGATAGCAGACCTAAATTGGGTGATGATACTACATTATGAATCTTAGCCCTACTATGCTTATCCAATGTGCAATTAATCAATAAGACTTTTTCAACCTTCATTCTAACTCCTAATACATTTTGCAACTGACCGGATCACAAGCCAGTATCGAACCATTAATAAAATATGCCCTTGCCCTACAACCGCCTTTACATACATTTACATTTTTACAAGTATTACACTTTTCTATATCTGCTATTGTATGACTTCTATATTCCATTAATATTTTACTATTTTCCCAGATATTTTCTATTCCATCCGTTATAGTTCCAAGTTGTATATTTCCCAATAATGGGCATAAAATAATCTTACCAAAAGAATCTATGTATAAACTATAAATTCCAAACCCACAATAACCTATAAAACGATTGGAAAATGACAAAGAATATTTGATTTTATCTGACCAAATATTCTTATTGTTCTCAAAACATTCTTTTAGCTTTTCTACTGTTTCTTCGCTAACATCTACAAATCTATCTCCTTGATAAGTCTGATGATAGTTAATATATGGACTAATTACAATTTTCACATTAGGAAACTGCCTTGCTTCTCGTATAAAGAGATTAATTTCGTTTACATTGTAATCTGTTACTGTAAATGATAAAATCACTCTTATTTCAAATCGGATCAAAATAGGAAGTGTTCTTAAAATATGTTTATAATTACCAGGAGCATTGCGAAATGTATCATGCGTTTCTTCAGTTCCACCATCTAAACTAATCTGAATCTCTGAAATTCCCACTGTTTTCAAATTCTCCACTGTTTTTTTATTCAAGCAAGAACCATTCGTATATAAACGCATTGATATCCCATTTTTATTAATATATTTAACTATATCCCAAAAATGGGGATGCAGCATTGCTTCTCCACCAGTTAATTTTATTAAACCTACTCCTAAATCTTTACAGGAATCAACAATCTGAAACCACTTTTCTAATCCTAGCTCCTTTTTCTCAATCTCCTTTGGTATATAACAGTGATGACATCTTAAATTGCATTGTTTTGTCAATTCAAAAAATACTTCATCCAAAGTCCATTTAGCTGACAAATCAATTTTTCTAGCAGAGTTCTTAACTAAAATTCCTTTATCAATAAAATTCTCGTAAATTTTTATAATGCTCACTTCCCTGCCCGGAAGTATTGCTAGAATCTCCTCTAAATCTCTACCGCCATTAAACTCCTGCAAGACTATAGATTCAATTTGACTTAGCACCCAATTGCCATTATTTAAACCACTTATCACTATCTTATTATCTATTCTCTTCTTTATAGATAATTGTTCTGCAAAGCCATATATATTTTCCATTTTTCAGATCACTCTCCGCTTCGTTTCTGTGTGGCTTTATCACTGCAGCATTAAATCAAACACTCTGTTCCTATAATTGTCACAATTTCTCTCCTGTCCATATAAGTCGCCTGTTTCATTAAATGCGATTGCTCTACATCCTCCGCCACAATAATATTTAATCTCACAGTTCTTACACTTAGATAACATTTCGACATCTATTTCTCCATATTTTTGTTTACTTTTTTCCATAATCTCAGTAATATTATCTGTTCTTATATTACCCAGTTCAAATTCTTCAATGTGTAAGGAAGGACACAAATATACGTTACCATTACTATCAATACTAATCTGGTTGCAATTAACACCGCATGATGTTTTTCTTCCTTTTGAGTATACTTGATTACATAAATCATTCGAAACATCTATATTAAATATAAATTCCTTATTTTGTTTATAATAGTTAATATAGATATTTCGCAAAAAATCATATCCTCTATCCACCCATTTATAAAACTGCTCCATATTTAATTTATTTTCAAAAGTTTTAGCTCGACCATAGGGAACAAATCTATTGATATGTAATTGTCTAACATTCATATTTAGACAAAATTTTATCATTTCAACGATATCCGGCATATAATCTGGAGTTGGTGTCATTGCAACTATCACTTTTTTGTTATTAATGTGTGTTAGAGTTTTTACCGTATTTACAGCGCGCACAAAACTTCCCTTTCCTCTATTTTTATCATGATGTATTTCTTCATAAGAGTCTAAAGAAATTTGAATTGCATCTACTATCTCCATAATTTCTCTATATAATTCTGCATTTCCAATAGTTCCATTTGTTAAAATTTGAACTTTTCCATACTTTTTACAAGTTTTTAAAATTTCAACTATATCTTTCCTCATCAAAGGATCTCCACCGGTAATGACTATTTTATTATAATTTTTCGGTTTTAATTCTATAAGAAGATTCTCTATTTCTTCTATCGTTAATTCGTTAGCTTCTCCTTCTCCAGAATCCGCATAGCAATAGCTACATCTCAAATTACATCTATTAGTCACTTTAATCCAAATCCCATTAGACGTCTGGTGACAAATGGTTTCCTCTGTTTCTATTCTAGAATAATCACCATCTTTAACAAAAAAACCTTTTTCGATCATATCATCCAAAAACTGTTGAACCTCCTCTCCAAACACTTCTTCAGGAAGTTCATATAAATCCGATAATTTTAGAAGTAACTCTTCCACTGATATTTCGCCATACTTATTTAAAAATTTAGAAATGGTGAGACCAGAACTGTTGACTTTCCTGTAATCCGCTCTTTCTACATCGATTAATAGCCCTTTGGTTTCATAGTCTTTTATAATAACGTTTTTATTTAATGAAATTTTCATTCCTCTCACTCCTCTATTCTAATTTCATGCTTTTTAACAATTGATTTTATTGGACACCAAACTTTTAATCCGCTTTTTGTATCTGTTTCTACCAATATTCCATTTTCACCTTCAATACATATCTCACCTTTATCCACTCCACAGAAAGTTAAATTTCCCTTTAATTCTACAACAATTCGTTCCATAATTTCCTCCTCTAAATCACCATTGATTGAATTTCATAATAATAATTTTGCAACTCAGCTCTTGTAATATTAGGTGTACTAAATACAGCCTGAACTAAATCGAATGAAGACCAATTTTTGATTTCCAAATTAATTCCTAAATCCTTCATATGATTATATAGATATGTGCCTGGGAAAGGGGTATTGATGCTTATACCTACAGTTGCTTTATACTTTTTACGAAATTTCAGTGCCATATCTATTGTTTCTTTTATTGTCTCATGTGTATCGCAATGATGCCCTATGATAAAAGAACACATTACTTGAAGCCCTTTTTGCGACATATATGCAAGTAATTCTTCAGACCTTTCTAAACTTATATGTTTATTAATTTTGTTAATAACATCTTGAGATCCGCTTTCTATACCTATATGTACGGATGTACACCCTACTTCCTGCATTTTATCAATCATTTCCTTTGATAAAATATCTGTTCTCGAATCACAACGCCATATTATATTCATATTGGCTTGCTTTAGATAATCACAAAACTGATACAATCGCTTCTTATTTGCTGTAAAAGTATCATCCAAAAAAGCAAAGTATTTCTCTCCTTTTATACTATATTTATAATGTATTTCACTGAATACATTTTGAGCGCTTCGATTTCTATAACGTGTTCCCGATAGAGCAGCTGAAGCACAATAGATACACTTTCCTGGACATCCTCTACTTGTAATAATCAATTGCTTGATATCATAGCTTCGCATTTCAATTTCATCGAGTTCTGCCCACGGTAAATTATCCAGATTTTCAATATATCCTCGATCTGCATTATGTATAATCTCCTGTCCTACACGATATGAAATTCCTTTCACTTCTGACAAATCAATCGTATGATAATTAAGGCACTCCAATAGTTGTACAAAAGTCATTTCTCCTTCTCCACGGCACACATAATCAACTGTATTATGATGCAAAGCTTCTTCCGGCAAAAAAGTCACATGTGCTCCACCTAAAACAATAATTATTTTTGGCAACACCGATTTAATTATCTTTGTTAAATGGATAACCGCATTAATATTTTCTGTATATGCACTTATTCCTATCATATCCGGATGTGCATTTTTTATTTTATCTATAAATTCCTGTTTCCTTATATGATTTGTAAATAAATCAAGTATTTCTACCATATAACCGTGCATTTTAAGATATCCTCCAATGGAAATTAGACCTAGAGGAGGCATTGTCATCTTCTCTGAATATCCCACCTGCTTATTCTTATTACTGTTTGGCATAATAAGCATAATCTTTTTTATAATAAGTCATCCCCCCAAAACATATCTTCGTTAGTTATAATACCAATTTTAATAAATTCCTCTAACCTGTCTTCAACCTGATTAGCACTCATTGTATCCTTCATATGACGGATAATATCATCCACGGTATCATCGTCATTGATTATTTTCCAGATATCAGAATCTTTTTTATTTAAAATCACCCTACTGCCATCATTTTTTATGATACTGGTATATTTTTCATTTTCTTTCCAAACATAAGTTGTTTTATGTAATATGTCTTCTCGTTTAATCATATTTTAATGAATGTATAATTCTAAAAAAGCGTTTCTCTTTTCTGAGAAACGCTTTCTCACCATTACGTTGGTCCTGGTAATGGACCAATCATTGCAATCGCTATGCCTGCTCCGAAGCCCCAATCACAGTTTACTCCACAGCCTAAATCAACACGTTTTTTCTGCTCTACGCCTTCGCTTTTTGGTGTTTCATATACACTCATTTTGTCACCTCCTTCACATTTTGTCTTTCCAATACTTTTTTATGTATTAGTACATTCTTTATACCATGTCAGAGCATTTACAACCATATTTATTGTTTTTTTTGCACTTTTTTTTATCTCTTTGGACATAGGCAACACATGGCTGATTAATTTCAATTATTATAAAATAATCTATACATAATTATTTTGATGAAATATATTTTCATAGTCATTCATTGCAACATAATTGTGTCACTACATTGGCACACTTCTGCGATTGAAGAGTAATTTTACCCATGTTACAATTGATATTGCTTATAGTATTCCTATTTTCTCCAGCACCTTAATCGGTGCTTTTTTGTACCCGTAAACCTTTCGCTGACAGTAGCCAATACTTACACAGTACGTACAGCGTACTTCCCCTAAAATAAAAACGTATTCTGTGCGTACAGTGTAAGTAAAACTTCCTATTATATAATGAAGGGAGATTACCATGAAAACAAGAAATGAAATCTATCAAGGGGAAGGTGCCCAACTGCTCCGGTTCATTAGTACTTACCATTCGCTGCAATATGAACAGGTCTTACGGCTCTTTTCCAAAAACAGAGAGTCTATCAAATCTCTGATCACAAGTCTGGTAAAACAAAAACGCATTATCTATGATAAGGAGAACGGGCTTCTCTGCGACAGCCAGGAATCTGCAAACAATCCTGATTATGGGATGATTGCATCTTTTTGGGTGCTTTTGGACTTCAAAAACGCCATTGTGTACCATACTGACGGTGAATTTCCTGTGAAACTGAACTTTTTCTCTAAAGATGAGTGGTATGAAGTCCTCTATGTCCCCCAGGAACAGGAATATCTTATCAATCATGTCATGGAAAGCCAGACAAAAAGCGATGCGAAACGGCTGGTTGTATTAGAGTCAGAAGAACAGGCTTCAAAAATCTATATCACAGGTGTGATTGCCTTTTGCCTTGTAGACTCCTCTACCGGATCTGTCAGCTATTATGCAAAGAAATGAGGTATGTATGAACACCAAAACTGTTTTTGACCGTTTACAGAGCATTGATGATGAAGTCCAAAAACTTCACAACACTATTTTTGCATTGAAAACAACAGATATTCAAGCGTATGCCGACAAATACGAAGAGTTGAGTATCAGTGCTGCCCTACGTTCTGAAAGGATTGCCTGCCAGCTCAGAAATCTGGTATATACCACAACTGATACTGGAAAGAAAGACTATCTGAAACAGGCTGCGGCTGTGCAGGGAATCAAAATCTCTTTTTCAAATAGTGTTCTTTCCATTACCATGCCAGGACTACTGCCCAAACGTAAATTGCGAACCAACACCGCTTTTCTACATGAGCCATTAAACCTTGCCTTGCAGACTTATGTGACAGAACATTCTATTCCGTTATATAAAAGATGTGTGGTCTGTTTCAGTCAAATTTATGACCAGAGCCTTTCTTTACAACGGATACGTGATTACGATAATTTGGAGTTTAAACAGATTTTAGATACTATCGCTTCCTATGTTCTGGTTGATGATACGGGACTCTTTTGCGACTCCTATCACACTACAGAACTGGGGAATTACGATCACACCGTTATCTTTGTAATGGAACCGGAAATCTTTCCTGGCTGGCTGAAAAATAGAAAATCGTCTATCAAAACTATATCGGAAATTTCCTGATATTTTTCTTTCTTTTTCCGATATGGGTAATTTTTCTGCAAAGAAGCCATATTCTTTGCATTTTTTATGCTTAATACCGCCCTTACTTTACCCAAGTATAGGCTGTCATAGGTAAAAATCGAACTGAGGTGATGCTTATTTGATAAAACCAGATTCTATAAAATATCAGCTTTTGGAAATGGTTGGACTATGTGGGGAATTCCCTTCCGGACAGCTTAACAGATTGATTGAGAGTGATTCCTATGCAGAGAAGGTGGTTACAGATTTAAAGCAGAGTAAGCTTATAAGAACACACTATAAAGATAGCCTACGAGGTTATCGCCTTACCAAACGGGCAAAAGAACTGCTGCTTTCGCAAAATCCCTGTCGTTTTCAAAACTATTTAACCGGAAATGCAGAAACCAACCTCATACGTAGTGAATTACCAAGACGGCTGCGACTTCATCAAAAAGCAGAAACCTATTTAACGCTTTCACATGCCGGAATCCCATTCTTTCCAGATGAAAAGCCGCTGCTTTTTTCTGAATCCGGCGAAGCGGCTACGTTTCCTGTGCGAAGCCTTCCTCTGTTTTACTCTTCCAGGGAAATAAAAAATCTTGGAGCATCCACTACCAAAATCAAAAATTCCCGTTGTATAGGAATCCTGATGGCTCCTCACTGTATCTATGCTGTTTATAATACCGGAAACACACTTCTAAAATGGGAATACAAAACGGAAGTCCGGCTCAATGCTTTTTTGCAGCACTATCTTCAGGGACTTCCTTACCATGGACCGCCTACCGTTTATGCCATCATGACTGGCAGTGATATGGATATGGCTTTCCGGCTCCTGACCAGTACCGGTGGATACAAAAAAACACTGTTCATGCTGGATACTTCGTATGAACACTTCTATTTCCTGCCCAATAACAGCTACGGAGAATACCTGCTCCGTTTATTGGTACAACCCCAGCGTATGATGCAGCTCAATCAGCTACTACTGTCCGACTGTTTTCCCCAGCGTGAGGATCTGCCAATTGAACATGATGGAATAGACAGCCAGGAAAAGCCTATTTTGCTTGCGTATGATTTTGACATGCAGCGTATCAACCGCTTCAATACTGGATTAAATGTATATGGGCTATCCGGGAACCTGATTTGCTTTGACTTTCAGCTTCCCTGCCTGAAAAAATACCTGACAGCAGATATACACTTCTCCAGCATTGATTTTCAAAAGTTTAAAAGGAGGTTTTTCAATGAACCGTAAATGGTGGAAGTTCCTGTTTTTGCTTCCCATAAGCGTCTGCACTCTGTATGCCGGAGGATACGCAGCACAATTTATTAAAAACTATCAGGAATGGACTTCTGCCGGAAACTTTGCCGGCAACGGAACCTATCCGCAAGCAGCTTCTTTACACCCATTGGTCTGCTTTCATACTGCCCTTACTGATTTCCCATACAATTTGTATGGGATTTTTCTTTGCCTGGTTCTCTTTGGGCTTCTTACTTTTTTACTTATGCGTATGGGATATGACAGAAACGGGGAAATTAGTGACCATGACCGGAACTTAAATTACTCTACAAAAGGAACCTACGGTACATCCGGATTCATGACTCCAGATGAAATGATGAAAGTTTTGGAACTGACCGGAGATGTAAAGAAAAATAAAGGAACCATTTTAGGAAAATTGAATGGCAAAGCCGTATGTCTTCCATATCAAACACGAATGAATAAAAATATCGCCGTGTATGGTGCCAGCGGTTCCATGAAATCCAGGGCATTTGCCAGGAATATGATTTTCCAGTGTGTCGCCAGAGGGCAGGAAGGCAACAACGCTTCCGGGGAAAGTTTAATCATTACCGATCCCAAAAGCGAACTCTATGAAAGCATGTCTGCTTATCTGGAAAATGAGGGCTATGTAGTAAAAGCATTTAATCTGGTCAATCCGGAAAACTCGGATAGTTGGAATTGTCTGGGTGAAATCAATGGACAAGAAACGATGGCTCAGGTATTTGCAGATGTCATTATCCAGAATACAGGTTCCGGAAAAGGAGATCATTTCTGGGATAATGCGGAGATGAACCTGCTAAAAGCCCTGGTTCTCTATGTGGATCAGGGCTTTCCGCCGGAAGCCAGAAATATTGGACAGGTTTATAAGCTGCTGACCATGAGTTCCGAAAAGGAGCTGAACAGTCTTTTTGATCTGCTCCCAGTGTCCCATCCAGCAAAAGTTCCTTACTGCATCTACAAACAAGCCAGTGATACCGTGCGAAGCGGAGTTATTATCGGATTGGGTGCCAGACTTCAGGTATTTCAGAATAAACTTATTAGGCAGATTACATCTTATGATGAGATTGATCTGACACTTCCAGGGAAACAGAAATGTGCTTACTTTTGCATTACCTCAGACCAGGACAGCACCTTCGATTTTTTATCTTCCCTGTTTATGACCTTCATCTTCATCAAACTGGTCCGTTATGCAGATAAATATGGAGAAGAAGGAAAACTTCCTGTTGCCGTACATATACTGGCTGATGAGCTTGCTAACACCGGAGCTATCCTGGAATTGAATAAGAAGATCAGTGTAATCCGAAGCCGGAATCTCAGCATTTCCTGCATCTTTCAGAATTTACCCCAGATGCAGAACCGCTATCCTTATAACCAATGGCAGGAAATTATCGGCAACTGTGATACCCAGCTCTTTTTGGGCTGCACAGATGAAGTTACTGCTACCTTTATCAGTAACCGCAGCGGCGATGTAACCGTAGGGGTAAGCAGCGAAGCCAAGCAGCTCAATAGCTGGCGGGTATCCGACTATACACCGGAATATCGACAGACAAAATCTATCGGCAAACGAAAACTCTTAACCCCAGATGAAATCTTGCGGCTCCCGCTTGATACTGCTTTGGTTATCCTACGTGGGCAAAAAGTCCTAAAAGTAGAAAAGTACGATTATACCCTGCATCCAGATTCCAAAAAGCTGACACCAAGAAAAGCATCGGAACACATACCTGAATGGCGCAAAAATGGGTCCTCGGAAGAAACAGATTATCGACCACAGCCCTCATTCGGATCAGCCAAAAGGAAACGCCGTTCATCTTCTGCGTCAATAGCAAAACAGAAACCACATTTTACATCCGAACCCGTTTATCAGGAACCTACTCCCGATGATTTTATGGAGGATTTACTTCAGGAAGATTTTATAGAAGACTCCCCCGACTCTGGCATGGTTCCTTTAGATAAAGATTCCATCATGTCATAACACATAGGTAATTGCGAAACAAGTTCGCAATCCTGACTAAAAAGCGGTAAGAATCCTG
>OGDN01003754.1_pt1 | contig 15199 bp, 14 predicted proteins | sample 1570271 | NCBI WGS metagenome assembly OGDN01 (sample SAMEA4384481, study PRJEB24528) | human gut metagenome | reverse complement strand
CTGCCCCACTGGAAATGAGCGCTGCCCCGGGAAGCAGAAAGCTGCCTGTGGAATCGGGCTTTACGTGGAAAAAACAGTCTGCAGGGTATAAAGAAAATCTCTTATCAGGGATTTCTGCAGTTGTTCTCTGCGGTAAACGGCTGCATACAGGCGGGATGTATTTTCATTTAAAATCTGACAGTAGACGGGATTTTGCAGCCCGTCTGTTTTTTTGCGGCAAACCAGTTCAGATACAAAGCCAACACCGATACCGCAGCCAATCAATGTATTAATAGTATCCCAGTTGGAAATTTCATAGGCAATTTTTGGTGTAAATCCGGCTCGCTGGCAGATTTCAAGCTCTCTTGCCGCAAAGCGCTGCTCCCGGCGCAGGGAAATAAACGGTTCTTCGCGAGCTTCTCTTAAATCAATGGAGGGGTATCCTCCAAGCGGGTCAGGAATGCAGAGCTTGGTCAGATGGCTTTCTGCCGGAATGGCAAAAAGAATCTGTTCCCGTCTTAAAATGGTGGCATCCATTTCTGTATGTACTAAGGGAAGGGGAATCAGACTCACATCTACCTGTCCGTTTAATGCCAGTTCTTCCAAATTGATGGAAATATCCTCTGTAAATTCCAGCCGGATGCCGGGATGCAGCTTCCGGAAGGTTGAAATGATTTTTGCCAGATAGTAGGAGCTGTAAAAGGTAGAAATACCGATTTTTAACACGCCCCGTTTCAGACTGGCAATATCCTCCATTCTCTGATGCAGATTCTGACTTTGTCTTAAGATTTCTCTTCCCTCTTTCAGAAAAATTTCTCCGGCAGGTGTCAACTCCACAGATTTTGTTGTCCTGATAAACAGGGCAAGTCCAAGTTCAGCTTCCAGTTTCTGGATTGCCTGGCTTAAGGTCGGCTGACTGATAAAAAGTTTTGCGGCCGCGGAGGAATATTTTTTCTCCCGGGCAAGCATATCCACATATTCCAAGTCTTTTAGCTGCATTCTTACACAATCCTTTCCTGTATCTTACATAATCAAAAACTAAATTTTACACGGTTTTTACTAATAGTTTTTACCTATATTCCGATTATAATTAACTATTTCTCAATTGGCAAGAAAAATGTTACGATGACCTCGGTTCAAGAGAAAAGGAAAAAAGCATAGCATATGCGAAGGAGAACATATGGATTGTAACGAACAGGTTTTGAGAAAACCACTGATACCACCTCTCACAGGGAGAGGAAGGGTTGCTTTTTCGTCCAGAGTAAAAAGGCGGGTGTCCATGCGCTACCGTACAAAGAGCAATCTTTGCGGATATCTGATGATTTTACCGGCATTTTTATTACTGGCAGCTTTAAATTTTTATCCTATCATAAGAAATCTTGTTTTAAGCTTCACCTCCTGGGACATGGTGGTTGGCGACCCGGTATTTATCGGCATGGGAAATTATAAGGAACTCTTTACAGACCGGGGGTTTGCCGGATGCTTAAAGGTGACGTTGTTGTATGCGGTAACTTATGTGCCAATCAGTATGGGGCTGGGCTTTATTCTGGCAAATCTGATGGCGGCAAAAAGTAAAATCAATGTACTTTACCGGACAGCGTTTTTCCTGCCTCATGTCACCTCCATGGTTGCCATGTCAGCAGTATTTCTGTTTATTTTTCATCCCCAATACGGTACTTTAAATTCCATCCTGGGAACTTTCGGACTTCCCTCTGTTGCCTGGCTGAACCAGAAGTCAACGGCACTTGGCTCTCTGGTGGCAATGAACATCTGGAAAACAACCGGCTTTTGTACGGTTATTTATTTAAGCGGTATCCAGAATATATCGGATGAACTTCTTGAGGCAGCCAGTATTGATGGTGCGACAGGGCTGCAAAAGCTTCTGTATATTAAGATACCGTTGGTTTCTCCCACTACTTTTATGCTTGTCATTATGCTGACAATAGAATCCTTTAAGATTTTTACCCAGATTCATGTCATGACAGGGGGCGGTCCGGACGGCGCTACGACAAATCTTCTGACTTATATGTTTGAGCAGGCATTTGACCAGTTCAGAGTCGGTTATGGAGGAGCGATTTCCATTGTGCTGTTAATCTGTGTACTCATTATCAATGCGATACAGATGTATTTTGAAAAATTTGTCAATTATGATTAAGGAGATGACAGGAATGATTCAGAAGAAAAAAATATTGCCGGCGCTTTGTAAGCATCTGTTTTTAACCGCTGCAATGGCAGTTGCCTTGTTTCCCTTTTTATGGATGTTCTTTGCTTCCTTTAAACCGGAGGCAGATATTTTCGCAAAGGATTTCCATTTGCTGCCGCGGGAGTGGCATTTTGAAAACTATGTAGAAGCATGGAATGCGGCACCTTTCGGAAAGTTCTTCTTGAATACTTTTGCGGCAGCCGGAATCACGGTATTAGGTCAGGTGATTACCTGCACTCTGGCAGCCTATGCCTTTGCCAAGGTAGAGTTTTGCTTTAAAAAGGGATTGTTTACACTTTTGCTTGCAGCGATGCTGATTCCGGAAGAGGCAGCCATTGTTCCCAATTATCTGCTGGCACAAAAGCTTCATATTACGAACAGTGCCATAGGAATTGCTCTGCCCTCTTTAACCAGTGTATTTGCCATATTCTTACTGCGGCAGGTATTTATGCAGGTTCCGGATGACTTGTTGAATGCAGCCAGACTGGATGGCTGCGGTATTATCAGAAGCTTTTTGCACATTGCACTGCCCAGCAGTAAAAGCTCTTTAGCGACAGTGGCTCTTCTGGCATTCTTATCTTCCTGGAACAGTTATATGTGGCCCTATATGGTGACAGACCAGACAGCCCACAGAACGCTGCAGATAGGATTGAAATATTTGATAAAACCGGATTTGGGGCCACAGTGGCCGATGATTATGGCAGCGTCAACCATGGTTTTGATTCCCGTACTGATACTTTTCCTGCTGTTACAGAAATATTTTGTATCAGGATTTGTAAAGTCGGGATTAAAATAACACACTACTCATTTGAGAGGATTAGAGGAGGACTTCATAATGAAGGCAAACATGAAAAAATCTATCGCGTTACTTAGTCTGATTGCTCTTGCAGTAACAGGCTGTGGACAGTCCACAACAACCGGCAGTTCTGCTGCAGGCAGCCAGGGCACTGTAAGTTTTGCTGCGGCAACTGCATCAGGGGATGTAAAAGTGGGTGAAGCAGGAACCGACACAACCGATTGGGACAGCATTACTCCTGCCACGGAAATTACTTTCTGGTCTACCAAAGAGGACTGCTTCCAGGATTTATGCGCAGAATTTACTGCGGAAACCGGTATTACCGTAAATGCAACCTATATGGGCGGCTATGATGATATGGTAAGTAAGGTAATGGCAGGAATTGCAGCAAAGAATCTGCCGGATGTAGCACAGCTTGGTCAGCGGCATGGTCTGGCACAGATGTATGACAGCGGATATCTGCTTCCCATTGAGAACTATCTTTCAGATGAACTTCTGGATGATATTATTCCTGGCTTCTGGAAGCGTTTTACTTATAAGGATACCAGGGTGATTGTGCCCTTCCAGAACAGTATGCCGATGCTTTACTATAACAAAACTCTTTTCGAGGAGAATGGAATTCAGATACCGGAAACCTTTGACGGGGTAGTTGCCACTGCCGGAGAAATTACAGATAAGACCGGAATCTACGGCTTTACATTCAATAAAGATTACCCATGGTATATTCTTGCCCTGATGTACAACAGCAATACAAAAGCAGTTACTGAGGACGGCAAGGCAAATATGAATACAGAAGAAACCAGAAAAATTCTTGAGGCTGTCAGCCAGATGGCAAATGTAGATAAGAGTATGCCTGCAAATCAGCATGCCACAGCCCAAGAGGATTTCTGCAATGGCAATATCGGAATGTTTATGACTTCCTGTGCATCTTATGCAAAAATACAGAAGCTGGTGGACGGAAAATTTGAAGTAGGAATTGCGCAGTTCCCGTCAATTACCACAATGGATATTCCCATGGGCGGTAATGGACTCGGATGCTTTAAATCTACCCCTGAAAAAGAAAAGGCAGCTACCATGTTTGTGAACTTCATGCTGGATAAGGACAGAATTGCAAATAATACCTTAAACTCCGGATATATTCCTGTAACCAATGCGGCAATGGCAACAGACACTTACCAGACCTATCTGGAGGATGAAAACAGAAAGGTTGTAAATGACCAGCTTCAGTATCTGGGTGGTGCAGCTGTAAATCCAACAGACTCTCTTGTATGGGATGAACTGGAGAGCCTGGTGGATTCCATTGAGGCAGACCCTAAGGTGGATATTTCCGCAAGACTGGATGAGATTGACAGGAAAATTGAAAATTACCTGAATCAGTATGCAGGAAAATAAAGGAGCAGAATTATGTTTGTAAATTATGCGCACAGGGGTGCAAGTGCTTATGCCCCGGAAAATACATTGTCATCTTTTTATCTTGGTCTGCAACAGCGGGCAAATGGAATAGAAACAGATATCCAGCGCAGCAGGGATGGCGAGCTGGTACTGTTTCACGACAGAACCATGGACAGAGTTACAAATTATGCAGGTGCTATCCGGGATTATACATGGGAAGAACTGGCAAGGGCTTTGGTCTACGGGGACAAGGAGAAGCACTTCCGGCCGGATAAGCTGGTGACGCTGGAGCAGTTCCTTTACTGCTTCTCCCACCTGAATCTGACCTTTGCCATTGAGATGAAGGAGCGCAATCTGGCAGAGGGGATTTTACAGAAGGTCAATAAATATGATGCTTTGAATAAGTGTATTTTTACTTCCTTTGTGTGGGAGGATTTGGAACAGCTCAGACTGTTATGCCCCAAGGCGAGAATCGGGTATCTGACAGAGGATACGAGTGAAGAAACAGATGAAAAGCTACTTGCCATCGGAGGAGAGCAGGTATGTATGAAAGCAGACCTGCTGACCCTTGAACTGGCAGAGCGCTACCATAAAAAGGGCTTACAGGTAAGAGCCTGGGGTGTAACCACACCTGAACTGATTCCGCAGACTGTAAAGAATGGTGCGGATGCAGGCATGACTGTTAATTTTCCCGACAGACTCTCTGCCTATATGAACTCTTAACGGATAAAATGAGTCCGGTGTTCCCGTTCTGCCAGAGGCAGGGGAATGCCGGCTTCTTTTCCTGCATGGAAGCATTCCAGCATCCATGCCATATTTCTGGCCAGATTCCGCATGGTCTGTAACCCTTCTGCGTCCTGTTCCACTTCTCCCGGAACTCTTCCGTGGATGACATTCCAGTAGGTAGAGCCTGCGACAGGCATCTGGGAAATACTAAAATATTTATTTAAAATATCAAAGGAAGCGGTAGTGCCGCCACGCCTTGCCACAGCCACAGAGGCAGCAGGCTTAAAGGAAAAGGCAGCAGAGCTGCTGTAAAAGGCTCTGTCTAAAAAGGACAGGATTCTTCCGCTGGGATGGGCATAATAAACAGGAGTTCCAAAGACGAAGCCATCAGCCTCCTTTGCCTTTGCCACAAATTCATTGACGGTATCATCCGTAAAGATACACCCCTTTTCCGTACATTGACCGCAACCGATGCAGTCCCTTACAGGGCCTGCGCCTGTCTGAAAGATTTCGTAGTCGATGCCTTCTTTTTTCAACTGTTCCCCTACTTCCACCAGAGAGCGGAAGGTATTTCCGTTGGGTTTGGAGCTTCCATTCAGCATAAGTACCTTCATCATAATTCCTCTTTTCTGCGCATTTTTCATACATCTCTATTTTTTGACCCTCATATCATTTTATACCAGTAAAAGCTTCTCTTCAATCCTGAAAAACAGATTATAATTCCCTATTTCTATTTGCATTGGAATGAGGTAACATAGAAGAATAAGAGGATAAAAAGTGTTTGCCGGAAGATATTGAAAGAACGGAAGGAATGGAAGAAACAATGAAGAATCAGAAGTGGATGGCAGCATCAGATATTCATGGCTCAGCTTATTATTGTGAGAGGCTTTTGGAGGCATATGAGAGGGAGGGGGCAGACAGACTTCTGCTTCTGGGAGATATTCTGTACCATGGTCCCCGGAATGATCTGCCGAAGGAGTATGCACCGAAAAGAGTAATTAGTCTTTTGAACGAGAGAAAGCAGGATATTTTCTGTGTCAGGGGAAATTGTGATACAGAGGTTGACCAGATGGTTCTGGAATTTCCCATTCTGGCTGATTATGGGGTTATCTGTCTGGAAAACAGAGTGATTTATGCTACTCATGGGCATGTATATAATGAGCAGAAGCTGCCGCCTCTGCATCCGGGAGATATTTTACTGCACGGGCATACCCATGTGCCGGTCTGCCGGGAGCATGAAAATTATATTTATATGAATCCGGGTTCCGTGTCGATTCCAAAGGAGGATAGCTGGCATGGCTATATGCTGTTGGAAAACGGGGAATTTATCTGGAAGGATTTTGAAGGAAAAGAAAGGATGCGGTTCAAATGAAATATGCACTGGTTACGGGAGCAGACCATGGAGTTGGTCTGGAACTGGTAAAAAATCTGTTGAAAAGAGGGTATTTTGTAGTGGCATGCAGGCTGAATCCTGTGGAAAAACAGGTGGATGAACTGTTGAAGGAATACCCCAAAACGCTGCTGATTGAGGAACTGAATATCGGGGAGGATGAGAGCGTTGCTGCCATGGCGGAGAAGGTAAAGGAAGCAGTTCCCTGTATTGATTTGCTGATAAATGATGCGGGGATTCTGGGAAATATGAGTAAGGTTCTGGGGGATGATTTGGACTTTGAGGAAATTACAAGGGTAATGAATGTCAATGCCATTGGAACCTTAAGGGTGACAAATGCCCTTTCTGACCTTGTGTTAAAAAGCGGGGAGAAAACGGTTGTAAATATTTCCTCGGAGGCGGGAAGCATTACAGATTGTTACAGGGTGGGCTGGTTTGGATATTGTATGTCAAAGGCGGCAAACAATATGCAGTCAGCACTGGTACATAACAACCTGAAAAAGCAGGGAGGCAGGGTAATTGTCATGCATCCCGGTCATGTGGCAACCTATATGCGGGGGCATCTGGACGAAACGGCAAAGCTGACGGCAGAGCAGTCAGCAACAGAAATTTTGCATACAGTGCTGGATACAGATTTGCCTGTGGAGGAAAGACCATTATACCTGAATTATTGTGGCGCAAGGCTGCCCTGGTAAGGCATAGCTTACTGTCCATAAGAAGGAAAATGTATTTGTGTTGCAGGCGCCACAAAGTAGCCTTTAAAAGCAGAACTGAATTTGAAATTCAGTTCGCGGTTCCTTCGGCAAAAGATGCCTGCGGAATGGAGATTAGAATGGAAACAGAAAAGAAAAAGGTTTTGGTTCTTGGGATGTATGAGGAAGCGATGTACCATCCTATGAAAGGGGTGGATACTTATTTGCAGAAAATCTGCCCGGAGGTAGAGTTTACCTTTACGGAGGAACCGGCGGATTTATGCGAGGCAGAGCAGTATGATGGAATTATTTCCTACTGGGATGACTGGAATACGCCGATTTGTGCGGAGGGAGCAAACGCATTGTACCGTTATGTGGAAAAAGGCGGCAGGCTGCTGGTGCTGCATAACGGTATCAGTCTGCAGATGTGGGAAAATTTAAAGGAAATGATTGGAGCAAGATTTTTAACACATCCGAAGCAGGAGGAAATCGTGTTTTGCGTCAGGGAACATCCGCTGACAGAGGGGTGTAAGGACTTTTCGCTGGTCGAGGAGCCTTATCAGTTTGAAATGGAAGAAGATGAGAAGGAAATATTTCTTACCTACCTTTATCGGGGAGAGGAGTATCCGGCAGGCTGGAGAAAGAGCTTCGGCGAGGGCGAAATCATTTATCTGACACCGGGACATACACCGGAGAAGTTTGAAAATGAAGAATATACAAAGTTGATTCAGAATTGTGCAAGGTATTTATTTTAAGAGCGAAAGCAGATAGCTTTTATGGCGATGAATCGCACAGGAATGGAGATTAGTATGTACGATTTAAGAGGATTTATAAAGGAAGTAGAAAAGATAGTAGAGCGTCATAATCTGGGGAAGCCGGGAGAGTATGCCAGATGGATTACCCAGGATGAGAAAGGAAGCAGAAATCTGGGGCTGATTCCCTATGGAACGGCAAATGCAGTCAATATTCTTTATACGATTGGTGTACTGCCGGAAAGAGGAGAAAGGGAAAGCCTGATAAAGGTATTGCAGGGCTTTCAGGATAAGGAAACGGGTCTTTTTACCTATCCGGGAAATTATGAAACCCACACCACTGCGTTTGTGGCGGCGGCATTGAATCTTCTGGATGAAAAGCCTCTTTACAGGGCAGAAGCCTTCAGAAAATATCTGGACAGGGAAGCCTTAAATACCTTTATGGAGGAAATTGACTGGGCGAAAAGTCCCTGGTCGGGAGCGCACCTTGGTTCCGGCATTTATGCTTCCATAATGCTGACAGGAACCGGCTCAGATGAATGGGAAGACATGTATTTCGAGTGGCTGGATAATCAGGCAGATGCTCAGACCGGATTGTGGAAAAAGGGTGCTTTAGAGGGTGCTCCGCGCTTTCATTATCTGGCAAGCACTTTTCATTATGTATTTAATTACGAATATGCAAAAAGAGCGCTGCCTTATCCCGGGGAACTTCTGGAAACCTGTATCAAAGCCTATAAAGAGGGTGCCTGCATTGATTTCTCAAAGGAGGTCGGCTGGGCAGATATAGATTTTTCCTATATGCTGGCACGGGTGCAGAGGAGAGCGGGAATCTGCTTTGAGGAAACCAACCGCATCTTAAAAGAAATTGCAGATGGTCTTATCGGACAGCTTCTGAAAATGGATGCCGAAACTTCCGAAACATTGAATGACTTAAATACATTGTTTGCCATTGTCTGTGCGCTGGCGGTATTACAGGATGCATTGCCTGGATATATCAGAACCTCAAAGCCTTTGCAGCTGGTACTGGACAGAAGACCATTCTTGTAAACGTGATACAGGACAAGTGGACGGTATGGCAGAAATGGAGCATGAAAATGAGCGTAAAACAGAAGCTGTATGAACAGTTGGCACTGGATTACTGTTGTACCCCGGAGGAGGTCGCTGACGGGAAGAACCATTTTTCCGTTTACGAGGCAAGAGAGGGGCGTCGCAGATTCCGGGAAGCAAGTGAATGTGGGCTGAAGGTAGCTGCAGTAAACGGAAAACTGCTGTTTACCGGGCGGGAGGATATTCTCAGGGAATGTGAAAAAAGGTACGGAGATACGATTGGCGACTGGTTTATGGAGGTAGAACGTTTCCGGGAACTGGAAAAACTGTTGGAACCCTTTGGCTTTGAACTGGCACAGGCGCATCCCTTTTATCTGCCGGAGAGTATGCCGGCTGTTACACCCAGCGATTTTGAGATTGTGAAATATGAAGGAGAGCAGATAGAAGCCTTCCGCGGGGATAAAAGATTCTGGGAGGCATTTACCTTTGATTCTCTGGCACCGGATGTACTGGGTGTTGCGGCGGTAAAAGAGGGAAATATTCTGGGAATGGCTGGGGCAAGCGCTGACAGCCCTTTCTTCTGGCAGATAGGAATCAACGTCTGCCCGGAGGCAAGAGGGAAGCACGTGGCAAGCACTCTCGTAAAAATTTTGAAGCAGGACATTCTGGAGCGTGGCATCACGCCCTATTACGGTACCAGTATGTCTAATATCGGCTCCCAGAGAGTCGCCCACTATGCCGGGTTTGTGGCAGCCTGGACGGAGCTGTATGCAGATAAGGTGAAAAATCCCCTTTCCGGCGGTGCTGATTAAGCGTGCCCGGGAAAGGGGAAGACAGGGTCATAAACTTCGTCTTATCAGTCTGCGGATACCGCGAATCAGAAGTATCAAAAGCAGTATAACAAGTATCAGTACCACAAGAATTACGCTTACAATGATGACCGCGTACTTGTTGGGATTTTTCACTAACTCATAAAAATTGGTGGTGTCCAGAACGGTTTTCCTGTTCTGGGCATTTTCGTAAGAGGAGGGAACATTGGGAATACCGTCGCCGTCTGTATCCGGGAAAGTTTCCATGTACTCTGCAATGGCAGCCCATGCCTTGATTTCCTTACCATCTGTGGTAAGAATGGCGTCCTCAATGTTTTCGATGGGTGTTCCGTCCGCAAATTTTGGTTGGATGGAAAGGATGCCATAGGAAACATCAGTTACGGCACCAAGCATCTGACCGCTGTAAAGGTCGCAGACAACCCGGTAGAGGGTATCGTCCTCCAATTCCTTTCTTTCCCCGGAAGGGGTAGTCAGATAGACATCCGTCACCCGGTTCAGGATTAACCGGTGAGGGTTAAAGGAAAAATTAAGCCCGCTGGTATAAAGCCTTGCCGCCGTCATAAAATCTGAAACGGAAGCATCAATTTCAGCCCCGGTTTTCAGTTCGGCTCCTGTGAGGTAAATACTGATGAGGGGATAGCCGGGAACGCCGTCAAGCCCGATTCCGAGGGAATAGGCATTAAAGACATCTTCCACGGTAATATCTCCCTTGGGGAAGGTATCCCGCACACAGCCGGAGGGAACGATGGCAACATCAACCGGGTGGGAATCTCCGGTGTCTACGGCATTTGCCGCGTAGAGAAAGGCATCCGAGAGAAGATTTCCCAGATTATGGTCTGTATGTACACTGTACAAATCGGGAGAGGTGGAAAAGGGAATATCATTTTGGGCGAGTACCTGAGTCCGTTCATAGCCGAAGGGCGCCAGATAGGAGCTGTCCACCAGTTCCATAAAGGAATCAATCTTTGTCTGGACGGTTTCATCTCCCGGGATAGCGGGAGAAATCGGAATAAGGGCATAATCTGCCATTTCCCAGCGTCCGTTTTCCTGCCTGCGCATGGAGAGGGTACCGAGATTTTTGCCATACTCTCCGCAGGAAACGATATAGGTATCTCCGTGGCGGATAGGAGTCTGCAGTGTCGTGTGGGTATGACCGCTGATAATCAAATCGATATCAGGGACATTTTTTGCCAGAATTTCATCCTCTGACTTACTCTCATCTTCGTTGGTACCGCTGTGGGAAATGCAGACAATCATATCCACATCTTCATTTGCCTTGATTTTTTCCACTGTTTCTTTTGCGGCTTCTGAAATATCCCGGAATTTTAATACGCAGGTAGGAGCACATGCCAGGGAATCCTTGCCGAATACGCCGAGAACGGCAATTTTTAAATCGCCCTTGGTGATGACGGTATAATCTGTCATGCCATATTCGGAGAAGGCATTTTTTAAAAGAAGCTGTTCTTCTGTCAGCCCGTCAGCCTCCATTGCTGCCCAGTCCAGATTACATAAAACCATGGCAGGTATTGGTTCTCCGCTGCTTTTTGCAGCCTGTAAGGTACCGGCCAGTCCGGCGGAGCGGTAATCAAATTCATGATTTCCCAGCGTGGTTACTTCACAGTCCAGGGCACCCAGCATCCGAAGCTCTGCGGCTTCACTGTCATAAATGGTCTGAACCAGAGTTCCCATGGAGAAATCTCCTGCATCCAGAACCAGAGTATCGGGATTCTTTTCCTTTGCTTCGTTAATCAGAGTTTTGATGGAAGCAAAACCGCCCACCTCGGCAGACTGCCCATCCTGTACGGTCAGAAAGCTGTTCAGATGGGAATGGGTATCATGCAGAAATAAAATATCTGCGGTCTGGGTATCTGTCTGTTCCGCGGCATGAACAGACAGGCAGGGAACCTGCAGAATAAGCGAGAACATCAAAAACAGGGCGATGTACCGCAGCCTGTCTGTAAAAGAAAAATGTTTTTGTGTCATAATTATCCTCATTTCTGCGCACTTTTAAAGACTATAACGAGTTTGTGTCAGGTGCGCTCCAGACACAAGTCCCGCAATTGAAAAATCCAGACGCTTTTTGCGCCGTGCTTTGTATCTTCTGAATGTAAAATCCATGTAAACATTATAGGGGATATCCGGGAAAAAAGAAATCAAAATTTGCATTGAAAAGTCGGGCGGGATTCAGTAAGATGAAAGAAAGGACTGGAGCGGGGAAAAATACGAAGAGGAAGAACGGGAAAAGTATAAAGAGGTGGAGAAGGAAAGCAGTTCAGGAGAAGGAAGAGTATAGAGAAGCAGAGAGAAAACAAGATAAGAAAAAGCGGAGAAGGAGGACAAGAAAGGGAAATGGAGAAATGGGCAAGGGTTAAGTATCAGCCGATGATTCCCATGGGAAAGGAAGGAAAGAGAATTACGGCAGGAAAAGAACACATTTTACTTTCCAAAGAGGCAGCGAAAGAAGGAATGGTGCTGTTAAAAAATGAGGGAAATGTACTTCCCTTAAAGGCAGGCAGCCGGGTGGCGCTTTTTGGCAAGGGCACCTTTGATTATGTAAAGGGCGGCGGAGGAAGCGGAGATGTAACTGTTTCCTATATCAGAAACCTGTATGAGGGATTTAAGGAACTGCCGGAACGGGCAGGTGTTTATGAGGAACTGGCAGACTTTTACAGAGAAAATGTAAGAAAACAGTATGAGGAAGGGGCAGTTCCGGGGATGACAGTGGAACCGGAGATTCCCGAAAAGCTGTTAAGGAAGGCGAGAGCCTATACGGATACTGCAATTATCAGCATTTGCCGTTTTTCCGGTGAGGGCTGGGACAGAAAGTGCGGTGAAGCGGAAGCCAGAAGTACAGAGGACAAGCGGATGGCGGAAGCCTCCAACGGCATATTTGACAAGGGTGATTTTTACCTTACAACGAAGGAAGAAAAGCTGGTGAGAGCCGTAACGGAAGCCTTTGACAGAGTTGTTGTGGTACTGAATGTGGGCGGGATGGTAGATACAGACTGGTTCGCCCATAATCCGAAGATTCAGTCTGTCCTGATGGCATGGCAGGGCGGCATCGAGGGAGGTCTTGCTGCGGCAGAGCTGTTGACAGGGCTTGGAAATCCCAGCGGAAAGCTGTCCGATACCTTTGCAAAGCGGCTGGAGGATTACCCTTCTACGGAGGGCTTCCATCAGTCTGATGATTTTGTGGATTATACAGAGGATATTTATGTGGGCTACCGGTATTTTGAAACCATTCCCGGTGCCGCACAGAAGGTAAATTATCCCTTCGGCTTCGGATTATCCTATACGAAATTCCAGCTTGGGATGCCGGTAGTGGAAAAAAGGGCGCACCATTTCCGGGTCATGATAGATGTGTGCAATATTGGAAAGTATTCCGGTAAAGAGGTGGTACAGGTTTATTACAGTGCCCCGCAGGGAAAGATGGGGAAGCCTGCCAGAGAGCTGGTGGCATTTCAGAAAACAAGACTTCTTGCGCCGGGAGAAACCCAGACGGTTGTGATGCGTTTCCAGATTAAGGATATGGCATCCTACGACGATTTGGGGAAGGTACAGAAGTCTGCCTATGTGCTGGAAAAGGGCGAGTATCACTTCTATGTGGGCACCTCTGTCCGGGATACCGTGGAGGACAATTTTGTCATGGTACTGGAGGAGGACGTCGTTACAGAGCAGCTTTCTTCTAAGGTGGCACCCTCCATGCTGGATAAGAGGATGCTTTCTGATGGAACGTATGAAACACTTCCCTCAGGGGAGCCGGTGGATACGGATGCCAATGCGTTAGGGCGCATGAGCATAGAGCAGATGGACGGATTTGCGCCTTCGGTAGTGCCGCATGTCGGCGGACACTGCTGGCGGACGGATGGCACAACCCGCTTCTTTGGGGAGGTGGCAGAGGGAATCTGTTCCATGGAAGAGTTTATGGCGCAGCTTTCTGATAAGCAGCTTTGTGACCTTCTCGGAGGACAGCCGAATCTGGGAGTGGCAAATACCTTTGGTTTTGGCAATCTGCCTGAGTTCGGGGTACCTTCTATCATGACAGCGGATGGCCCTGCGGGGCTTCGGATTAAGCCGGAGTGTGGTGTCCGTACCACAGCATTCCCCTGTGCGACGATGCTGGCGTGTACCTGGAACACGGAAATTGTGGAAAAGGTAGGTGCAGCAGGAGGTGCAGAGGTAAAGGAAAATAATATTGTGGTCTGGCTGACTCCTGCAATCAATATTCACAGAAGTCCTCTTTGCGGCAGAAACTTTGAATATTATTCGGAGGACCCGCTTCTTACCGGAAGGCTGGCAGCAGCCATGGTAACGGGAATCCAGAGTAACCATGTGGGAGCAAGTGTAAAGCACTTTGCCCTGAACAATAAGGAAACAAACCGGAAGAACAGCGATTCCAGAGCTTCCGAGAGAGCGATTCGGGAAATTTATCTGAAAGCCTTTGAGATTGTTGTCAAAGAGGCACAGCCCTGGACGATTATGTCCTCCTACAACATAATCAACGGGCACCGGGCATCTGAAAACAGAGAACTGCTGGAGGATATTCTCAGAGGAGAATGGGGCTTTGAGGGTATGGTGACAACTGACTGGTGGACCTATGGAGAGCATTATAAAGAGGTAAAAGCCGGAAATGATGTCAAGATGGGCTGCGGCTATCCGGACAGGCTGATGCAGGCACTTGAAAAGGGTGTGCTAAGCAGAAAAGAACTGGAAATCTGCGCGGAACGGGTACTGAAACTGATTTTGAAGATAGATTGAGAAAAAAGAGTCGCTATACCCATAAAAATGCAAAGGGATAAATGTATAGAGATGGGTAAGAGTGCAGAAACGAGGAGCAAATGACAGAAAATCGCCGGAAGTATGTACAGGAAGTATATGAAAAACTGGAGAAGAAGCTTTCAGCGGAGCGGGATGCCATGGGGAATCGGATTCCCTATATTCCGGTGAATGGGAAGTATCCTGATTTGGGAGAGGATGCGATTAACTGGTGGACAAATGGTTTCTGGGCAGGAATCATGTGGCAGATGTATCATGCTGCCGGAGAGGAAAAATACCGGACAGAGGCAGCCAGAGTTGAGGAAAGGCTGGAAAAAGCGTTTGCCAATTATGACCTTTTGGATCATGATGTGGGATTTATGTGGCTCCATACTTCTGTAGCCAGATTCCGGCTGACCGGGGAAGCTCAGGCAAGGGAAAGAGGGCTGCGGGCAGCGGAAGTGCTGGCTTCCAGATTTTGTCCCATAGGCGGATATATCAGGGCATGGAATCCTCCGAAAAACAGCGGAATGATTATAGATTGTCTGATGAATCTTCCTCTGCTTTATTGGGCGGAGAAGGAAACCGGAGAGGAAAAATACGGAAAGGCGGCAAGAACGCATCTGCATACGGCGAT
>OGDN01003752.1_pt1 | contig 15210 bp, 15 predicted proteins | sample 1570271 | NCBI WGS metagenome assembly OGDN01 (sample SAMEA4384481, study PRJEB24528) | human gut metagenome | reverse complement strand
CATTCCGAACAGAGAAGTTAAGCCTCGTCACGCCGATGGTACTGCGTAACAGTGGGAGAGTAGGTAGCCGCCGTTTTTAAAGAAGCCCTTCCGGTAGAAATACCTGGAGGGCTTTCTTGTTTTTGATACCTTAGGGATACCCCCTTATTTATTTATCTATAAACGTCTTTTAACACGTAAAACTCCAAAACATGGGAACAAAACACTTTGTACATTGTTTCAATAGTAGAGTCAAAGTTTTATGCTTAAATGATGTGAATAACGACAAACGAATATATTTAATTACTAAATTTGTCGCCGAAATACGAGAATTCGATATAAACAACTGAAATAAATATCATGAAAGGTTCTGTGAGATTCATATTAGCGCTTGTTCTGCTGATGCTATCATATAGCATGGGTGGAAATGCTATGGATATCACTTCATGTGTTTCTAAGAGTGAAAGCTCTTGCCAGTTGTCGGAATCGAACGCCGATACCAACTCTAATTCTTCTTTTAAGACCCGTTCGTTGGGTTTTGACAGATCATCCCAGTCTTTGTCTATTTCCGACGTAGAATTGGGCTTTAAATCAGTTACAGAAACATCTTCTAATAATTATCGTCTGCGTAGAATCATCGAAGTGAATGATTCTCTTAAAGACGTTATGCATAAGTTTTTCTTGTTAAGAGAAAACTCACTTGTATTAGATCAAAGTAAATCCTATTACTCGGATAAGGATCCACATTACTCCATTATCTGTAGCGACTACTACGTGTTCGCTCTAAGACGTATCCTTATTTAGTTTATTACTATTCCCATCTTATTTACTTTTCGTACCCTGTATGAAGCTGTGTGACTTTCATTCTCTTGAAAAGTCACAGGGTCTATAGCGCAGTGTATCTAATCATTTGAAATTTTCTAAATAACTAAAATTAATATCTTAACAAAAAAACTTATTATGGAAACTACTAAAAAGTCTCAGATCGTAGGCATAAAGAATGCCGGTATTGTAATCATCTGCTGTTTCATCGTGGCAGTGTGTATTTTTCAGTTCCTGTTGGGAAATCCGTCTAACTTTATGAACAATGATCCTAACAACCATCCATTGAACATGTTGGGTACTATTTACAAAGGTGGTGTTATTGTGCCTGTTATTCAGACACTGTTGTTAACTGTACTCGCTTTGAGTATTGAACGCTATTTTGCGCTTCGTTCTGCTTTCGGTAAAGGTTCGTTGGCTAAATTCGTAGCTAACATCAAGGAAGCTCTGGCTGTCGGTGACCTTAAGAAAGCACAGGAAATCTGTGACAAACAACGCGGTTCTGTTGCCAATGTAGTTACTGCTACTTTGCGCAAGTATGAAGAAATGGAAAAGAACACTGCTTTGCCTAAAGAGCAAAAGCTGCTGGCTATCCAGAAAGAACTGGAAGAAGCAACTGCTCTGGAAATGCCTATGATGCAGCAGAATCTTCCGATTATCGCTACTATCACCACTTTGGGAACATTGATGGGATTGCTCGGTACTGTAATCGGTATGATCCGTTCATTTGCCGCATTGTCTGCCGGTGGTGGTGCTGACTCTATGGCTTTGTCACAAGGTATCTCTGAAGCCTTGATCAATACGGCTTTCGGTATCTTGACAGGTGCGCTGGCTGTTATTTCTTACAACTACTACACTAACAAAATTGATAAATTGACTTACGGACTCGACGAAGTCGGATTCTCTATCGTGCAGACTTTTGCAGCTACTCATTAATTTGGCGAACCCTTTAAAATCTATTAATCATGGGTAGAGCGAAAATTAAAAAGAAAGATACGTTCATAGATATGACAGCTATGAGTGACGTAACTGTATTGCTTCTGACTTTCTTTATGTTGACATCAACATTTGTGAAGAAGGAACCTGTACAAGTTACTACTCCGGCCTCCGTATCGGAAATCAAGATTCCGGAGACGAATGTACTCCAGATTCTGGTTGATCCGGAAGGAAAAATATTTATGAGCCTCGACAAGCAGCAGGATATGCAGGCTGTCTTGGAGAGCATGGGTGAAGAGTATGGCATAAAGTTTACTCCGGAGCAGGAAAAGCGGTTTACACTGGCTACTACTTTTGGAGTGCCCATCAGAAGTATGCAGCAGTTCCTTGACCTCCCGGAAGACCAGCGGGACAAAGTTCTGAAGAATGAAGGAATTCCGTGCGATAGTACCGATAATCAGTTTAAGTCGTGGGTGCGCAATGCACGTAGCGCTAACGCTGATCTCCGAATTGCTATTAAGGCAGATGCTTCCACTCCATACTCAGTGATAAAGAACGTAATGAACTCACTTCAGGATTTGCGGGAGAATCGGTACAATCTGATTACTTCTCTCAAAGCAGAATCTGAAAATTAAAAGGGAGGAAAGACAATGAGTGCTGAAGTACAAGAGAGCGGCGGAAAGAAAAGAGGTAAGGGCAAGCAAAAGAAAATGACTGTCCGGGTAGACTTTACTCCGATGGTGGATATGAACATGTTGCTGATTACTTTCTTTATGCTTTGTACCACGTTGAGCAAGCCTCAGACGATGGAAATAAGCATGCCGAGTAATGACAAAGATATAACTGAACAACAAAAGAGTATGGTGAAAGCTTCTCAGGCAATTACATTATTGCTGGGAGCTGATAACAAACTCTATTACTATGAGGGAGAACCTAACTATAGGGATTATACCTCATTGAAAGAGACTACTTACGGAGCAAATGGGCTGCGTGCCGTACTTCTTCAGAAAAATGCTGCGGCTGTTAATCAGGTGAGAGCCTTGAAGCAGCAGAAGCTCGATCTGGAGATTACAGATGACGAATACAAAAAGAAGGTTTCCGAAATTAAGAGCGGAAAGGATACGCCGACCGTTATTATCAAGGCGACGGATGATGCTTCTTATATGAATCTGATTGACGCATTGGATGAGATGCAGATATGTAACATAGGTAAATATGTGATAACGGATATTGTCGAAGCCGATGAATTCTTGATTAAGAATTACGATGCTAAGGGAGAGCTGTCACAGAACCTGGCTGATAAATGATGTAACACCTAAAAAAAGAAAGTAAAATGGCAAAATTAGATTTAGCTTCTTCGGAATGGTGTCAACAGATTTTTGAAGGCAAGAATCAAGCGTATGGCGCATACAGAATGCGTGCCAATTCACCTAAACGGCATACGGTTGCGATGCTGATTGTGGTGGCGATAGCAATCGTCGGATTTACTATCCCTACGCTGCTTAAGTTGGCAACTCCCGAGCAAAAGGAAGTGATGACAGAGGTTACGACTTTGTCAAAATTGGCAGAACCGGAAATCAAACAGGAAGAGATGAAACGGGTGGAACCGGTTGCACCTCCCCCTCCTGCATTGAAAAGTTCTATTAAGTTTACAGCTCCTGTCATCAAGAAGGATGAAGAGGTGAGCGAAGACGATGAAATCAAGAGTCAGGAAGAATTGACTTCTACCAAAGTGGCTATCTCCATTGCCGACGTAAAAGGTAATGATGAAGCCAACGGAGCTGATATCGCTGACTTGAAACAGGTAGTGACACAAGCTGCCGAACCGGAAAAAGTATTTGATATGGTAGAACAGATGCCGACGTTCCCCGGCGGACAGCAGGAACTGATGGCATATCTGGGAAAAAATATCAAGTATCCGACGATTGCACAGGAGAATGGAACACAAGGTCGCGTTATTATACAGTTTGTGGTAGAGCGTGACGGTACTATTAGCGATGTGCACGTAGCTCGTGGCGTTGATCCTTATCTGGATAAAGAAGCTGTGCGTGTGGTACAAAGCATGCCGAAATGGATTCCGGGTAAACAAAATGGTAAAGCGGTACGTGTGAAATTCACCGTTCCGGTAATGTTTAGATTACAGTAAGATGATGAAGAGACAATTTTGGCTGATAGGAATCGTTTTGTTGGCAGTGTTGAGTGCTTGCCGTTCCAAATCGGATGGACCGACGGATACGTATTCGTCTGGGGTGATATCTATTGCGGCGGATGAAAGTTTTGAGCCTATTATACAGGAAGAAATAGATGTGTTTGAAAGTCTGTATCCTTTGGCTGGAATTGTCCCTCGCTACACGACGGAAGTCGAAGCAATTAATTTACTTCTGAAAGACAGTGTCCGGTTGGCTATTGCGACCCGGACATTGACTGAGGAAGAAATGAATTCCTTCCACAGCCGCAAGTTCTTTCCCCGTGAGATTAAACTGGCCACGGATGGTCTGGCATTGATCGTCAACCGGGGTAATCCGGATTCTTTGTTGAGTGTACGAGATTTCAGCCGTATCCTGACTGGTGAGGCGAAAAACTGGAAAGAAATAAATCCGAATTCGCCACTGAAGAGTATTCAGGTGGTATTCGATAACAAGAACTCCAGCACCGTACGCTATACAATGGATTCCATCTGCGATGGAAAACCACTGGCTACTGACAATGTCAGTGCCTTGAAGACCAATCAGCAGGTGATAAAGTATGTAGCAGAGAACCCCGGAGCAATGGGAGTCATTGGTGTAAACTGGCTGGGTAACCGCAGTGACACCACCAATCTTTCTTTCACCGAGGAAATCAGAGTAATGGCAGTGAGTGCGGAGGATGTAGCTACTCCTGCTAACAGTTATAAGCCTTATCAGGCTTATCTGTATTACGGTAACTATCCATTGGCACGACCAATTTATGCATTACTGAATGATCCTCGCAGTGGGCTGCCTTGGGGATTCGCTTCTTTTATGACATCCGACAAAGGGCAGCGGATTATATTAAAATCTGGACTTGTGCCGGCTACTCAGCCAGTGCGTATTGTCCACGTGAAAGACGAATAATAACTAAAATTAGTGACTATCATGAAAAGAATACAAATGTTTTTAGCTGGAGCGTTTATAGCAGTTGGGTCGCTCTATGCGCAATCATCTGATGCCGAATGGCAGGCAGGAGTTGCCAAATTGAAAGAAATCATTCAGACGAATCCGGCTCAGGCCAATGAGGAAGCTGAACAGTTGATAAAAGGAAAGAATAAAAAGAATGTGGAACTTCTGGTGGCGATCGGTGAGGTATATCTGAAAGCCGGCAAACTTCCGGAAGCACAGGAGTACGCTGCTCTTGCCAAAAAGGCGAATGGTAAATCGGCTCTTGCTTCTGTATTGGAAGGAGATATCGCTTTTGAACAGAAAAATGCAGGTCTGGCATCTCAGAAATATGAGGAAGCTATTTATTTCGATCCGCATTGCACAGAAGCATATCTGAAATATGCAGATACTTATAAATCTGCAAATGCAGATCTTGCTATCGAGAAACTGAATCAGTTGAAAGCACAGGAACCGTCCAACACAGCCGTAGATAAAAAACTAGCCGAAATTTATTATTTAAAGAATGATTTTAGTAAAGCTGTCGAAGCTTATTCGAATTTTGCAATGGGACCGACAGCTACAGAAGAGGATTTGGTGAAGTATGCATTCGCTCTCTTCCTGAATCATGACTTTGAGAAGTCGCTTGAAGTAGCGAATATGGGATTGAAAAAGAATGCCCGTCATGCAGCGTTCAATCGTTTGGCAATGTATAACTATACAGACCTGAAACGTTTTGATGAAGCAATAAAGGCGGCAGACGCTTTCTTTACCCAGTCAGACAAAGCTGATTATTCTTATCTGGACTATATGTATTACGGACATTTGCTCGAAGCTCTGAAGAGATATGACGAAGCTGTAGGCCAATATGAGAAAGCTATACAATTAGATCCGACAAAGACGGACTTATACAAGAATATTTCTGCTGCTTACGAGCAGAAGAACGATTATAAAAAGGCAATCAGTGCTTACCAGAAATATTATTCATCCCTTGATAAGGAACACCAGACTCCGGATTTGCAATTCCAGTTTGGCAGACTTTATTACGGTGCAGGTACGCAGACTGATTCGCTGACAATCAATGCTGAAGAGCGCAAACAGGCGCTGATGGCTGCTGATTCTGTTTTTCATGCTATTGCAGAAGCAGCACCGGAGAGCTATTTGGGCAATTTTTGGAGAGCACGTGCCAATTCTGCACTTGACCCCGAAACGACTCTTGGATTAGCGAAACCTTTCTATGAGGAAGTTGCCGCTCTGCTGGAAAGCAAGAATGATCCTCATTACAATTCAGCTTTGATTGAGTGCTACAGTTATCTAGGATATTACTATTTGTTGGCTATTGAAAATCCGGCACTGAAAGCGGAAGCGATGGCTAATAAGGAAAAATCCAAAGAATATTGGAGCAAAATTCTGGCTATAGACTCCACTAATGCTACTGCTAAAAGGGCATTGGATGGCATCAAATAGTGAATAATTTTAGTTGTTTGTCGTGACAGGAGGAGTGGAGAGTGATCTTAGCTCCTCCTTTTTTATAGTCACGTTTTACATGATGGGGCTGTTACATTGCTTTGGTTAGTGTGAAGCAGTCGATATCCGGTGCCCAGTTGTAGCTGTTACCCATACGGATATGATTATAACCGGCTTTCAGATCTACAGGAATTGTGATCTGGTTGTGTTTGTCGTCTTCTCCCAGTGAATCCACTTTGGTAACAATGCCATTGACATCTATTTCCAGTTGGCGTCCTTTGCCGAATGAGTAATGAATGGTCATTTCGTAACGTCCGCCGTCTGCACTATATACTTCCGGCCATTCTGCATAGTTTTCCGGGTGTCCGCCCAAAAATCCTACCTTCATTTTTCCGGAAGCTTCCTGATCGGCAGCGTATAGGATGCCTTTCGGGTTTTTGCCGAGATCATTGAACATGGGGAGATAAGCCCATTCCGCTTCATACAATGTCGGTTCCAGACGTGTTTCTCCTTCCATGCGGAGGAACATAGCACTGTGTGCGGGGAGTGTCTGCTCAAAGACATTGGAGAAACTTCCCAGATCACTGCGTTTTGCCAGATCGCGTACTTTCACATTTCCGCTAAATTCAAGTGCCGAGAAAGGTACGGAGAAGCTGCACACGGTGTCCGATGGATTATAAAGTGCGACAGCACGTACGTTGCCACGTTTTTGTTCGATGTCTTTTACCAGTACATAGCCTTCGTTTTCATGCTGCACTACGTATGCCTGCAAGCCCAGCGGGTCTTGATTAAGAGCGATTAATTCTTTGTTGGTCAGCAGTTGAAGGGAAGATTCGGGCAAGCTTTCCAGATTACATCCGATCAACAGAGGTGAACTCATGATACACCACAGGCCGAAGTGGGCTTCTTCTTCTGTCGGGGTAAGTCCGTTGCCGCCTACTTTGCTGTTATCACGGAAACCGATGACCATCATATCCATATCATTATAATGTCCGTCTTTGGCGTAAGCGGACAGATATAGGTTTTTACCGACTACATATTTCAATGAGCCCCAATGCGCATTGATGTCACCGCTGATACGCCATGAAGTTGCTACATCTTTAGCCCACGTACCGGGGAAAGCCCAGCGGCAGATATTGACAGAGACGTCCTTGTTTACTTTGTCGATACTGTTTCGGATAGAAGTATAGCGTTCTTCTTCATCCAAGCCCAGCAGGTCTCCGCCACAATAGTCTATCTTGATGAAGTCGAATCCCCATTCGCCGAAATAGAGTTGGGCATCCTGTTGTTCATGTCCATGAATGCCGGCTCCTACTCCTGCGTGATCGTTGTCCCAGATAGAGCCGCAGGTGTTGTTACCCGCATCTGTATAAATACCGGCTTTCATGCCAAGGCTATGTATATGGTCGGCGACAGGTTTCATTCCGTTCGGAAAGCGACTCTTGTTGGTCTGCATTTTTCCATTGCCGTCCCGTTCGCCAAAATATCCGTCGTCAACGTTGATATAGCGGTATCCCACGTCTTTCAGACCTTTTTTGACCATCAGGTCAGCCTGATTTTTAATAATATCTTCACTGATATCTACCCGGAAAGCATTCCATGAGCTCCAACCCATAATAGGAGGGTTGACCGCTTCTTTACTACCGGACTGGGAAACCTGAGTTTCTGCACAACTAACACATAATAGGGAAACTATCGCTGTGGTTAAGAGGTGGAATCTGTTTTTCATGATGTAATTAGGTTGATGAATAAATGAGATTAAATGAATTTTTGGTAACAAAGATATAAATGAATCTATTGGCGTGCAAATAAATTGAACAAAAATGGCTGGGTATCGAACGAAAAAGAAATATAACTTCTTGAATTACCCACTGGATTATCAACGTATTATAAAGGTGTATAAAGCAAAAAGCGACAAATGATTTTATCATTTGTCGCTTTTGTCGGAATGAGGCGACTCGAACGCCCGACCCCTACGTCCCGAACGTAGTGCGCTACCAACTGCGCTACATTCCGCTCTTGAAAGTGGTGCCACCAGGAATCGAACCGGGGACACAAGGATTTTCAGTCCTTTGCTCTACCAACTGAGCTATGGCACCTTTCTCGTTTGCGGGTGCAAAGATAAGTATATTTTTTAATACTGCAATAACTTGAAGGGAATTTTTCGTCTACTTATGAGGAAAGAGAGAAACTTTTCTTTTGGGGAAGAATAAATAGGCAATGCGGCATCACTTATTCAGTATATTTTATACTTTTACGAGTCTAAACAATCCGGACACTACAAACAATATAATATGATTCCTATGGCATTACAGTTTATTACAATTATTTTGTTAGCTGCATTCATTTATGTACTGGTTAAATATCAGACGGTGAAGAAAGATATGAATTCGATGGCAACTGTAATGTTGCATGAATCTAATGAGCTAACTTCCATATTGCAGAACATAAACGTCTACTATCTACTGATTGACAAGGACTTTGTCGTTCACAATACCAACTATTATGCTTTGAACCATTCGACACCTGTGGAGGGAGAAAGGAAAAAAGTGGGAGATTTATTGCATTGCAGAAATGCGATAGCTGCCGGAGAATGTGGAAAGCATGAACAATGTAAATTATGCTGCATACGTACATTTATCGGCAAGGCTTTTTATGAAAAGAGAGGTTTTAAGAAACTGGATGCTTCTATGAAACTTTTAAGTGACGATGGAAAGTCCATTATTTCCTGTGATGTTTCTGTTTCGGGCGCTTATCTGCATATCAATGGTGAAGAGCGTATGGTGCTGACAGTCTACGATGTAACGGAACTTCGGAATATACAGCGATTATTAGATGTAGAAAGGGAAAATGCGATTTCCGCCGATAAACTCAAGTCTGCCTTTATAGCCAATATGAGCCATGAAATTCGCACTCCGTTAAACGCTATTGTCGGATTTTCCGGCCTGATGGCTACAGCTACCAGCGAAGAAGAAAAGAAGATGTATACCGATATAATCTCAGAAAATAATGAGCGGTTATTACGGCTGGTAAATGATATTTTTGATCTTTCGCAAATAGATGCAGGCGTGTTGAACTTTGTATATTCAGAGTTTGATGCCAATGATTTGCTGAGGGAGCTGGAAGGTGTTTTCGGAATGAAGCTGAATGAGAATCCTTTGGTGGCATTAATATGTGAGGCACATCTGGAACCGATTATGATGCATTCGGAGAAACAGCGCATTATTCAGGTATTGACCAATCTGCTTCATAATGCGATGAAATTTACTAAAACAGGGGAAATCCGTTTTGGATGTCGTATGGAGGGTACAGATGAAGTCTGTTTTTATGTCTCTGATACTGGCATTGGTATTCCGGAAGAGGAGCAGGAGAAGATATTCTCCCACTTTACGAAACTTGACCGGGAGGTACAGGGAACAGGACTCGGATTGACGCTTTCGGAAACAATTATTCATAATCTGGGAGGAAGAGTCGGAGTAAAATCGGAACTTGGAAAGGGCAGTACTTTCTGGTTTATATTACCTTTAATCACGAAGAAAGAAGTTGCTTGATTGAAAAATAAAACTGTCTGATAAAGCAAGAATTGATTTACTGAAGGAGAAAAAAGAAGAAAAGAGAAGTGTGAGAAAGAAATGACCTGAAAGAAATAATAGGGAATGAATAATAAGAAATGAATAATCCCGCCCTGGATACTGATTGGTTCAAGGTGGGATTATTGATAGATGTTAACTATATGTTTAGCTTTTAAGATTTAGGTATACCTTCATCTTTATTTCCGGAATTTGGTGATTCGTTACTTGCAGTGGTATTTCCACCAGAAGAAGCCGGATTGCCTGTCGGAGCAGAGCCGGAGGTTGCAGAGCCGGCACTTGCAGGGTTTGCAGTGGCGGGACTAGCCGGATTGGCAGACGATGTTGAAGCAGAAGTCGGACGAGCGGCATTTGCACTGTTGGCAGTAACGCCGGCAGTAACAGTCTGAGGCTGAACTTCCCAGTGGAACGGTTCGAAGTCAGTATCCGGATCTTTCCAAGACGGTTTCTTGGCAGCGTAGATGATGAACGGGGCAACGACTACAATGATTGCGCCGATAATCAATACAGAGAACCAAACGGTGTTGCTGCCGGTAGAAATCTGGCTGGGCGGGATGAAGCTCAAAATGAAAGCGAGTAATGAACCACAGAAACCAAGACCACCGATGAACCACATCAAACCATTACCGGACTTACCGATACGGAACGGACGGTCCAGTTTCTTCATTTTATAACGCAGTGCGATAGCTCCGGAGAACATTAACAGATACATGATCAGATAAAGAATCACTGTCAACTGCGACAAAATCTGATAGAAACTCTGTACGGAAGGCATAACAACGAACAACAAACTCAATACAGTCACAGCGATACCCTGTACGAACAAGATATTCTTCTGTACACCCAGTTTGTTTGTTTTCTGGAAGAACGGAGGCATATAACCAGCTTTACCTACGGCAAAGATACCTTTTGACGGACCTGCAACCCATGTTAACACACCAGCCAATACTCCGAACGCAAGAGCGATGGCGATAATCGGTGATAACCAGGAAGCGTGAATGTACTTGAAGTAGTTATCAAAACCAACGAGCAAACTCTGAGTTAAGTTAATATCCTTGGCAGGGATGATAACGCCCAATGCGAATGTACCCAAAACGAAGATAAGAACAGTGATAAGCGCACCGATAAATACGGCTTTCGGATAATTCTTGGATGGGTTTTCTACGTCTTTCACGTGGATACCGCCCATTTCCATACCGGCATAAAACAAGAAGATACTGGCAGCAAGAACGACATTGTCGAAATTAGTAAAATCAGGAATGAAGCTGCTGTGGAAATCCATATTGGATTGTCCGCCGGTTGCCAGATAAATGATTCCCAGGATAATCAGCAGGGCAGCCGGAATAATTGTACCGACCATACCACCAACTTTGGCTACCTTACCAACCCAGCTCATACCTTTCAGTGAAATGAAAGTAGCCAGCCAGTAGATGATAAGTACTATGGCGAGTGTATAATACTTGTTGTTTGCCAGCGACATATCATGTACATCGTTCATACCGATGAAGGCAATGGATACGGCACCGAATGTCAATACGGTCGGATACCAGATGGTACTTTCAATCCATTGTACCCAGATGGCGAGGAATCCCAGTTTCTTGCCGTAGGCTTCGCCTACCCACCGGAACACACCACCTTGCTTATCCTGAAACATAGCTGCCAGTTCGGCTGCTACGAGCGATGTCGGGATAAGGAAGACAATCGCTGCGAAAAGATAGTAGAAGGCCGAACTCATTCCGTATACGGCCTCGGCTGGTAGTCCACGCAATGATACTACTGCCGTAACGTTCATGATAGCCAGGGTGAACACGCCCAGCTTCACTGCATTTTTAATATTTGCCATAAGTTAAGGTTTTAAGTGAAAAATATTTTAAAGTCAGTGTTATAACAACATTTTGCGCGAGATGTTTCCGCAATCTCTTTCAAAGTTCGTTAATTAACATCGCTAAATTGATAGATTGTATATCTCAATCCCTTTGTTCCGAAACAATCGCTTTATCAGATTGTTTCTAAGCATTATAAATTACATAAGAATCATTTTATTATAAATTAAGCAGTTATGAAATCAGCACTTTCCGATTTTATCTTAGGGAAAAAAGGGATTTATGGTATTCTCCACATTATTATATTATTGATGTCCCTTTTTCTGGTCATTAGTATTTCGATAGATACATTTAAAGGGATTCCTTTTTATACGCAGTCTTCGTACATGAAAATCCAGTTGTGGATTTGCCTCTGGTTTCTGTTTGATTTCGTATTGGAGTTTTTTCTGGCAAAGCATAAATGGCGTTATATACGGACGCACTTTATCTTTCTGCTGGTGGCAATCCCCTATCAGAACATTATTGCCTATTATGGGTGGACATTCTCTCCGGAGGTCACTTATCTGCTTCGGTTTATTCCTTTGTTGCGGGGAGGATATGCACTTGCTATCGTAGTAGGATGGCTTACTTACAACCGGGCTTCGAGTTTGTTCGTCTCTTATCTGACGATGTTGCTGGCAACGGTCTATTTCGCCAGTCTTGCCTTCTTTGTACTTGAGCATAAAGTGAATCCGCTGGTGACTGACTACGGAGACGCTTTGTGGTGGGCATTTATGGATGTGACTACCGTCGGATCGAATATAGTTGCGATGACGACTACCGGTAGGGTACTCTCTGTGCTGCTGGCAGCTTTGGGAATGATGATGTTTCCTATCTTTACAGTCTATATTACGAATCTGATTCAGCAGTCTAATGAAAAGAAAAAGCAGTATTATGCGGAAGAAGAAGAGAAGAAAGCGCCGGCACAGGGGACAACATAGTCTACAAATAGAAAAGGTTACTATCCGCGGATAGTAACCTTTTGTTTTTCTCATAGAGCGAATAAACTAGTCGGATACGATCAAGTGATTATCACTAAATACGTTCAATCCCAGTTTATTCATAACATATTGGATAGCCAATTGTGCCTTTACAGAATTGCCGGCACCATCCAAAGGAGGAGCAAATGCGGCAATACCGAACTGTCCGGGCAATACACCCATCACACCACCACCTACACCGGTTTTTGCCGGGATACCGGAGGTGTACATCCAGTCACCTGTATGTTCGTAGAAACCTACGGCGGCAATCATGGCAGTTATTTTAGGAGCCAGGCTGGCATCGAAAACCTCTTTCTTGGTCACCGGATTCACACCACCATTGGCGATAGTTCCGGCTGCAACGGAAAGCTGTAATGCGGTTACTCCCAGGGAGCACTGACGGGTATAAAGGTCTAACGCCATATCCGGATCATCATAGATACGGTTGTAGTTTTTCAGCAACCATGCAATAGAACGGTTGTTAAAGTTCGTATCCGATTCAGACTTATATAATTCGTCAATCAGTTGGGGAGCGCTGCCGCACAAATCAGTCACGTTCTCTACGATGGCATCCCATTTCTTGGCAGAGTCACCGATCGGTTTTACCATACTGCAGGCAGAAATGGCACCGGCATTTACCAATGGAGTAGATGGGTGGTCATTTTCCAGCAAGATAGCGATGATTGAGTTGAAAGGCAATCCTGTTGCGTCAGCTCCGATTTTTTCTAATATTTCCTTAGCACCATATTGGCGCAGAGCAAGGATAGCCGTATGCACTTTGGATACGGATTCGATGCCGAAGCGGTAGTCGGTATCTCCCACATGGATGGTCTGCCCGTTGAGCAGGCAGACACTGATTCCAAAGAGATCTTTGTTGACATTTGCCAGGTAAGGGATATAGTCGGCGTTCTTGCCGCCTGTATTTGTCTTTACCTGATCGTATGCCTCCTGTACCACTTCTTTCAATTGAGCGAGTGTTACTTTTTTATCCATAGATCAATTTATTTTTTTACGGTTTTATGACGACGACCACCGTGATTGAACATCTTGGCTTCTACCGGAAGATTCTTTTCCTGAGCCATGCGGGTAGGAGTCGGGAAGTCCAGTTTTTCCAGTTCGGCAATTGCGTTCTTGATGTCGCCCAGCAACATGTCTGCCATGTCGCGGCTGAATCCCTGACGAACAACCACACGCATCACTACATAATCTTCCAGTTTAGAAGGCAATGTATAAGCCGGAACCATCCAGCCGTGTTGAGACAGCTTATCCTGCAAATCGTACAATGTCCATTTGGCTGTTTTGGCATATTCCGGTTTCAGATACCAGATGAACAGTGGGTTCACTACATTTTCGGAGTAGTTAACGAACGGAGCCATCTTGGCGATTTCATCATGAATGTATTTAGCGATCATCAAAGAGTTGTACTGAACTTCTTTGTAACCTTGGAATCCTAAACGGATGAATTGATAATACTGTCCTAGAATCTGAGCAGCCGGACGAGAGAAGTTCAAACCTACCTGAGTAATGTTAGCACCCAGATAATTGACGCTGAATGCCATTTCTTCGGGCAGATATTCTTTGCCTTTCCAGCAAACCCAGCCAAGACCCGGATATACCAGACCGAACTTGTGACCGGATACACTGATAGACAATACCCATTTCAGACGGAAATCCCACTTCGTATCCGGATAAAGGAACGGAAGAATGAAACCACCGCTGGCGGCGTCTACGTGGATAGGAATGTCATAGCCTGTTTTTGCATTGTAAGCGTCGAGCGCTTTATCCAATGCTTCAACGTCGTCGTTCAGTCCTGTCCATGTAACACCTTGGATAGGTACTACGCAGATGGTGTTTTCGTCACACATCTTCAAAGCTTCTTCGGGGTCGAGAGTGGTTTTATCGAGAGTCAAAGGTACTTCACGCATTTCGATCTGCCACAACTGTGCAAACTTTTCCCATACAACCTGAAAACCTGTTGAAATAACGAAGTTTGGTTTATCAAACGGTTTGCCCTGAGCTTGTCTTTTTTTACGCCAGCGCAGCCATGCAGCTACACCGCCCAGCATACAAGCTTCTGAAGAACCGATAGCCAGCGCACCTGTTTTCCATGTGTCTTTCTCCGGAGAGTTCCACAAGTTGGCAACGATGTTGATACATTTACCATTCATCACAGCGATACGAGGATATTCAGTTTCATCAATATAGTTGATGTTGATTGCTTCGTTCATCAGTTTGGTAGCGTAATCGTCCATATAAGTGGTAACGAAAGTTGCTAGGTTCAAACGTGGCTGAGTTTGGGCAAAGGTTTCATCTTTAACCATTTGGTAAGCGATTTCAGGAGTCGTTGGTCCATCAGGGATTTTTTCTACCGGAGAGGGTTGTAACATTCTGTCTGAACCGAATACGTCGGTTTTTGCATCACCTTTTCTGAAATTTAAATCTTCCATACTAATTTGTTTTT
>OGDN01003749.1_pt1 | contig 15245 bp, 20 predicted proteins | sample 1570271 | NCBI WGS metagenome assembly OGDN01 (sample SAMEA4384481, study PRJEB24528) | human gut metagenome | reverse complement strand
TGGCAACGATAACGCTGGATGTAAGCAAAATTGTGGGTGTTGATATGAAAGACATCCGGGTATTTTTGGACAAATGGCTGCCAGCACATTTAAGATATCGTGTGATTTTACTGATAGAGAGTGGCTATATTAGCCCGGAAAAATATACCGTGACAGGAATGGCACTGGGTTATGAAGCGCAGTTTTGGCCGGTTCGGACATTGAATGGAGCCTGGTTGCTGGACGGTACATACAATCTTGATGCAGTCCGTAAGGCAGATGAATACGGCTTAACCTATGAAATTGGAGAAATAGAACTTCATGAGGATTTCACGGAGGCAGCCAGATTTATGACAGCAATCTGCCAAGATGAGAACACTGTCGGCATGGTATCCATGGGCTTTGAATCCCAGTTCTGGCAAGTTCCAACGCTAAACGGTGCGTGGAAATTAGATGGTTCTGTTCTTCTTGAAATTCTGAGACACCCACATGAGTACGGACAACACTTTGATTTTGGAAAGATAGAAAACAAAGAGGAAAATGACTATCGTGTTCGACTGGATAAGGATTTATGGTTTCTGGATGGCAGCCAAAATTTGAACGGAAAGAGAATATTGGACGCTGAGAGGCGTGAGGAGGAATTGACATGACACAGAATCAGATCATCACAGTGACAGCAAGAAAAAATATGGTTAGAGCCAGGGCCGGAGAGATCCAGCTCCCGAAAATCGTGGGTTTTGTTTTCGGTGATGGCGGTGTGGATGAAAGCGGGAACATTATTCCTCTTTCGGAAACAGACAGCACCCTCGGAAATGAACTTCTCAGAAAGAAGTATGACGGCTATACAATGGTCAGCGATACAGAATGCAAGTATGAATGTACGCTGACCGAAGAGGAGCTGGCGGGCAAAGAGATCAGCGAGATCGGCTTGTATGATGCTAATGGTGATATCGTTAATATTAAGCGGTTTTCAGCTAAAGGCAAGGATGCGGATCTTGCGATGACCTTCTGGATTAAGGACACGTTTTAAGGGAGGAACACAATGGCTAACTTACCAATCAAGAACAATCCTACATTGAACCTCCAGATGGAGGCTCTTACAACATCAACTCCTGCACATGCAGACCGGTTTAACGAACGCTATCAGCAGTTACTTGAAAATGACAAGGCACTGCAGGTGGATGCCAAAATTTATGAGGATGACAAAAACGGAGCGAAGATCCGTCTGGGGATGGAAAATGGTCATCTTTATTATGTTCAGCTTCCTTCGGAAGAAGCTGATGGCACTGGAGAATAACGGATTCCGTTATATGATAACGGGATACGTTATAAAATAACAAAATAAGCAAAAATATGACGCATCGTGTTATATTATGCTGGAAATGAGGGAAAAAATGACGGAAAATAAGGTTTTTATTGCGGAGCAGGAAACCCTTTTGGAAGTGAAGGAGCAGACAGAGAAGCTGATCCGGAACCTGATCCCGACTGACGCACCGATCTATGGAATGGTTATTCACGAAGCATCAGATCTGAATCCAGCTACCCGTGTAGAATACTTGGGCGCTAACAAGGACTTTAAGCCTATGTCCATGAATATGGCTACTCATGCCATGGATTATGGCTCCTGGGCGGATTGGAGCTGGTTAAAAGCGAATGTGCCGGTTATGTGTGGGTGGGATGGAGAAATCAAATATTATCTGAATCCGGATGATTATACGAAGAAAGCAGACGGAACAGCTTCAGATGTATCAAATGCAAATTTTGCAGGAAATGCAATGGCGGTCATTAAGAAGATCTACAAAAAGGAATATAAGGTCGGTTCAGATCGTTATGTATACTTCTGCGAGCGGCAGGTTGATCCGGATTTCCAGCCGGTTGGTTTTAATGTCAAAGGAAAAGTTAGGGACTACATGCTCATTCCCATGTTCTATGGCTCTATTGATGGAAACGGAAGGATGAGAAGCATTGCAGGTCAGTGGAGCTGCCTGACTGCTTCAGGAAGCTCTTCTGATAATTCATCAGGAACCGCAATAGGCACTACAGAGCAGAACACAGCGATTTTGAAAACGAGTGCAAGCGGGTTATTCTTCGGCGGCCCGCTTACAAATACGTTAGCAGATATTTGTGTAATGCTTACGCGAAGCACAGATTCACAAAGTTCTTTTGGAAGCGGAATGTGCTCCAGCTATGTAGAGGATAAAGCCCAGCATTATGGAACTCAGATCAACAAGGTAGTTGGAGGCGGCCGGTTTTATGGATCAGATGATAATAAGTCTTTCAATAAGATTTTTCATAGCGCTGTTCTGGGCAGTTATATGCTTTGGCAGCGTGATCCGTATATGGTCGCGGTCAATGGAAGAATTAAGGTATCTACAGATTATACCTACAATCTGAGTGGAGACGGGTATCTGGATACAGGCTGCAACGTGACAGCAAACCATTACAATGCGACCATGCACGTAGTCAAAGGTTTTGGAGCGATTCCGTCAGAGGAAATTGAGGGAACTTCGGCAACTGGCTATTGTGATCATACTTGGGTAAACGCCACAATCACGGCGGTTTCGCTGCGGTTCGGCGGTTGCTATGACGGTCTTCGTGACGGCCTCTGGGCCCGCACGCTGAGCATTGTGGCTGCTAGCGCCTGGTGGGCCTACGGCGCGTCCTTACTTCTTCCAGCACCTGCAGCAGCGTGAGCTGCTGTTAGGGGGTATGGGGGTCTTCCCCCATAAAGAAAATAGGGGGTTCGGGGGATTTCCCCCGATGCCCTTGCAGGGAATAAACGAATTTTAGGGGTTACCGGAACACCCTTTCCGGCGGTTTCGCTACGGTTCGGCAATTGCAATGACGGTCTTAATGACGGCCTCTGGGCCCGCACACTGAACAATGTGGCTGCTAACGCCTGGTGGAACTACGGCGCGTCCTTTTTCTATCAATTTTAGAACGACAACCAAAATGTTCCCGGTAATCCTACACCGCAGACGATTGAAACATCGTTATATCCGCCCTTATGGGTTTTGGTGAGTGGAAATAGTTCCGGTCAGGAGCTGCAAGTAGCAGGAAATGTCCGAAAGCGGCGAGGAGATAGAAGATCATGCGTATATTGAAATACGATATTGAAAAGGTGACCGGGATTCCCTGGAAGAAAAAGAAAAGTTATAGATACCTGTATCGGCTGGCCTGCCGGGAAGATGTGATTAAAAAGGCTTTTAAACGTATGAGAAAAGGGAAAACCAAGAGAAAAGACTTTCAAATGGCGGAGGAAAATCTGGATGCCTGGGTTAAGAAAATCCAGGAAATTATCCTGAATACGAAACCGGATGGATGGCAGACTGATCCCCAAAAACGATTTAAGCCAGTAAAGCATAACCCGGTAATTATTAAAGAGTTTGGAAAGACGAGGGTTGTTTATGTACCGACTATGGTGGAACTCTGGATTCAGCATGTTATTGTAATGATCCTGGAGCCGATCATAGCGGGAAGCAGTTATCCGATGAGCTTCTCATCGTTTCCCGGAAGGGGTTCCCTGAAGGGGCAGCGAGCTATCAGACGTTGGATCGAAAGTGGAAAGGGAATCAGGAACTTTGCACAGGCAGATATCCGACATTTTTATAGCCATATTCAGTATAAAATTGTTCGGAAAAAATTAGAGCGTAGAGTTAAAGATAACTTTTTCCTACATCTGATTGATGTCTGCATGACATATTTTCCTAAAGAAATGCCTTTAGGTTTCTATCTTTCTCAATGGCTTGCGAATTTCATGCTCCAGGAACTGGATTATGACATTAAATGTAAGCTGAAAATAGCACATCATGTCCGGTATATGGATAATTATACGCTGGCTGATGATAACAAAAAGAAGCTGCACCAGGCACTGCTTTACATTCGGCAGGTGCTTGGAAAGATGAGACTACGCATGAAGAGTGACTGGCAGGTGTTCCGATTTGAATACACCAAGAAAAATGGGAAGAAAACGGGGCGCTGCGTGTCGGCCATGGGCTGGCTGTTTTACCGGTCAAAAGTGTTGATCCGGAAGCGCATATTACTTCATGTAGAGCGCATAGCCCGAAAATTGCATAAAAAGGAAGAAAACGGCCAGCGGTTTCCACTGGGGCTTTGCCGTGGTTTTGTATCGTTGCTGGGGTGGATCACACATTCAGAAACGTATGACTGGTATTTGATACATATTAAGGAATTGGTAAACGTCCGTAAAATCAAACGGATTATTTCAAAGATGACAAGGGAGGTAAATCGTCATGCAGGAATGGAAAAAAGAACTCTGCAGAGAGCAGCCTGAAACCCTTCAGGAGCTTGGAAAAGGTACTTACATTCAGAGACGCAATATCACTCCGTATGAAAGAAAAGACGGGAACGGAGAAGCTGATAAGGGTTATTCATGTGAGTACAGGATTCTTACAAAAGAAGAATATTTTGCAGCCCTGGAGCAGGAAAACAGCAATAAAAATATGCTGACTTCCATGGCCGCTCAGGCAGATATCTATGAGAAACTTATTGAGACAGAAAAAAATCAGTTAGTCATCATGCAGGCAATTGCAGATCTGTATGAAAAAGAGAATGGAGGCGTGTAATATGTTAGAACTTTATGTGACCTTAGTTAAAGCTGAAATCAGAACCCTTGACAGCGTACCGGCGGCCTTCCGGGAAAAGGTGAAAGCGGCTATTGAAGCGGAAAAACAGGAATGATAGGAAGGGAGAAGAAACATGACTCTGCTTCATATTATAGACACGCTTTGCGATGTGACAACCAAGCAGGCAGATCTCCTCCGGGAGCTGGTGACAGATCTGGAACATATGAACCAGGTTTCCGAAGAAGTAAAGAATTATTATCGGGAGAAGCTGGATTCTATCGATCAGGAAATGAACGTAGCTGAATACGGCTGCCGAGAACTTCCCTATATGGATGAAGCTCACAGAGAAATAATAAGGTAAAAACAGGTGCATCGGATATTTCCGATGTGCCTTTTTAATTGGAGGAAGATCATGCAAAAAGAGAAGTGGAAAACCATGGATGTGATCCTCGTAATCCTGGCGATATTTTTACTTGTTTTTGTGATTGTGATGATTGCTATTTACATAAGAACAGGAGGAATTCCGGATACCTTATGTACCTGCGTGTTTAGTGTATGTGGCGGAGAATGCGGAGTAATGGGCTGGATCAAAACAACGAAAGACAGACACCTTTCCAGACAGTATGAACTGGAGGATAGGGAGACAGACAAAAAAGAAAGCATGGAGGAAACGGAGAATGAGTGATATTTGCTTTGAAGGTTTAAAGATTTTGGTGATGGTGGCGGTGCTGGTATTAACCAGATATGTACTTCCCTGGGTAAAAAGCAAGGCTGATTCCGAGAAGTTGAACCTGGTGGCTCAGTTGGCGTATAAAGCGGTTTTAATGGCCCAGCAGACCATGAAAGCCACTGATGGAAAAGAGAAAAAAGCCATCGTTACGCAGTTTTTAAAAGAGCTTCTTCAGGAGAAGAACATCGCACTTTCGGACACGCAGATTGAGATCCTGATTGAAGCCGCAGTAAAACAGATGAAGATTCAGGAAAATGCAGGAATTGTGATTGAAGCAACGGATGATGTGGAGGTGTAGTCAACATGGGAGTAAGAGTTGGAAGCGCAAGAAGCAATGAAAATGGTGGAGTAAATGGTGGCAAGGCGGGCGATCAGACCGGCAGAGAGGTGTCAACGCAGCTCTGGTATCTGCATTCAAAGGGCTGGATCGTTATTAGGGCGAAGGCACCTGCAGTCCGGGAGGCAATCGCTAAAAACATGGAAGCTGCCTGCCAGAATGACAATATCGGTTATTGCCAGGGCCACAGAGGAACGGCAACGGCTGCAGCGAAGCCATATGATTACGATCTTTCCAAGGTAAATACAGCCGTGGAAACAGACTGCTCTGAATTGGTACGTTGCTGTGTGCTTTATGCTGGAATTCATGTGAATAGTTTCAGCACAGCGAATGAGGTGGCAGCACTGAGGCAGACTGGCCAGTTTGATATCCTGGAAAAAGATGAGTATTGCAAAGCTTCAGACTATTTGTTACGAGGAGATATCCTGGTCACAAAGACGAAAGGCCACACTGTGGTTGTTCTGGACAATGGCTCCAAGAGCAGCCAGAATAAAAAAGTTGAAGCAGCTCAGAAAAAGGATGTATCTATCAGTGGAACCTATAAAACCACGGCAGATCTGAATTTGAGAGCGGGAGCCGGTACAACAAAAGATATTCTGGTTACAATTCCGAAGGGAGCAGCGGTCTCCTGTTATGGATATTACAGCCTGTACAACGGAAAGCCATGGTATTATGTAAAGACTACTGTGAAGGGAGTAGCTTACACGGGCTTCTGTAGCAGTGCGTATTTAAAACGTTAGATAAATGAAGGCTCTGGGAGTACGAGCTCCCGGAGCATCCTGATTTCATGCCCCTTAAAATTGAAATCAGGAGGACATAATGAATAGTTTTATTGCATGGATCGGTGGAAAGAAATTACTGAGAAAAGAGATTGTAAAAAGGTTTCCAGAAGAAGGCTTTACACGGTATGTGGAAGTTTTTGGTGGAGCTGGATGGGTTCTTTTTGAAAAAGAGCAGGGAAAAGAACTGGAGGTATTCAACGACCGCGACAGCAACTTGATAAACTTATATCGGTGCATCAAGTATCATTGCGGAGAACTGCAGAGAGAGCTGGAATGGCTGACTATATCGCGGGAACAGTTCTTTGACAGCAAGAGCCAGCTTGACAGTCAGGGACTTACGGATATCCAGAGAGCGGCGCGGTTCTTTCATATTATAAAGGTGAGCTTTGGTTCAGATCGCAGAACCTTCGGAACGAATAAAAAGAACCTTGCTAATGCTATCGAGTACCTTCCCCTCATTCAAAAGAGGCTTCAGGGTGTTGTAATCGAGAACAAGGACTTTGAAAACCTGATTCGGGTTTATGATAGACCAGGGGCACTCTTTTATCTTGATCCGCCTTATCATGGGACGGAAAAATATTATGAGGGAAGCTTCACCGAAGCGGATCATGAGCGTTTAAAAGCCGTTTTAAGCAGTATCAAAGGCCGTTTTATCTTATCTTATAATGATGATACTTACGTCAGAGAACTGTATAAGGGTTACAATATCGAAGAAATAAGCCGGAATAACAGCCTGGCGGGTAAGACGAAAACTTCGCAATTCAAGGAATTGATAATCAGGAATTACGAAAAATAACGTATTTCGTTATAATATAACAAAATGACTTTTAAAGAGTGCCCTCGTGCTAGAATAACCAGCAAAGGGGCATGGATATCATGATTAAAATTCATTTATCACGGCTTCTTGGAGAAAAAAGGTGGACGCAGAAAGATCTTGCAGAAGCCACTGGAATCCGGCCAAGTACAATCAACGAATGGTATCACGAATTCGTAACCCGTATAAACCTGGATCACGTTGACAAGATTTGTGAAGTATTAGAGTGCGATATTTCAGATCTAATTGAATATGTACCGAATCAGCACAAAATCACGGGAAAAGATCTGATTGTTGAAGAGCATGGAAACCGAAAGCCGAAGAAAAAGCAGTAGAAAAAGGACGTTTTGGAGGGTATTTTACAGCCCTTTAAAACGTCCTTTTTCTGTTTTTAAAATAGGTTTTTGCAAATGACGCGAAAACATTTTGCATTTTGCGCGAAAAGCTACACCGGCATTAAGAAATTGCAATGCTGATAACATATATTCCCAGAATGGAATTGCTGAGGCATTTGCCAAGTTTGCATTTGATAACGGACTGAGTTTTGCACCGACAGGACAGGAACTGAACGGTATCATGCATCCGGAGAATGAACTCCCTTTTTAAGAGGCCTCTCCATAGATGGAGTTTACAAGTATTTATTGGAGAGGCTGGATTTATTGGTACCAACATTAAAAGAGTTAAAAGAAAACAGAACTTCCAGAATTGACAGTACCTTTTACGACAAGCAGGCGAATGAATATGACCTGCTTATCAGGTCGAAGGCGCACTATTTTATTCCGGAGGAACAGGTTGTAAGTGGTCCCTTTGGCTCTTCTTTAACAAGTGATGCATATAGAACTTCGGGAGTTCCGTTTATCAGAATTGAAGATATAAAAGGTGGATATACCATTAATCAGGATGAAATGATATATATTTCCGAAGAAGATAATTCACGATTAAAGAGTTCGCAAATGCTTGAGGATGATATTATTTTATCTAAGGTAGGCAATTCTATTGGCTTTTATGCAAGAGTCGATGAGAAAATCGGACATTGCAATATAAGTGAGAACAATATAGGAATCAAGCTTGGGGATATGCCCAGAGAAAGAAAACATTTTATTCTTGTATATTTGAATTCAAAATATGGGAAACTGCTGACGAACCGCAGAAGGAGTGGAAATGCACAACCCAAATTGAATGTGTTTGATGTTGCTGAGATACCAATTCCTGCAATGAGTGCCGATTTTGAGACCATGATAAGCAAATTAGTACTGGAGGCTTATTCTCTGGAAAAACAGTCTGAAGATAAGCAGAAAGCGGCAATGAATCTGTTGTTGAACACACTGGGGATAGATTCGTGGAAGCCGGTTGAAAAAAACACTTCCGTTCGGAGCTTAAAAGATATTACAAAGCGTGGAAGAATAGATGCCGAGTATTACGCCGATAAATATGATGAACTTCTGGAAAAATTGTCTACTTTTGATTGCAGAGAGTTGGGAGCAATTGTGACAACACATAAATCCATAGAACCGGGAAGTGATGCTTATCAGGAGGCGGGGATTCCATTTTATCGTGTTGCCAATATTACAGAATCCGGTTTATGCGAAACCAATACATTTTTAGAGGAAGCCAGATATTACACAGATGAGCTTGGATTGAAGAAAGACAGGATTCTTTTTTCAAAGGATGGCAGCATCGGGATAGCATATAAAATCAGGAAGGATGAAAAAGCAATTACCTCAGGAGCGCTGTTGCATTTAGAAGTGGAAGCAAAGGACGTATTGCCAGATTATTTAGCGGTTGTACTCAATTCTTTGATTGTAAAAATGCAGGCAGAACGGGATGCAGGCGGCTCCGTAATCCAGCATTGGAAACCGGATGAAATCGAGAAGGTTATTATACCGGTAGTTGACGGGGCTGTGCAGGAAGAAATCGCTTCCTTAATGAGGGAAGGGTTTACGCTAAAGGACAGAAGTGAGGAACTTCTTAAGAAAGCAAAGGCAGCGGTGGAATGTTCGATTGGTGAAGGTGAGGCAGAGGCAGTTAGGAGGTGTTTGGGAGAGTAGTTTTCAGGTTGTGAAATTTTGTTAACAGGACTGTTTGCAATAAAAAGAGATTTGCCATAATCTGTAATTTCAGAGCATTTCATCATAACCCCGGAAATCCTTGCAAAACAGGGCATTTCGGGGCAAAACAAGGAGAAACAAAACAATGATAAAAATACTTTTCATCTGCCACGGCAGAATCCGTACTTTTGTCTGAAATGCCTGAAAATCAAGGCTTTTGGGGAATGAGAATGGTATTTGTACCCCCATTGTACCCCTATTTTGCGCGAGTGTACCCCGACAACCTAAAAGCAAAGCTTTCGGGTTGGAATTTGTTAACCGGACTGTCCTCGATAAAAATGAATATGAAAGGTATGTCTGATGTAAAAGCTGGCAGAGTTTACTCAGCAGATGCCATTGAAGCTGAAATGAAAAGAGATTTTGGCATATGATTTTTTATGTGGTATATTCCGCTGAAGCAAGACAGGATTTGAGGGACATTTATGAATATATTGCGTATGAATTGCTGGTACCTGAAACAGCTGCCGGACAATGGTTGCATTGTTCGGAACGATAGGAAATAGCAATACAAGTTGTAGGCAGGTGGCTACCCAGAAGCAGATGGACCGATTTTGAAAAACTCTGTATCAATTTTCTTTACAGATAAACTTTGTTCATAGATTTATGGTATAATCAGTTTAAGCGCTTGAATAAAGGAGATGGTTATACCATGAATCTGTTTTGCGAAGAGGTCCATAAACTGGAGGCGGAATTTAAACAATGCCGGAAGCTGCTGAACGCTATCGGGGATGAGAACCGCCAGCACCTTATATGCGTCATGATGAATATGCCGATTGATGGCGGTCTTGTATTGGAGATTGTCGAGCAGACGCATCATCCGGGCTGCCATTCCTTGATATGAAAAAGATCACAAGGGAGTCACTTAAGAAAGACGAAAAACCTTCAATACGGTGACAGAACACAAAACCACGGGCAATACAAAAACCCATATACAAAGATTTGAACTAATCAGACCAGGACAGTTTTATTTTGATGCCTGCTACAACCCGTCCAAGACCGCTTTCCTGAAAAATGCTGAGAAGAAGGACTGCAAAATCCTGAATGGTCTTGGTATGTCCAGTTCCAGAGGGCTGCTCAGATCGAATTATGGACCGGACAGAAGGCTCCACTGGATGTGATGCGAAAAGAATTAAAGGAGATTATCCGGGAAGAAAATGAGAAGGCGCAGACGGAATGATTCTGTAATTCCGTCACTTCATGGGAGATAAATGTTATAGTGAATTTATAGTGAATAGAGAAACGCGATAGCGTAGTAAGTAATAATTTCAGATGATCCAGGTTTGATCAGAAAGGAGAAGAATATGAACAACTATTGTATGATCCAGAACTCCAAAACGTTTGCATTTTCCGCAGAGAATCCAACCGGTGTACGCGCAGGTGGTTCCCAGGGCGGTGACTGCACCAAGCTTCGTCCGACCGTGACGATTCCTGCAGGGGAAACCGTAACTCTGGTAGATGCTGCAGGACCGGGTGTGATCCAGCATATGTGGTTTACCGGATATGTCGGGCACCATTTTATCATCCGTATGTATTGGGATGATCAGGAATATCCGTCTGTGGAAGCTCCGCTCTCTGCATTCTTCGGATGTGCCTATGATGAAAATTTCGTGGACCGGGATGGCAAATATCCGGTGTTGAATTCTGCCATGATGCTGGTAGCTCCTGGTCGCGGCTATAACAGCTATTTTGAGATGCCGTTCCATAAGAGAGCTCGGATCACGATGGAAAACCGTGGTGACAAGGATGAAAATCTCTATTATATTATCACCGGAGCTTATCAGGAGATTCCGGCGGAGGCTGGTTATTTCCATGCCACCTATCGCCAAGAGCACCCGGTTCAGAAGGGTCGTACCTACACAATCGTTGACGGAATCGAAGGCAGGGGACAATTTGTTGGTGTGACTCTGGCAACTGGTATGAATGGCAACAATACCTGTTGGGTAGAAGGCGAAGCCCGCATGTATCTGGACGATGATCCGTATCCGTCTATCCACTATACCGGAACTGAAGACTACTTCGGCGGTTCCTATGGATTTGGAAATGACATCATCATCAAGAGCTATCAGACCTTCAGCGGCTTATATACCGGCATGTATGCAATCTATGGAGACAACCGGGAATTCTATAACGGACAGCAGAGATTCCTGCTGTATCATTTCCATATTGCAGACCCGATCCGTTTTGAGAATAAGTTTCGTATGACACTCGACAACATGGGCTGGACCGGACCGCGTTACGATGATTACACCAGTGTTGCTTATTGGTATCAGACCCTGCCGTCCGCACCGCTGATGCCACTGCCGACAGATGCAGAGATGTGTATGAAATAATAGAACCAGATTGGAGATGTCAGATAGATTGGTTTTAACCTTGCGACACGTCGCATCGGTTATATCGGACTGACATCAGAGATTTGCCGGAAAGGATAGAGGTATTATGTTACTGGAAGAGAAGTTTTTGGAATTTCATCGTTATGCCAGCAGCCACAATCTGCCGCTGGAAGCTATCAGTGTCGGAGATGAGAACAAGGTACTCTGTGAGATGCACTACGCAGCAAATGCACCGAGAAATATTTATTCACATACCAAGAGTTTTACGGTAACAGCAGTTGGACTCGCAATGGAAGAGGGAAAACTAAGCCTGGAAGATCATGTGGCGGAAGTGTTTAAAGATAAACTTCCTTCAAATCCGGATCCAAATCTGGAGAAGATTCAGTTGAAACATCTGCTCTGCATGTCCAGTGGCTTTGGTAAGGCACTTCTGATGAATGCGGACAGACGTCCGGGCGTCGGCGCACCGGATTATGAGAAATATATGATGGCACAGCCGGTTCCTGTGGAGCCAGGCAGTGCATTCTGCTATTCCTCTGCCGACAGTATTCTGGCTGCTCATATGGTAGAACGGGCCGTTGGCAAGCGGATGGGAGAGTATCTGTATGAGAAGGTATTCCAGCCCCTTGATATGGGATGGCCGCTCTGGGAGCATGATCCACAGGGACATCCGAATGGCGGCGGAGGTATGTATCTGACTTGTACCGAGATGATGAAACTGGGACAGCTCTATCTGGCTGAGGGTAACTGGAAGGGCGAGCAGATTGTCAGCAGGGACTGGGTGCAGGAGGTGTCCACCCCGAAATTTACCTTCGAGCCATCTGCAGATCTCTGGCATGTAGGATATGGCTATCAGTTCTGGATCAGTCCATATCCAGGATCCTATCGTGCTGATGGCGCATTCGGACAGATTACAACGATTCTCCCAGAGAAGGGATTGGTTGTTTCCATCCAATGTCCGGAGCGAGGTAATTTCGATCAGGTGAAACGTGCGCTGCATGAACATTTTCTGATGGAATTGTAAGAATAGACTTGCAACAATATGCTATAATTTGCCCAGAAACCGTACTTTTGGCTGAAAAGGCTTAAAATCAAGGCTTTTAGGGAATGTGGATGGGATTTGTACCCCCATTGTACTCCTATTTTGTAAAACAGTAGGATCATCAACCGGACTTCCCTCGATAAAAAAGAATATGATTTGTGGCGAAAGAAGTTCCTTCGGGGACTTCTTTTCACTTACATAAAAATGTCGGTTAAGTGTCGGTTTGTTTATGATATTTGACTGCAATACATATCATGTGGTTGTACTTTTAATAATAATCGTATACCTTACCTAAATATGCATAGAAACCAGGTCGATTATAAAGAAATAACATAAAATATGTTATTATGAATGAAATTATGTTACAAGGAGATGTCATATGCAAAAGCAATTAGAGCAGTATTTCGGCTGCAAAGTAAAAATGGCAGAATATAAGAATAAATTACAATTGCCGATTTTTTATGACTATGCGTGACATTATGATGGTTGAAATATATGGTGTTAACTTTGCAATAATTGATGTAGTGAAGGAAATGGAACTAAGTGTTGCTGCAATGAAAAAGCAGAAAGCAAAGTATGAGGAATGCCTTGCTTAACATGGATGAAAAAGGCAGTGACGGGATTGATATGGATGATGAGCCGGAAGCTCCAAAGAGTGAAAAAGAGGTTGCAGACCGTCCGGCGAAGAATATTCCGCTTACAGAGAAAGCAGTGGGTACAGAGCAGGATAAGGGTATCAGACAGTATGCAGATGCACCTGCAGAAAGAGTGTCCCTGAAGGTAAAGTTGGAAGCAATGAAAGCAAAGGTTGCAGGAGAAGATACAGAAAAGTCTATGTCACAAAAGACAAAGGGAAAAGAAGAAACTTATGAGATATTTTGAAGTTTTTTTATTTTTATTCCCAACTTTATTCCCAATATGTTATAATTAGTTCGGTTGGGAATAAAAGTTGGGTAAAGGAGCATACTAATGGATATTAAACAAATTGTTTTAGATTTATGTGCCTTAAGTGATGAACAGGAATGGTTTGAATTTAAGGAGAACTGGTTTCAGCCTGAAGTGTTAGGCGAATATGTATCTGCCCTGTCAAATGCAGCAGCATTTCATTATAAAAAAAATGCCTTTTTCATTTGGGGTGTAAATGATGCAACTCATGAAATTGTAGGAACAACTTTTAATCAGTATTGTGATTATAATAAGGAACCGTATCAGAATTATCTTGCAAGGAACTTATCTCCGAGTATCAATTTCAAATTTGAAGAAACTGAAATTTGGGGAAAGAGAGTTGTAGTTTTAGTAATTCCGTCGGCAACTGAAATTCCTACGGCATTTAAAGAAAAGAGGTTTTTAAGAATAGGATTATCAAAATGCAATATTAAGGATTACCCTAAGAGAGAAATTGAACTTTTCAAAATACTGGATGGAAGAACCGAAACGATAGAAACAGTACCGGCAAAATACCAGGAACTTACATTTCAAAAACTCTTTGGATATTACGGTTCCAAAGGTATTGTTTTAAATCAAAAGACGTTTATTAAGAATCTGGGGCTAAAAACAGAAGAAGGCGAGTTTAATATATTAGCGCAGCTTCTGTCGGATAATTCTCATTTTCCGCTTCGTGTATCTATTTTTGATGGAGAAACAAAAGGCTCTAATCTTTTCTCTGTACGTGAATTTGGAAATGACTGTTTATTATACAGTTTGGATGAGTTGTTGCGTTATGGAGATGTATTGAACCTGATTCAGGCGGATGAGACAGATAGGGTCGTTGAGCGAAAGGAGATTCCGTTATTTGATAACAAGGCATTTCGTGAGGCTGTCATAAATGCCGTCCTGCACAATAAATGGGTGGAAGGAAATGAACCTATGATTTCGGTATTTTCCGACAGGATAGAGATACTATCAAGGGGAACACTTGCTCCGGCACAGACCATGGAAGGATTTTTCTTAGGAGAATCAATACCTGTAAATGAAAAATTATCCGAGATATTTCTTCAACTGCATATAAGTGAGAAATCTGGTCGAGGAGTCCCTAAGATTACGGAAATGTACGGGAAAGATGCATTTTCATTTAGAGAGAATTCAATCGTTGTAACGATTCCGTTTGAGAGAATAAATAAGGTTGGGAATAAAGTTGGGAAAAAGGTTGGGGATAAGAAACCATTAAATTCCAGAAGGCAAAAAATTATTTCAGAAATGAGGGACACCCCGAACATTACAACTGCAGAACTTCATAACATATTAGGTGTGAGTGAGACAGCAGTGGAAAAAAACATATCATTCTTAAGAAACAATGGTTATATAGAGAGGGTTGGTTCAAAAAAGGCAGGGTACTGGAAAGTATTGTAGGTAGATGAATTAAATAGTGTGATTATGCAAAAGGCAGTCCATAGCGGGCTGCCTTTTGTCGTGCAAAAAAATAAAAATATGGAGGTTTATTATGGCGGACGAAAGAACAGAAAAACAAAAAGTAAAGGAAACCACAGACAAGCTGGAGGAAGGATTAAAGGAGCTTTTTGAGAGCGAAAAGTACAAGA
>OGDN01003742.1_pt1 | contig 15292 bp, 17 predicted proteins | sample 1570271 | NCBI WGS metagenome assembly OGDN01 (sample SAMEA4384481, study PRJEB24528) | human gut metagenome | reverse complement strand
TTCTTTTCTTTGTCATCTTCCTGAATGATGATCTCAATGCTCGCAGATCCAAGGAGATGTCCGGCATCTACGAAACGTACGCTGATTCCCTCGGCCGGTTTGATGGTTTTTTCATACGGACACGGAACAAAATTCTGGATAACGCCCATGGCATCTTCCATGGTGTAAGCAGGAACAAATTCCGGTTTTCCCTGGCGGCGTCCTTTACGGTTACGCCATTCTGCCTCGAACATCTGAATGTGGGCACTGTCTCGAAGCATAATATCACATAGATGACAGGTTGCCTGTGTTGCATAAATCGGTCCCATAAAGCCTTTCGCATAAACAGCCGGCAGGTTTCCGGAATGATCCATGTGTGCATGTGTCAGAAGTGCAAAATCCAGATCTCCCGGATTGACCGGAATCTCCTGATTCTGATAGTAGTCCGGTCCCTGTTCCATGCCACAGTCTACCAGAAACTTCTTTCCTGCTGCTTCCAGATAATAACAGCTGCCAGTCACTTCGTGTGTCGCCCCAATAAAGGTAATCTTCATATGAGAACCCCCTTTTTCTGACAATTTTGTCAATACATTTTAGTTGTAATTATTATACACGATACAGCAGCTTTTTAACAGTCTCCACACACAAAAACGAGATGAAATTTTTATAAATTCCATCCCGTTTCTGTGTGTGTTGTGTGTGTATATTGTTTTTATCGAGTCGAATATTTTCCCATATATTCTCGACGACTGCAAGCACTTCGCGCCAGTTGAAAGGTAACGGATGTTTACTACGGCTTATTTTATGTTTCTGTCATCCCCCTGGAACGCACCCATGCTTCGCTATTCAGTTGTAATGGTACTGCTTAATGTTTTTCTTTTTCTGCTGTCGGCAGAAAGATTATTTCACCATGATGCCACTTGTTAATGTGGATGTGGATTCTTTCAGGCCTCCGTTACTTGCCGCATGGTAGCCGCGTACCCGATAGTAGGTACCGCTTGGAACTGCAACATCAAGAGTTTTGCTTAAGCTTGTCACATTATTAGCAGTAAAATTCCAGTACTTATAAGTTCCATAACTTCCATTTACTTTTCTTTCTAAATAAATAGACAGATATACCTTGCTGCATTTCTTATGACATTGAGTTAACCCATAGATTCCAATTTCATTACTTGCCAGTTTCTTGATTTTTATACTGCCTAAATTTAAATTTGTTCCTCTAAGCAGGCTATAACTGGTGTCTTCCGCGAAATCTTCTGTTGTCTCTTCAGAGGTAATTTCATCCGCACCTTCTTCCTCATCCAAAATCGCATCTATCAGACTGTCAGACTGTGCAAATACCAACTGAGCGCTGCACACCATAAGTAACCCGGCTGTCATACCAGCTGCCAATATTTGTTTCCACTTCTTTGCCATTCTCACTTCCTTTCTGTCGTAAACAACCCTTACACTATTAATACGACGAAAAAAAGCAAAAATCACGCTAAAATTTCATTTCTTCAATAATTTTTTTTAAATCTTTAATATCCATTCTCCCAGAAAGACAATACATTACCGAATCCTTTATCCATTCCGCTGAATAACACACCTTTTCACCTATATCGTCTATCCTACTGATTGAAATCTGTGTTCCCTCCTCATTCACTACTACTGTTCCTGATTCATCACCATGCCTACTGTTCATTTTACTTTCAAAATTCTCATTCTGCTTATCAATATATAATATAATCACACTATCATTGTATTTATATTCTATTCTGGCTACTTCTAATAATTCTTTAATCTCATAATTTTTAAATTGCATCCCCTGCGGCCTGTAATAAAACCGCGGCATTTCTATTCCCAGCTTTTCTTCTATATCCGCAATTGCCTTATCCTCATCTATATTTGCTCTCTCATTTTCCTCATCATTGTCCACAACCGTCTTCGTATCATCCCCGCTCCAGATCCTTACACTGTTCACCAGATACCTCCGGTTCGCCTCACTGGTCATGCTCGCAGCAAATATACATGCCAAAGCAACTGCCGCCATCCCCGCGGCTTTTCCAAGCTGATGCCACCTGACTCCTGTTTTTCTGCTTTTGATCTCAATGATTTTTGAATCTGAAGCTTCATGCTCTGCATTTTCCTGTTTTTCTCTCTCAAACCGGCGCAGCAGTTCCTGATAAGAATCCTTGACTTCTTCATCTGTGAACACCAGATTTTCTACATCTTTGTCCGCAAAAAGTGCTTCTTCTATCTGCTTTTCTCTCTCTATAAATTCTTCCCTGAGTATCTTCTGAAACATTTCATCATCTATATCATCCCGCAGATCCGGGTTATTTCCCAATGCGTTTTTTTTGTTATTTTCAAACTCTTTTTTCATAAGTAATTCTCCAGCCAATGGGATATCCTGATAAATCGTTTCTGTAAACGGAATTACTGAGTAGTTACTTATCGTAACTGTTCACAGCAACTACTTATCCTCTTATACTGTATCTTTCCTTGACAATTCTGCCCTTGTGGTTCATAGTTATTGATAATAAAAAAGATTTTTCAGGAGGGATTCCCATGAAGCATATTATTCTTACCGGCGGTGGTACTGCCGGACATGTCACCCCAAACATAGCTCTGATCCCGGCACTTAAAGAGGCTGGATATCAGATATCTTATATCGGTTCCTATAATGGAATCGAACGTAAACTGATTGAAGAACTCGGAATTCCGTATTACGGGATTTCTTCAGGTAAACTGAGACGTTACTTTGACCCTAAGAACTTCTCCGATCCGTTCCGTGTTCTCAAAGGATTTCATGAAGCCAAAAAGCTTCTCAAACAACTGAAACCCGATGTTGTATTTTCAAAGGGAGGTTTCGTTACCGTCCCTGTTGTTATCGCTGCAAAGCGTTGTAAAATCCCAGCAATCATCCACGAGTCTGATATGACTCCCGGACTTGCCAACAAACTGTGTATTCCATCCGCTGTCAAAGTGTGCTGTAACTTTCCTGAAACAGTCAGCTCTCTGCCAAAGGACAAGGCTGTTCTCACCGGAACACCAATCCGTCAGGAATTGCTAAACGGTAATAAAGAAGCCGGCCGTCAGTTCTGTGGTTTCACTGCTGATAAACCAGTCCTTATGATCATCGGTGGAAGTCTTGGTGCTGCCTCGGTTAATGACCATGTACGCAAGATCCTTCCAGAACTTCTGAAGGATTTCCAGGTGATCCATCTGTGCGGTAAGGGAAAAATGGACGAAAAACTGACCGGTACTGCCGGATATGTTCAATACGAATATATCAAAGACGAACTGCCGGATCTCTTTGCCCTGGCAGACGTTGTAATCTCCCGTGCAGGAGCTAATGCAATCTGTGAGATCAGTGCCCTCCACAAACCAAATCTCCTGATCCCGCTGTCCGCCAATGCAAGCCGCGGTGACCAGATCCTGAATGCCCGTTCCTTCGAAAAACAGGGATACAGCATGGTTCTTGAAGAGGAGGAGATTACCGATCAGAAGCTTCTTGATACCATTCATCAGCTTTATGATAACCGTCATTCCTTCGAAGAAGCCATGGCAAAAAGCAAACAGATGGATTCTATCCATCACATCGTTTCTCTTATTGAAGGATGTGTCCCATCAAAATAAACGACAGATATTTTACGCAGACTGCCCACTTTAGGGTTGTCTGCGTATTTTTTTAAGTTTCTCTTTCATCCACGCCTTCGACCTGAAGTTACGATTATTAACCGCATTTCTGCTGATTCCATACTCCTTCGCTACCACATCCGGTGGTTCTCCATAAACCTGTGTCCTGAGCAGGATTTCGTAACTTACAGGATTCTCTCTCCGGAGCATCTCCAGCGCACGATTCCTGTCCGCCTTATCTTCTAATTCGAGGATAACAGCTTCCGGATTAGCCTTCTCGTCTATAATCTCCTCGCCGTTATCCTCATCGTCAATAATACACATTTCATGTCTGTTACAGGAACGTTTCAGATAATCAAGACATACCTTTCTGGTTTTATTATGAACCTTGGCTCTTAAACATTCTTCATCAGAATAATCCAGTTTGTCCTCTTCTTTCAGAAAGTACATAAATACCTCCTGTGCAATATCCTTGGATATGTTCTTTTCCTTTACGATCCTGTAGGCAATGTTTGCTGAGAATTCAAAGAAAGTATCATAGAAATCTGTAAAATTCTCAACCATATCTTTTGCATCATCCTGACATTTTTATTTTACTTTTGCCAGAATTTCCTCTTTCTCTTCATCTGTCAGTTTTCCCGGTTTCCAGGTAATTCCGACATTATCTCCCTCGTATCTTGGAATCAGATGCATATGAAAATGAAATACGGTCTGACCTGCGATTTCTCCGTTATTCTGTACAATATTAAAACCATCACAGTTCAGTCCGTCTCTGAGTCTGGCTGCCATATGTTTTGCAAGAATCATTGCCTTTCCTGCTGTTTCGTCCGGAAGTTCATAAATATCAGCTGCGTGAGCCTTCGGAAGAATCAGGGCATGTCCCTTGCTTGCCGGTCCCAGATCCAGGATCACCCGGAAATCTTCGTCCTCATATAAAGTAGCTGACGGAATCTCTCCATTTGCGATTTTACAAAAAATACAATTTTCCATGATCAATTTCTCCTTTATTTTATAGTGTTTTCTAGCTCTATTGTGACGTATTTTGACGATTTTTTCAATACGAAATTTGTTGCCGCCTGCATTTTACAATGCTACACTTGACATGAGGTGACAGATTATGAAAGAAAAAATCGATTCCGCAAAACATACAGAACAAATTAAAATCCTGTTTTCCAGGTTTTCGCATGAACTGAGAAATCCACTGGCACTTCTCTCCAGTGAACTGCAGCTTCTCGCTTCCTCCCACCCTCAACTCTCCAACGATGAACAGTGGGAAAACATACTCGAAAATCTGGAATATATCCATGCACTGCTGGATGACATGTCGCGATACCAGAATGCAGGACAGCTTTCTCTTGTTTTAACTGACTTAAGTCCCTGCTTAAACGAAATATCAAGGTCTTTTCGCCCTGTTCTGAAATATCTGGAAATCGAATTTAAAACGGACATCCCCGATAATCTCCCACAATTATCTCTGGATCCCCTGAAAATCCGACAGGTATTTCTAAATCTTCTTCGCAACGCTCAGGAATCCATCAGCCATACACATGGAAGCATCTGTTTTCGTGCCGAATCCACTGCTCAATATGTACATATTTCTGTTCAGGATAACGGATGCGGCATGACCCCATCTCAAAAATCGCGGATATTTGAACCTTTCATAACCTATAAGTCCGGCGGCACAGGCCTCGGACTTTCTGTCGCCAGACAGATTATTGAAGCACATCACGGTTTCATAAAAGTTGAAAGTGCTCCCGGTATCGGAAGCACTTTTCATGTATATATTCCTCTGGATCCTGAAGGATGCCAGAACAGGACTGCCAGTACAAAACCTGTAAGCAGACCACCTATATGAGCGGCATTGTCCACGCCTGAACTGGTGAAGCCAAAATAGAGGGAAAATGCTGCCATCACCAGGATCTGTCTCATGGACAGATCACCCAGCCATCCTTTATTTCGGATCACTATATAGATCATGGCACCCATTACTGCAAAAACTGCACCGGACGCACCGGCAGATACAGAAAACTCCTGCGTCTTTAATTCCAGAAGCAATGATACCACGTTTCCTGCTATTCCGCCCAGCAGATAGATCAGAAGGAAACGTATTTTGCCGATCACCCGTTCCAGACGGCTGCCAAGCACAAACAATACCATCATATTATTGACAAGATGTTCAATTCCAAAATGAAGAAACATAGAAGTAAACAGACGATAGACCTCTCCATTTTGTATGATATATGGCGTATAAGCAGCTCCATATTCCAGTACATGCCAGGCATCCTGAGATGTCCCGGTAAACTCTACTGCAATAAAGACCAGAACATTGATCAGGATCAATGCCATCGTTGCAGGTTCTTTTCGGATCTCTTCCAAATTCTTCACTCCATTCTGTAACATTCCAAGACTCAACATTTTATGTTGTTCCGTATATTCTAACAGATGGATCTCCATATAGCAAGAACTCCATAGCCCGGCATATTTCTATTTTATGAACACATATCTCGCTTCTGCAAAATCTACTTCATCTTCATCCTGAAGCTGATACTCTTCATTTGCCCTGAGCAATCTTCCATTTACAGAAGTTCCGTTTCTGGAATTCAGGTCAGCCAGAAAATAGCCTTCCTCCTCTTTACGTATCCGGGCATGGACACGGCTTACAGTAGCCCGTGGGATTACTGCATCTGCCGCATTTTCCAGTTTTCCTATAACAGTAAGGTCCTGTTCCAGAAAAATTGTTGCAAGTTCACCAGGCTCTCTGCTTACCAGGCTGGCAGGCCCTTTGACCGAGCCGGAGGATAACAGCATCGTTTCACCATAATTCTCTTCTTCTCTCTTTTCGCTTCCTGTATAAAGGTTTTTCCCGAATCCAAAGCTTTCATCTGACGATTCAGATTTATGATATTCATGTGGTTTTGTATCCTGGCTCACGTTCTTACAACTGCTCTGAAAATTCTCGAGTTTCTCAGATTTTCCGGCAATTTCCTTTTTGACTTTCTGTCTCCATTCCAGAGTTTCATTCTTTTTTTTCTGGTTTTTCTTACTGAGCCAGGAGCCCAAAGCCCCAATCCCCAACAAAACAATTGCTGCCAGCAGCACAGCTTCTATCGGAACTTCCGGAAGATATCCAAGATAACACGCTACAGCAACGCCCAGCAGAAGAAACACTCCCAGAGCGCAGCCTCCAATCCACAGAAGTCTGCCGTCTATTGTTTTTCTTTTGTTTTTTTCCTTTTTTTCTGCCTTTTTTTCACCGGGATCCAGTACTTTTTCTTCCGGCAGCACCAGGCATTCCAGAGGCGCTTCCACAGGCTTTGTTTCTTCATCTCTTCTCTCGGATGTCTCCGGCACATTCCGATAAATGATTTCTTTGATCATTTCCAGACAGATGCCATTTTCCAGTGCCTTTCGATAAATACCATATCCCATTGTCACTGCAGATGCTTCTTCGTGATCAAGCTTTGGAAGAAAATATTCTGTCATCTCCCGAAACTGTTCACTGATTGTTTTGGGCTCACCCGGAAGACAGCAGAAATACATCTTCTGCTTCTCAACATCCAGATACATATATTCCGGCGAAAGCAGAAGCTGATCCGGATTCAGAAGAAACTCCATCATCTCTTCCATAATCTTTACAACTCCGCCAAAGATAAGTCGGATATCAGAAACCTGAAGTTTCTTCTGTTCATAGAATGAAGCCAGTGACTGTCTTGAAGTAATATCATAATAAAACAGGAAATTTCCATCCAGTCCCTGAATACGACATTTCAGAATAGAAGGCACTGCATTTCCTGTCAGCATCCTCACCTGATAAGAAGAAGTGTCTACCGGATTTTCTCCATGCAGGATCAGATAATTATGGCTCATATCACGTTTATATTCCGCATACATTTTTTATTCTCCCATCTCTTCTATTACTTCAGACGCTGCTTTGATCTTCCGGATCCATGCCGCCGGACGGATGATCAAAGAACTTCCTTCTGCCATAAGTTCCCATTTCAGACCACCAAATCCGGAAATGGTATCAGCAGTATAAGTCACCTTGATCTTTTTTCCGCCCTGCACCTGTCCTGTCAGATTTTCCGCTCCAAAAAAGCCAACATTTCCAAGCTCTCTGCATCTGCTCTCTGCCGCCTGCTCTGCCTGTCCGTCTTTTCTTATTCCTTCCATGCTTCCGGTGAGCGCCGATTCACAGGCAGCAGCCGTCAGCCATGCCCGGTTATGTACAAAAAAGGTCAGATATAAAACACCCATCAATACCAGAAGTACCAGTGACATTACACAGGCCGCCTCGATCGTAAAGCTTCCCTTTCTTAAATATTCTCTTTTCATAGCAACACAGCTCCTATATATCCTGCCAGCAGAAACGGAACCAGCGGTATCTCTGTTTTTCTGCTCTTTCCAAACACTGCAAGAAGAACACCTGACCATCCTGCCGCAAAAAACAGACCCATACAGAGCATCTGAACATAGATTTCGGTACTCAAAAGCGTTCCCAGCGCAGCCAGTATCCAGCCATCTCCAACTCCGACTGTTCCACGACTCAAAAATCCGGCTGCAAGAAACATCATTCCAATTCCCGCCGGAATCAGTATATCTCCAATTGGTCTGCCTGTAAAAATACTGTACATAATCCCGCTTATCCCATAGATTCCTGCCAGCACCAATGAAATCTCTCTTGACCTGAAATCCAGCCAGCTGTTTGCCGCCAGAAAAAGTACTGTATATAGTTCTTTCAAAATATTCTCCCTTCTTATCCGCAACTGCTGCAGGCATGCATATCCTCTACCTGTGACAGCTTCACCAGTCTTATTGTTCGCTTCAGCCCACTGCAGGTTTCCTGATTATGATAACGATTCCCTGTCGAGGTAACATAAACGCAGCCTGCCGGACTCTGATTACGGCTGCACGACTCACAGGGATAATATTTTGCGCCATAAGTATTTCTCATGGAAGCAATTCTGGAACCGGCTACCTGCTGAAGTGATACCCTGAGATATCTGCACCCTGGATTCCTGTGATAAACCGTGCCAGATTCTGTTACATACACCATCTCTTCCGGCGAAGCTTCAGAACCGACATCCGTCTTCTCTTCTGCTCCAGTCCAGGCATGAACCGTTATCGTATTCTGCATCCAGACCTTTGAGAGTGGAATCAGCCCTCCCACCGGTGTATACGAATATGCATCAGGCAAAGTTATCTTCTCCGGCCCTTTTTCGTCCAATGCATATGCGTACATTCCTGCCTCTTTTGTTCTCTCGCAAAGTTTCTGAAGATGTACCGTCTGAAGCTGATAAATATCCATGAAAGAGATCATCGTCACCATACCAAGAAAGAAAAGGGGAAGTACCAGTGCTGTTTCAACTGCAAGACTTGCTTTTCGCAGCCTTCCCAAAAAGGCACAGAAAGATACCTTTTCAGAAAGTGTCTGATCCTCTCCGTTTATCGGGGGAAACTGGAGAACTGATTTTTTTAGAGAGCGTTTCCTTTCTTTTTTCTTTCTGTCTATCTTTTTTAAATACCCATCACTTATTACTTTCTGAAAAAGCATCTTTCTGCACCTCTTTTTTGCCGGGCGGTTATCCTTCGAAACCGCCCTTATTTTCAGATATAACTATACTGCCGTGTTACGTTAAATACTTTCTTTCTGCCGGAACTGACATCCACAGAAGCTTCTATCGCCTCAATACAGCAGTCCAGCCGAAAACTGTCCCTTCCCTTTTTTTCACGGATGCTGACTTCGATCATATCCATTCCCCGTTCCAGTTTTTCTTTTTTTGATTTTGTCATAAGAAGCACCTGAAGATAATCTTCATAGGACATTCCATTTTCATTGGTTTTTCTCTGACTGTCCAGATTTTCAAGAAGATGAGGAATACTTTCCAATGATACCTGCCAGGTTGCCGCACTCTTTACAATCGGCACTTTACCGCCATGAAACAGTTCTCTGACATCCAGAACACTCTCTGCAAAAGCCCAGCATAAAAGAAGTGCTCCTTCAATAATAAATGCTGCCGGCGGAACAAGAAAGGCGGATGCTATTCCAAGTGCCAGGGCATGCATCTGTGCTCGTTTTGCAGGATCTGACATCAGATATGCCGCATTGATCCCTTCCCTGATCATAATCAGGCGATTCGCCACAATGCGGAGATTTGACCTGTCATTGTCATCTGCACCAAGAATGTACTCCTGCTGATACTGAAGTCCTGATGATGCTGGTTTCTGATAATTTCCCAGTCTGTCTGTCAGATATTTCTGAAACAGAAGCTGCGAAGACTGTGAAGAATCTTCTGTCACTTCTCCCGGCATGGACATTCCCTTCTGGATGTTTCTCTTTGATACAAAATCTTTTGTCGAAATCTGTACATCCGATATTCCTTTTGCCGGTGGCACAACCAGGTCCAGAATACTCATGGTTCGAATTTTCTTTATGGCTGGAATCGGATTCTTCGCATCATTAGATTCTCCGTCTGAAAATTCATCTTCTGCATCTCCACTTTCAAAATCTGCTCCATTATTTCCGTCATCTTTTTTGGTTTCTTCCGTTTTTGCATTCTCTTCTGCTTCCTTACTCTTATTAAAGGCATTATTCATTTCCGAATCATAATTTTTCAGCGTTTCGCCATTTTCTGTTGATTTTCCGTCTTCTTCTGCCTTCTTTGTTTTTTCTTCTTTTTCTTTCATGCGTTTCAGAAGTACCTGTACACCCTGGCTTCCCAATGTATCTTTCATATAGGACACCGCCTGATGATAAAAAACTTCTCCATTCTGATCCGTTGCCAGCCTGTATCCCGTAAATCCTCCCTGTTTGATCCGAAGCTTCCGGCCATTCTGCTTCAATACAGGTTTTATATAGGATTCCAGATTGTCATAAACAGCCGCCAGGTTTAATTCCGTTCCTCCCTGAGTTCCATCCAGAAAAAACAGATCATAATCCCGAAGAAGAGAACGGTCATACTGCCCAAACAAAGAGTACAGTCCTATATCCATTCCATTCAGAATCTGAGTTCTTGTCGCTGCTGCCTGCACTGACTGAAGACTGGCACTGACAAGCGACAATAGAATACTGAGTATCAGAGCCAGAAAAACCGTAATGCTGCCTTTTTTCTCCATAGGCACTTCTCCGGATCAGATAGAATTACTCTGTTTTGTAATCTTACTTAAAATAGACTCTACCAGACTTGTGAGCTGATCCTTAAAAATAATTACCAGGCTGATCAGTACTACCAGGATCAGAATGATTTCAACAACACCGACTGCCTCTTCTTCTCTTGCAAACGCTTTAACTGTATCCACAAAATCTCTCATGTACATACCTCCCGATACTGTTTCCTGTCAATAACTGCTATTTTTGGATATTTCCATAGGTTTTTATAGCACCTTCTGAATAGTTACTTACTGTCCATAAAATGAAAGAAATGCCGGAATCATAATGATCGCCATAACTACGATAAGCATCATGATCATTGGTATCAAAAGTTTCGTAGCTGCCGCTTCTCCCAGAACCCTTGCCTTTCTTTTTCGTTCATCCCACGCTTCCATTGCCTCCTGCTCCAGAAGATCTGCCATATGTCTGCTTCCTTTTTGAAGATTCTGGATCAGGATCGTTGAAAAAGTCTTATATTTCATCTGACCGCACCGTTCGCCAAAACGACGATAAGCCTCCAGTTCTGCCACACCACTGTCCATCTCCCGACAGGCCAGTACTATCATTTCATATGCAAAATGTCCTTTTACCGGTTTTGACCTCATATAATCCGATGCCATCTTCTGAAATGCCCGCCTTGCCGTCATACCTGCCTGGATAAGAAGTGTAAATTTCAGGATCAGAGGCGGATAATCCATCAGAAGCTGCTCCGCACGCTTCGCTGATGCCTCCTGCTCTTCTCTCGTTTTTTTGAGCATAAGTACAAAAGCTGCAAACAAACTTAAAGCTGCGATCAGTGTTCCTGTGGTATCACCCGGTTTCTGCCATTCCAGTTTCTGTCCCTTCCAGTCTTTTGGAAGGTAATAATAATCAGGATCCTTTTTGATTTCATTGTACTTCTCAATCGCTTCTCTTAGTTCTTTCTTTCTGGATTCTTCCGGACTCTCTTCTTTCTCTGTCTTTTCTGCTGCCTGTCCTTCTTCACTTTCTTTCTCCGGGATCTGCACATCAATCTTTTCTGCATCCTGTCCGTCTACAGAAACCTCAAATTCTTCTGTATATGCACCGGTCGTTTCTTTTTCAAGGCGATACCCATCTGTATAAATTTCTCTTACACCGCTGGTCATCGTCAGAGCCATTCCAAGACAGTTTCCACAGACTGCCACGATCAGAAATAACCGGATACTTTCCCTGTCTGCAAATCCATCCAGGCGGAGCCATCCTGCTTTCCAGGCGATGCCGATTCCGGCAGTGGCCATAAATATTACAACATGTACCCACATATCACACCTCTATATCTACAATTCTTCTTCCGAGCCAGTAAGAAAAGCTGTATATCCCAAGACATATCGTCATAGCACAGATACCAAAGGGATTTCCATACAGCACTCCCAGAAATCCCGGAGAGGTCAGTTTCAAATAAATAATGATTCCCACCGGCATCAGACTCATAACCATCTGTTCTGCTTTTTTTGCTGCCAGAGTCGTCTCGATCTCTTTCTTGACATCAATCTTATCCCCCAGCATTCTCGCAGATGTCTGGATGATTTTTGACATATCACCTCCGGTCCGCTTCGCTGTGTAAAAGACTGTCGCAAAATTCTCCATATCTTCAATTCCACAGCGCTCACCAAGACTGCGAAACAGTTCTTCTACCGGAACACTGACCTTAAGCTGGCTTTCCATATATCGGAATTCTTTTACTATATCTGCATCCTTCGGATACATGCGCTCCAGATCTCTGGCACACGCTGAGACTGCATTTTCTACAGAATAACCCGCCTGTACTGCCACACTCAACGCATTCAGTGCATCCTTAAACTGATAATTCAGATTTTTCCTCCGTTCCCGGATAAGCTGCTTCTTCCGTACCTTTAAAAATATGACAGACACCGGTATTGCCAGTATCATCAGCCATTTATTTTGATAAAAAAGATAATCCAGTGTTCCACAGAGCAGAATGCTCTGTATCAGATATTTCACGATCTCCTTTCCGGTAAAATGATATTCTCTGTAATCCTGCTTCATAATTCCACTCCTGCCCGGACCAGTTTTTCTCTGTTCAGAAGTTGTGCTGTCTGTACAAGCCCCTTTCCCTCCTGCCATCTGTAAAGTGTCCTGGTCTTTATTTCATGATTTTCGAATCCACAAACCTCTGTTATCTCCAGTACTTTACGACTCTTATCTCTCATACGTCCAAGATGGACCAGAATATCCACTCCGGAGGCGATCTGTCTTCGAATTGCTTCCAGCGGAAGATCTACTCCCATCAGAGTCATTGTTTCCAGACGTGAAAGCATATCTTCTGCCGAATTTGCATGTGCCGTACTTAAGCTTCCTTCATGCCCGGTGTTTAGTGCCTGAAGCATATCAACCGCCTCACCTCCGCGGACTTCTCCTACTACAATTCTGTCAGGACGCATTCGAAGTGCTGTTTTTATCAGGTCGCGTATTGTGATCGAAGTACCTCCGTCCACGTTTGCCATCTTGGCTTCCAGACGAACCAGGTTCTGCACTCCCTGGATTTTAAGTTCTGCATTATCCTCGATCGTGATCAGTCTCTCATCTTTTGGAATGTAATTGGACAATGCTCCCAGAAATGTAGTTTTCCCACTGCCGGTTCCTCCGCCGATAACCATCGAATATCTTGCTTTTACAAGTGTTGCCAGAAACTGTGCACATTCCGGCGGAAGACTGCCAAGAGCGATCAGCTTCTCCATTGTGATCGGTGTATCCGGGAACCTTCGTATTGTAAGAATCGGTCCTTCCAGGGCAACCGGACGAATCACTGCATTTACTCTGGCACCATTCTCCAGACGTGCATCGCAGATAGGCATGGATTCATTAATAACCCGGTTGCATCTTCCTACAATCTGCTGTATAACATCTTCCAGTTTTTCTCTGGAAGTAAATCCTTTTTCCCATTTTCTCAGTTTCCCGGCACGCTCCACAAAAATATGATCCGGTCCATTCACCATGATCTCTGTCACAGTATTATCGTCAATAAGCTCCTGCAAAACATCCAGTTTTCGTACAGAATAAAAGAGTTCCTGCCGAAGTGCTATTTTTTCTCTGAGTGAAAGCGCCTCTTCCTGTGTTCCATTCAGGAGCAGATCATCAATCTCTTCCAGAATCTCTTCATCTGATAACTCTCTCGCCAGATCCAGCTTTTCCATCAGACGCTGTCGGAGTACTCTGAAGCAGTCACTGTTCATGTGAAGTCTCCTTTCCAAGAAGTTCTCTCACATAGTTTCCAAGCGTACTCCATATCAGGGATTCCGGATAATCTGCATTTCCTGATGTCTCACAGAAGGGAAGACTCATTTTTACAGTCTTTTCAAGCAGATGGGAATATCCTCTCGTATCAAGAAGATTTTCAAACTGCTGAAGTTTACTTTGGGAAATGAGATCTGTACATACAGGCATATAAATAAACTTACATAACTCCAGCAATTGAAAGAGTTCTTCTGTTCCATTCCCCATATCCACTACGATCACATCATAGCTGCCATGAAGAAGCAGTTCCTGAAAAAGATATTCCCAGTCCTTCCAGGCGGTTTCTCTGATGTCCTCCGGCAGCTGTACCGGTGGAACAAAATCGAGTTTTCCTACATTTTGAATCATACTGTTCATCTTCAGAATGATGCCTGGACTTTTCTGTCTTACATAATAAAGCAGGTCGCTGAGTGTACAGGAAAATTTTTGATGCATCAGTTCTTCAAATCCGGAATATTCTTCCATATTCAGATAAAGCACTGCACGTTCTTCGCTTAATATCTGTGCCAGTGTCCATGCAAAAGAAGTTTGCAGACATCTGCCAAGAGGAGAATACACACCCAGAAATTCTGTCTTCTTTTTCAATGCAGGGCTCTGTATGGGAAAAACATCTCTTTCTTCCCCATAGCACGCCATCACTTCACGGATGATTTCTGCCGAAGACTGATATTTATAGACCTCTGCATACATATCCAACTCTTCCGGTCTGCTTCCTTCTGTAAGAATCACAACCTTTCCAATGTCCAGTTCACGAACTTCCCTGCACATGGCATCCACTGAGATCAACAGCAATTCTACGTGTGTTTTCTGTGCATAAGCTACCAGACTTTCCACACTTGTAAATGCCTGGACTTCGAACGGAAGATTATTTCTTCGATTCAGATATTCCATGAAATTCCGGGCATAATCCGCTTCAAGGTCACAGACTGCAAAAATTTGTTTTTTCAATATAAACCTCCTGTATAAAGCATCACACTCATAAAAATAGGTACTGTAAAATGAATATTTTCCAGTGTATTTCCCGTCTGATAATAAGGCTTTGGCCTTCCCGTCCTGATGCATTCAGTAAGATATGCTGCCAGATAACTCATTCTCTTTCTGATATCGGTATAACAGATCAGAAGTGCAAGCGAAATTCCTGCACCGCACAGAAAGGAAAACCAGATACACCACAGAATCTTCGCAGGACCCATGATTCCTCCCAGTGCACAGAATACTTTAATATCACCTGGACCAAGCATTCGAAAATAAAACATCCACCCGAGGATT
>OGDN01003733.1_pt1 | contig 15324 bp, 14 predicted proteins | sample 1570271 | NCBI WGS metagenome assembly OGDN01 (sample SAMEA4384481, study PRJEB24528) | human gut metagenome | reverse complement strand
AAAGTGACGCTTTTCACGTCTTTGATACTTTTCTTTACCGGCTTGCTAAAGCCGGGGTCCCAAAATGCCCGCACACCGCCTTTGGATGAAAAGCGGCGTTTCTGGACGCGCGATATATTTCAATCATACGGCCATACACAATGACAAAGATCACGATGGACAACACCCACATGCACAGGTTGATAATGTTGGTCTCCAGCCACAGGCCGATCAGCTCCCACATCCCCATTGCTTCAAGCTGCGTTTCCAGGTCGGCCAGCGCAGCGGTGACGTCCATGTTCCCGTTTATCACGCCGGCGCTCTGGCTCACCACATTCTGGGCGACGTCAAACACCGCCATGACGATAGTAAAGCAGTTGGTGAGCAGGTATGTGGCAACAAAGGTTTTGAAAATCCACTTGAAGATGTTGAACGTATCAAAATCGTGCATGTTGTTCTTTTCCAGGATCATCTGGATCAGTTCATAGACAAGGACAAAAGTCAGGATAATTCCCGCAATGGGAATGACGACGGTTTCAGAAAGATTCTGGATCATGCTGAACACGCCGCCATTCCAGCCCTGCGGCGTCTGTCCTACCTGTGAGGCCACATCCGAGACCTGGCTGTTGACGGACTCAAAGATACCGGTGTATTGTCCTGTGATCGCTTCAATTAAGCCCTCTTTAATCCAGTCTGTTATCCGTTCAAACAGACTGCCCATCGGCTATTAACCGAACAGGCCGGAGAGCAGCGGGATCAGTGTGGCACCCACCAGCGCAATGCCGCCGCCAGCCATAAGCTGTTTCATGCCCTGGGATTTGGCACCAGATAGCGATAGGTAATCCTTTGAAGTTATCGCCGGATTTTCCCCCGCTCCGCACCGTGCGTGCGGCTTTCACCGCACACGGCGCTCCATCGGAAATGAATTTCAACGGTTTTGAACACAACTTACACACTTCGTTACAGCATTAAAGAATGCTTAAGCGATAGCTGGCGTTCCCGCCAGTTTCCGCAGTTTATTGAGTTTTTCCAGTTGCTTTTTGTTCAGTTGGAGTTGTTTTAGGTACTTCTGTATCGTTTCTTCTAAGGTGGCATGGATAAGCAGGTGAACAGCTTCGGTTACGAGAACAAGGTTGCTGTACTTATCTGTCCCGCCATTTTCCAGCGGAACTTTGTGGTGACAGCGTAGGTCATAGGGCATAAGTTCTGTGCCTGTAATGGCACACCGCCCATACTGAGCCGCAAACAACGAAATTCTGTTGTCTGCAAATTCAATACTTTTGTCCAGTACAGGAGTTCGCATGAGCCATATCATCGTATCGGTGTTTACACCGAGATTTTTATGGATTTCTGCCCGTCCTTCCGGTGTGTACCGGTTGATGGTTTTCTTCTTGTGCTGGGCGTCCCGTGTCTGAACATATCCCATCGGAATAAGCGGGTGTCCGTTCAAAAACCTTAGCTGTTTACTTTTTCCGTACCGCTCCTTTATGAAGCCGCGTTCCAGTTTTCCCTTTCGGGTCAAGCCCCGCAGTCTGTTTGACATTTGCTTTTTCAGCCCTTGCACTAGGTTAGGAAAGTCCTCGCCTACACGGGTCGCCAGACGATAGTAATTATGAAGTCCGGCAACTACCGAGTTGTACTGCTGTATTGCGATGTATTGACTTTGGCTGTCAGCCGGGGTCTGTATCGCTTTAATCGCAGCTGAGATTTTCTCCTTTGCGTGCGCAATCGCTTTATCGCTCATATGTGAGCAGACCACGTACTTTTTCCCTTTACGGTAGACTTTCATCTTGAATCCCAGAAATTCCGAGTACCGCTGTTCCATGTTGATTACCTTTGACTTTTCCGGGCTGATGTCCAGTCCTAAACGGTCTTTCAGCCACCGCTTTGTTGCCTCAAACGCTTTCACTGCATCTTTGTAACTGCGGCAGAAGATTTTGAAGTCATCGGCATATCTTACGAGATACATTTCCTTGAGATTACTCCGGCGCAAAGCCCGGTAGGTATGGCTTTTGATGTCCGTACCACGTGCGTTCTGCCGGGTCTTGTATTCGTAATGGGTGGGCATATTTTCCCATTGGGAAGATACCCACCAGTCCAGTTCATTCAGCACGATATTTGACAAGAGCGGTGATAGTATGCCGCCCTGCGGCGTTCCCTTTGTCGGGTAAATTCTCTTGCCATCGGGAAGAACGATAGGCGCTCTCAACATCTGCTTGATAATGCACAGCAGCTTTTTATCCCGGATACCCAGTTCCCACATCTGCCTTATCAGCTTTCCATGATGTACGTTGTCAAAGAAACCGTGTATATCCAGGTCAACCGCATAGTGTAAATGCTGTATCTGCATGAGCCGACAGCACTGTGCGATAGCGTGTTCCGTGGAGCGGTTTGGACGAAAACCGTTGGAACGCTCGTGAAACTTTGCTTCGCATATCGGTTCCAGCACTTGCAGAATACATTGCTGTACGATACGGTCAACGATTGTGGGAATACCCAGCGGTCTTGTTTTTCCGTTAGGTTTTGGGATTTCTACCCGCCTTACCGGGCGGGGATTATACCAACTGAATTGTTTTTGGATAAGTCGGACGAACTTCTCCTCCTCCATAGAAGCCAGATGTTTAATCGTCCTCTTATCCACGCCAGGAGTACCACTTCCTTTGTTTCCTTTGATTGTCCGATATGCCAGCTTGATGTTTTCCTCACTTGCCATTAGGCCAACAAGGTTCTGAAAGGTCTTGCCTTTCAAACTGTCGGCATACAGACGGTCAAAAGTGTTTTGCAGGTCGTAATACTCCGTATAGCGGATTTTACTTTGTTTCGGTTTGTGTGTTTGCTGCTCCGAAGTCAACACAGGCACCCGCTCCTTTCGGTTTGGATTTTCTTTGTCATACTCGAAGCTGTGTTTGTTGTGTTTTCAGTATTCTTAATTCATTTCCGACTTGGGGCCGTCCCTCCACAGACTTATTATTTCTGCTTCATCGGTACCATGCCCCTACTCTCACTGGGATTAAGTGCGGTTATACCAGTTTTACCCGGCTTTCCCGCCCAACGGCCTGCAACGGCTTGTTTTATACGTTCCCAGCTTTCCACGTTCCGACAATCCTATCATTTGATACTTTTAGGTGCTTCCTCTAAGCCTGTGCCCAGTTCTAAAAGAACCTTGCCGCCTGTAACGGCACGTGGAGTTTCATAACAACCAGTCTTACTAATCCACGGACACGCCATATCAATGGCCGTATGCCTTTCGACACACTCACAACGTTTAGACCCGTACATTCGGAAGTAGTCAGTGCGGTCGGTCGCACATTCTCACCATGAGTATCTGACACCCGGCATATAGGTGACGCCGCCCACCTCTGGGCAGGTTTCGTGCGGATTGTTCCGCTTACGGCCACTCTCTGCCGACTTCACCGAGCTTTTGACCATGAAGCAGTTGCACACTTCAAAGCCAATCGGAGTATCAGTGTGGGCGTTTCCAGGCGTTTCCCTTTCATTCCACCCATCGGATTGTCAGTTCTCCTAAGATTTCAAGCTATAAAGCCCTTCGACTTAGTGCCTAACCTTTTCAGTTAGAAACGTGTCGCACGGTTGTCATTGCCATAACCTTCCAGAAGGTTGATAACGCCCCATGCGCCGAGGCCGGCACCCAGAGCAATAACCAGGATTTTCAGGGTATCAATCGCACTTGCAAAAAAAGCCATAAAGTTCCTCCTTTAATTTAAGAAATATTGTTTTTGTGTTGTGGCCATATCAGGCCGGAAACGAAAAAACGCCCCTGTGCTTCAAGAACATTTACAAAAAGCACAGGGGCGGCAGAGTTCAGGATATACCTGAAAAAATATTCAGTTGTCAGGGAGGTGCACGAATCCTCAATAAAACCTCCTTCCGGTGAAAAGAAAAAGCCCGTCAAAGCCAGAAACCTTAACAGGCAGCTACATCATCATATAGCCGGAGCCTCCAAATCCTCCGCTGTGACCTCATAATTGCGGTACAGCTCGCCGGGACGCATCGGCAGTTTTGTAGATAAAAATTTCTCAATGTCAAAAGCGTTCTTCTCATTGAAATCGGAAAGCAGCCGGTAATTTGGATGTCTGGTAATATCGTACTTCCGGGAGAGGAAAGGGCGCACGCCTCTGATCTGCAGCAGACATTTTCCTCCGTCCATCACGGCCAGCTCGTCCACCGACATTAGATCCTTCCCCAACTTCTGGAAGTTCTGGCCGTGGGATTCCTGGTTGCCTTTGGTGACGCTGGTGTTATACATATCAATGGTTTCCTTTCCGAGCAGGGAGTTCCAGCTTTTCAGCGTGGTTTCTTCCTTGCCTCCCAGGAAAAGGGAAGCGTCACAGTTGCCGATGATGGTGTCCATGTTGTCCTTATAAAGCGCCTTCAACTGGCTCTGCGCCTGCAGGACCAGACAGGCCGAAATCTCCCTGGAACGGATCGTTGCCATCAGTTTTTCCAGGTTTGGAATCTGCCCGATATTGGCGGCCTCGTCGATCAGGCACCGCACATGTACCGGCAGCCTGCCGCCGTACTTGTCATCGGCACGCTCGCACAGCAGATTGAACAACTGCGTATAGGCCATGCTGACAAGGAAATTGAAGGTCGCGTCCGTATCGCTGATAATAAAAAACAGCGCCGTTTTCCTATCTCCAACCAAGTCAAGCTCCAACTCGTCATACATAGTGATCTCCCGGACTTCCTTAATGTCGAAGGGGGCAAGTCTGGCACCGCAGGAAATAAGGATAGATTTTGCTGTCTTGCCCGCCGCAAGTTTGTATTTTTTATACTGGCGTAAGGCGAAGTGGTCCGGGTCTTTCTGTTCCAGTGCGTCAAAGAGAAGGTCAACGGCATTTTTGAAACTTTCGTCATCCTCCCGGACCTCCATAGCGTTTATCATTTCTACCAGAGTGGAAAAATTCTGCTCGTTTGTTGGGGCCTCATAATAAATATAGCCGATCAATGCCGTGTAAAGCAAAGTTTCGGCCTTGACCCAGAAATCGTCGCCGGATTTTCCTTCCCCTTTGGTGTTTGCGATCAGCACTGTCACCAGTTTCAGAATATCCTTCTCATTGTGAATGTAGGCAAAAGGGTTATAGTGCATACTTTTTGAAAAATTGATCGTATTGAATACCTTGATCTTATAAGGCTCATACACGATTTTTCCATTCTTTCCCCGGACCGGGTTGCCGTCCTTATCCAGTTTCGGTGTGCCGCGGCTTAACAGCTTTCCCACCTCAATCAAGACCGTACCTTTCGGATCGGTGACGACATAGGAGCTGTGCATCTGCATAAGATTGGGCTTGATAAAAAATCTCGTCTTTCCAGAGCCGGAACCACCGACTACCAGCACATTTTTATTGCGGGCATGGGCCGGATTCTTCGGCCTGCCGGACATCATAAGCCCCTCGGTCTGCGTCAGGATAATGTTGTTTTCCGGTTTCGGGTCCATAAAAGGGGCAATGTCTGTTTTGTTGCCCCAACGGGCCGATCCGTATTCCACATTTTTGCGGTACTTTTTGGCATCCTTTCCTTTGAGATAGACAGCCAGCCGCACAATCACCGCACCGCATAATCCCACCAGCCAGTCCAGCGCCGCACCCGGCCACATACTCTGAAAAGCCAGTGAGAAACCTTCGGAAAGCCCTAATAATTTCTGTGAGGCATCCGCTCCGGGGGCAAGGCGAACCGCCTCGCCCAGCTTCGCAAAGACCAGAAGGAACAGAAGATAGGGCAGATGGAGGATCACCTGCTTTTTCAGGGCATCGGTATCTATCTTCATCGTTCCGGCCCTCCGTGTTCCTTGTTCTTTACCCGGTCACGGCCAAGCACCTGCGCCAGCTCCTTAAATTTATGAAGCTGGGAAAGAAGCGACGGCCTGGTGCTGCGGGTAAGATCCTTCCTCGTAAATTCCTTAAAAGCCGCTGTCAGTGCGTCCGCCTGGTTTGCTTTGAAATAGACCGTCCATTTCGGGGGATCGGTCCCCAGCTCTTTTTCAATATGGTAGCGGACCTGGTGTTTCCTGGCGTACCGCTCAAAAGAGCGGATTCTGCCGGACACTTCAATGGTATTGGCTCCAGGGTCTTTATAGGTCAGCCGTTTCATGCTGTTCCTGCCGACTTTCGGGGTAGTGCGTTCCTGCTCCATTTTCCTGAGCACAGCGGCAATCGCAGAACGCAGCACCCGCCCGGACAGCTTTGCCGCCTGGATGGAGACCGAAACGGTCCGCTGTTCCAATTCTTCCTGCATGTGCATCCTCCTTCCTGATAGAATCTGTAATAACAAATAGGAAATAACTGTTTAACGAGCGTCCCCGATCACCTGCTGGCGCGGGGTATGTTCAAAGGCTTTTGCCGCCTGGTTCACCTGGATTTTCGCATGTTTCAAAAGCGTCTTGATGATGGTCGCCGGGTGATCCTGTTCCTCCAGGTGGTCCACCATATTCTTACAGCCCTCCGGGAGATATTCAGCCATATCTTTACAGACATCGGCCAAGTCACCCATGAAGCCCCAGCAGCTATCCGTAAGCTCGCCGTTTTTGTAAAGCTCAAAGCCGTAACACTCGCCCCGCAGGTAGGAATCATAAGCGGCCACTTCGCTGCGCATCAGATCCTCCGCCTTTTTCCGAATGGTGCCGGTCATTTTTTCGCCGCCGAACTCTTTTAGGACATTCTCTTTGGAAACATAAATCCAACCGACTTGCCCGCTGTCCCAGGGATCATTGAAACTTGTGGTCTGCATGGCAAGGCCGCTGTGATCCATGAGATAAAGGGGCAGCGTAATGTATTTTTCGGAGATCACCTTCAGCATGGCGTCATCAACCGCCCGTTCCTCCGTCTTTGGCCCGTGCCGGAACCGGCTGCTCACAATGTTCACCATATGTTCATAGCGTTTCAGACCCGCTTCATCATGCCCCACGGTATCTAAATACATCTCCCGCAGGAAATCATCTTTATCCATGTAATTGTGACTGTCACCCAGTGCGTAGCGGGAGTGGAAGCAGACCATCGTTCCAAAATGCTCGTCTACCTCACGGGGAGAAATTAAAATATCGTCCGGCTGCACCATCAGGGCATAGGGGCCTTCTACTGCCATCAGCATAAGCTATCAGCTCCTTTCCGGCTCTCTGGGCCTTTTATCCGATATTTTCGGCTCTGTCTGTGCCGCCTGTTTTCTTGCATTGTCAAGCTGCTCCCGCACCGAAACATCCCGTTTCGCTTCCGGCGCGCCTGCGCCGAAGAAGCCCGGCAGCTCCTTGAAGCCGATGCTGTCCACGTAATATGCGGCGTCTGCACCATTCTCATGCAGGACCACCACATCGGAAACGGAAAGGGAGTGGCCCCTGAAATCTTCCGGGTGGTCGATATTAAAACGCCTGTAAATATCCTCCAGTGTTTCGCCCGGTTCCCGCTGCATTGCATAGACCATCTGGTAATGATCCCGGTCCACGGAAAGCCCTTTGCTTTCCAGCCAGTCAAGAGACATAAAACGGAGATTGTCTGTATTGTCCGATAAGCCAAGCTGGTAAATGGAATAAGCGCTGATCCCGTACTCTTTCTCATAGGAAGAAATACGCGCTAAAAGCGGCGCTGTTTCTCCCTCCATGTGTTCCTCGCGCTCAAATGCCGCCAGCCTCATTCGGATTTTTCCGGTATCTCCTGAAAGCAGCTCGTCCGCCATGCGCTCTTTCTCTGCATGGGAATCCGGGTACAGGTCTGCATAGGCCCCGCTGTTCTGCCTGAAAAATTCATCCAAGTCAAAGGCCAAATCCGTGGTATCGTCAAGTCTTATGTCATCCCTGCCCGGTTCCTCCATGACAGAAGCCGGCTGCTGCTTTTCTTCCGGTGGGAGGGGCTGCTTCACCGCAACGATCTCACCCGCCAGACGGAAGAACTTCTCCGGGTATTTGAATCGCTCCGTGTATTTCTCCATCAGGTCAGCGGGAAGGTCTGTAAAATCTTCTTCGCCCAAACCGACGATCAAAAAATTGCCGGGAACAATATCGTACAAATGGCCCTCATCATCATAAAGTGCCCGGTTTAAGGGCAGACCTATGAGCTTGCCTTCATCATTGCAGATCAGTCCAACCAGATCATCAAAGGGATAAGTTGCCTGAATATCTCCGCCAACGGCAGTCTGCAAGGATTCCAGCCCGCCCTCAATTTCAGTCTCATAGGGCGATTTGCCCGGCTCTACCATTAACACCTTCATAGCTGCATATCCTCCTTCTTTTTATTTGCCGCACCGGGAGCAGCAGGTGTTTTCTCCTGCGTTTTGGCCGCAGACAGCTTTCCCAGCACGGAAGGTTTCTCCGGCTTTTCAGGTATAGAAATACCGCCCTCCGAAACTTCGGTGGCGGTGCGGTCTGGTTTTGCCGGTTCCTGACCCTCCACCGTGTACCCCGGCAGGAGTGCTCCATACACGGTAAAATGGTGCTCATACTGTTTTGGTATCTGCGGGGAAATTTCCGTGAATAAATGGGAGTAGGCTTTTTTCCGGCCTTCCAGATACTTTTCAGCGGCGGCCTTGTCCGTGTAGCGTTTCTGATTCTGCCCGGCAATCTTTTCGCCATAACCCTGCTTTGGGGAGTTCACATAGACATCCCAGGTCACATACCAGGCAACCGGTACGCTCTGTTTGGTTTCCCGGTCATATTTGGTATCTTCCCAAATACCACAACTCATGCGGTAGACACGGTTGCTGATTTCTTCGTCATTCCGCCAGTTGTCGGTTTTGCGCCATTCATTTGCGGTATGCTCCACCTCCGGGGTTCGCAGGTAAGAAAGCGCCCGGTTGATCATCTGCGTGGCGGCTGCCTGCTTTTCCCATTGCTTTGCCGCCGCGACCACAATCTCATAGGCTTTCTGTTCACCGTCGATACTTCCCTGGCGCATGGCCTCCAGATTTTCGGCGCCCATTGTAATCAGGGAGGAAATATCCACATCTTCACAAGAAACACTGTGCTCGATTTTCAGCTCTGCACCTGGTTCCAAATGATCGCCGTACCGGTAAGCACGGTAATCTTTATTTTCTTCCAAAATCTTTCACACCTCCTTAAATCTCCGGCACACGGCTCTTTTTCGGGACCGCCTGTGCCGGGGTAGTTTTTTCTGCCGGCTTCGCCGCTGCAAGCTGCGCCATGACCGAAGGCCGCTCTGCCGTAAATATGGAAATCTGCTCATTCTCTGCTAATGGCTGCGCCGGAAGGGGCAGCGTCACATCCGAATGGGTAAGTATCTGCTCCCGTTTCAGGTCTGCCACGATCTCGTCAAATACCGCGTTGATAGCCCGCCGTTCCTCACCTTCAGGATAGGCTTTCAAAACCTCCATTTTTCCGTCTTTATCGGAAACAAAGGTAACGGCACAATCCGCATGGCCCACCAGATAATCCGATTGATAGGGCAGCTTATCCTTGATGTAACAGGCAAAGGCCCTGGCGGTCATTTCCACGTTGCTGTCCCAATAGCCGCCGTCCTTTTCACATTCCTTTCCCATGCGCACGGAATTTCGGTAAAAATCGGTCTCCACACGTCCAATCTGCGGGGCCTCCTGTGCCTGCATCCCGGACAGCATGTGCTCGAATATTTCCAGCCTTTCCCGCTCACTTTTGGGGATCACCCGCCCGGTGACAGACTTCTTAAAGGCACTGATCTGTTCCACGGAGCCGGCCTCGCCGGACAGAAACGCCTCCCTGAGAACCGCGTAAGTTTCCAGCTGTTCCTCATTGCCATGCCGTTTCAAGGAACCGAGCACCGCAGAATCCAGCCAGCTTGCCGCGTTTTTCCGGGTGCGCTCTGTCTGTGCTTCGGTGCGTTTCGCCGCCTGCTCCGGTGTCTCCGGTTTATATTTCATGGCTTCAATTAACTTCTGAAATGGCGCATAGAGGCGGGGCTGTTCTGAGAGCATCCCCTTTACGCCCATTTTCGTACCCAGGTAATCGTCCAACCCGTGCCACCATTCATGTGCCAAAGAGCCGGCCCCGTGCATCTTCGTGAGATTGATAACCTTGCGAAGCGGTTCATAGTGGGCTGCCGCATTGCCGCTGCCCCTGGCGCCGAAAGCGATAGCAAGCGTCCCCTGATAGGCAATATCTTTGTCGCTGACCTGCAGGGCTGCCGCCAAATCTTTGAGTGCTTCAAACCCCATGTTGAGGGAAGCCTGCCGGTCATTCTGGTTCATCCAGTTCCCAAACTCACCGCCGCGGAATCCGAAGGTATCAAGGTAGTGCTGCCCGGTAATCTCTGCGCCGTTCCTGTAATCCGGCCCGGTTCGCCGCACAGCGATAAGCTGTGGAGGCACAAACCGCGTCTTTCCGCTTTTGCTGCGGCCTTTTGCCAGCTCCTGCACCCATTTCAGGGCAGCCTCCCGCGTTTCAAAATTTGTCTGTAAGATGGAATAGCCCTTCGTCACATACCAGGTATCAGGTTTCCAGTCATTATTTTTGGAATAAGTATTCTTCCCGTCGTTGAAATGGATCGCATAGCCCTTCGGCACCTTCTGGTCTTTGGAAACGCCAAACTGTTCCTTCTGTGCTTTCTGTGTGAAGTTCCGCTCAAAATATCCTGCCGAGCGGACCATCAGGGTATTGGACAGCTTGTTTGTAATGGCCGGGTTCTCACGGCCCTTCTCCGTCACCTGGTAATGGGTGCCGCTGCCCCAGCCCTGCACCTGTTCCAGATACCCGTTTTCCACAAAGAAACGGTCATAGACCTGCATGGCGTCCTCCACGGTGCGGACTTCCGAAACCGCGCCCTGCAGCTCCCGTACCGTCTGGATATATTCTTTCTGCCTTGCAAGGCGTTTCTCCGGCGTATCATCCCTGCGGTAATACTGCGGGGAGGCATTTAATCCGTCCCTCGCCTTTTTGATGAAATACACCACGCCAAGGGGAATCCCATCATCAAGCATGGCCTGATAATCCGGTTTCTTCCAGATATTATCCTTTTTTACAAATTTCTCGGCTTCGCGCTCATTCATGGCGTCCAGGTCGTTCACATAGAGCCCCCGGTCCTTCCATAAGTCTTTTTTCGCGCCGCTGATCTTTTCCCCGAAATCTTCATGCTGTATGTTATCCGCCAATCAATATCACCTCCAGTCTGTCATAAAAAATCACCGCTCCGGGGAAGGGCGGCGTTCCTGTGATTTATCAAGCTGCGGGCGTATTCTCATGAGCCGGTCTGTCTCCCTGCGGACCAGCCGGTCAAGCGCGCCCAGGTCCTCCGGGGTAACGGCAAACTCCCGATAATGCTCATACCAGAGGCCCGCCCGGACAGCCGCAATAGGCGCAATCTTTTCCGCCCCTCCGGGAAGGAGGCGGTAGACCGAAGCCCCGTCAAGAAGCAACTGCTTCGCCGTTCCCAGGGGTATGCGGTACATATCTGTGTCCGGATTCTGCGCCTCCTCCATATACTCCACATTCAGACGTTCCTCCAAATCCTGGGGCATATAGGAAAATGCCTGTGCCTTCCACTGGCTGAACAGGTTGGAATAGTGGTGCTGCCATTCCGTCACCTGCTCCGGCGCATAGAGGTAGCGCCAGGTTTTCAGGGCGTCCTTTTCGCATAGTTCCATTGCCTCCCATTTTTCAATGCCTGCCTCCGCCTTCGTGCCGTCCCGGTATTCCATGTTGACTCCGTAAGGGTAGAGGGTATTCCGTTCTATGTCCTGCCGCAGCGTGTCAAGGTCCGTCATCAGGACATCCCCGTACAGCCGTCCGTCCTCCTTACGCTCTGTGTGGAACAGGAAAGCCCTGGCGCCGGGGTATTCCGTCATGGCGGCCATCCGGTAAAGCTCTCCTGTGGGATAGTAGGCAGACAGGGCATCAGCAATCCATATGTGGTTTTTTCCCATGATAGCGATAGAATCCGGCCCGGTGTTGGTTGCCAGTGAGCGCAGGTTGAATTCACTTTCCCGCAGGAAATCCCCGGCCAGGATATGGAGTTCATAGGCAAATACGCCTAAATCTGTATCACGGACTAAGTGAATCTGCGGAAGCGCATCATCTTTCATAGTGACCGGTGCCATTTATAGATTCCTCCCATCTGCCGGCGGCTGCCCTCCGGCAATCTTGCCGACGATCTCCGGCCCGGTCTCGTAAATCTGCATGAGCCGCTTTGCTGTTCCGCATGGCTGCGCTGCACCGCTGGTCCAGAGCCGGACCGTGGAAGGGGCGACGTTCATCAGAAGTGCAAAGCCTTTCTCGTTCATATCCAGCTTTTTCATCAGCGCCTTAACCATGTCGGGGCCATAGTCCGGACACCGGGCAGCTTCGGCAATCATCTGTAAAGCGGTGTTCTCTGTGTTCATCATTTCTAAAATCCTCCTGTCAAATTGAAATAGCTGCCTGTTTCTGGCGGCATTGTTGTTGATGGTCTTTCATTTTCTTCGTAACATGGAGCAGCATTTCGTTGTAGTCCTTTCCTATACGGGGCGGGTTGATCCCCACCCGGATATGTTTGAACCGCTGATCTTCATGGAGCATTGCCTTGATCCTCCTGGCATTTTTAAGGCCTCCAAGGTCATTGTCCATGTAGAGGCTGACGCGCCGGATTTCCGGGTGGCGTTTCAAAAATGCAGTCAGCGCCACATGGGAAGTGCCGCCTAAAGACAGCCGGTAGCCGTCCCATTTCCAGCCTTCCAATTCCTGCAGCGTGGCATGGGAGAGGGCATCAATGGGTGCCTCAAAGACCGCCACATGGCGGCTGCCCGGATTCCTCGGTGGATAGCAGAAGCTGTATTCCTTGTCGCTGCCGTAAACATCTTTTCTGAGATTGCCGGTAATGCTCCGCATACAGGCAAACTTCGCTTTGCCGGCTTCATCCTTTCCCACAAACACACAGACCGGCTCGCCATGATACCGTGCCTCATAGAACAGCCCTTTCCGGAAACACCGGCCAATCACATCAGAGCTGATCCCGCGCCGCTGTAAATAGGAAACAGCAGAGGTAGCACACCGTCTGGCCCAGGGGAGAGAAAAAGGTTTCTTCTCCGGTTCTTTCTGCACATGGGCTTTTTCTGTTGCACTCCGATAGGCCGGTGCCTGCTGGATTTCTCCGCCTACCAGCGTATGGACCGCATCCACCAGCCCATAGCCCCGAATCTGGATCAGATAATCCAGGGCGTTGATACTCCGGCCCCGGCTGTTCCAGTACCAGTACCTTTTCCCGGTCACATAGATCAGGCTGTCATGTTCCTTGTGCCGGTAATTGGGCCCGTCCCGTTTCAGTACCCCAGGCTCATGGAACTGCAGGTATGCGAACAGGTCCGCCTCCCGCGCCGCCTGAATCTGTTCTTTGGTTACGCCGGGCATCGTGCCGGCACAGTATTTCTTTTCATCGTGCCCCGCCTCCTTTCCGTGATGAAAAAAGACGCCCAGAGGCGCCTAACAGCCGTACAGGTCATGGTTGACCTCGGCACGGTAATAACTGTCCATTGTTGCCGGGGCATTATACAGCGCCGCCAGCAGGTATGCCTTGATATTCCCGACTTTTGTAGTGTTCTTGTCAATACAGTCAAAGACATACTCCAGGTGGTCGGAATTGATCTTCAGGAAACGGCCCTTTACCACCTCCCTGGGAAAATCATCCCCGGCGATACGGATAAAGGGGCGTTTGGATAAAACCACTTCAAGCATAAGCTCCACGGTCTCGTCTAAGCGTTCTTTCCCATACCGGGAGACCATACAGTCATACTCAATATTTTCTTTGATGATTTTGCTGTATGCGTCTATCAATCCAATCCGATCCATCCCATCCGGGCGGCCTGCCGCCTCCGGCTCTGCTGGATAGATTGATTGATGGGTTCTTGATATATCCGTTTTTGATTTTTTAGTTCTTTGTGGATTAGTATTTAATTGTGCGGGATTTTCCTGTCCTGGTTCCACCTGTTCAGGTTTTGCCTGTCCTGGATTTACCTGTCTTGGATTTTCCCGTTTAGGTGGAAACGTCTGTTTTTCAGCGTTTACAGGCTTTTCATGGATGGTATATTCAATATCTCCGAGCTGCCCGTTCTCATAGCGGAGGCGCTGCCTGGTGAGATACCCGTGCCGCTCCAGCTCCTTCAGGGCGGTAGTGATCGAATCCACACCGTCCTTACAGATATGGGCGAGTCCCTTTGTGGTATAATCCCAATCTTCCGGCAGCGACAGCATGAGGGAGAGAAGCCCCTTTGCCTTTAAGGACAGTTCCGTATTGCGCAGATGGTGGTTGCACATGATCGTGAAGTCCTTCGTTTTTTCTACCCGGAATACAGCCATTTCACAGCCTCCTTTCTCCGGTTATTTCCGTTACAAGGCGCGGTCCCTGCGGTCATAGTGGAGGTGCCCGCCTGAAACCTTCGCATGGTTTTTCAGTTTGACTTCGCCCCGTTCCTGGCTGTCTAAGAATTTCTGATAGCCGGCATCCGTCAGGAACAGGCGCATCTTATCGCCCCTGTCACCCACAGGGGAATCATAAGACAGCACATCAAAGACAATCATGTGCCTTACCTCCGGGTCAAAGCGTTCCAGCGCCATGATGTCATGCCCCTTCAATTTCTCTGCGCCGGATTGCTGTCTGGCCTCGGCAATCTTTTCCCCGATCGTCCGGGGCGGGTAGGGCAGACGGTAATTCTTCTGAATATCCCGCACGATGTCCATGCACTCGGCATCCGTCAGGACGCGTAACTTTTCCATCAGATTTTCCGCTGCCTTCCGCTGTTCGAGATTCTTTGTGTACCGGGCGGTCATGTAAAGCTCATTCAGAATTTTGGATTGATAGTCACCTTCAACCTGAAACAGCAGCCGTTTTTCCATTTCGTTTAATTCCATGTGAATCTCCTTTCTCCTGAAAATGGGTATGAAAAAGGGCGCCCACCTGTAAAAGTGAAACGCCCACGGCAATCAGCGATCCGGCAATACCGGACCGCTGGCACTATTAAATTTTGTCGTTAATGAAACAACCTCCTTTTTTCGATGATTTTCTCGTCACATTTCAACTTGGAAAAGGAATTGAATAAATGACGGCAAACGCTCAAACCCCTTGAAAATAAAGGCTTTTTCCGTTTGTCGTTATTATACCGTAACGGCATTACTCTGCATCTATTCAGCACGCACTTGGCATACCAGACAGTTATATCATGCAGCGTGGCGGCTGGGGGAACGATGGGACGCTAAAAGCGGTGTACAGACATGCCTTGGCAGACAAAACAAAAGAAATGGATGATATTGCAAATCAGCATTTTAACGAGCTATGCAACACGAAATACAACACAAAATAAAAAAAGCCCCAAAATATGGGGCTTTTAAGCTGCCGCAGACCGGAATCGAACCGGTACGGGTATCACTACCCACGGGATTTTAAG
>OGDN01003723.1_pt1 | contig 15352 bp, 20 predicted proteins | sample 1570271 | NCBI WGS metagenome assembly OGDN01 (sample SAMEA4384481, study PRJEB24528) | human gut metagenome | reverse complement strand
GAAAAGGTCCATGTGGTGAACGGCCGCACGGTGGACGTGGACATGGGCCAGGGGACCGCCTATGTCTATATGGCCGGAAAGCGATACCGCCTGCGGGGCGATGTGCTGACGGAGGAGGACTGAGATGGAGCTGCTGACACAGCGCCTGGCCAGCCTGCTGACGGTGAAGAGTCTGGTGACGGTGATTCTGACGGCGGTATTTGCTGCCATGGCCGGAACGGGCCGGGTGACCGCGGAGCAGTTCTTGACCGTGTTCACCGTGGTGATCGCTTTTTACTTTGGCACGCAGGCGGAAAAGCGGGCCAGGGAATGAGCGTGGGGACATACAGCCTTGCCCGGGAGGGGGACAAGCTGCTGTCCCCCCACTTCCGGGTGCGGGAGTTCGCCTGCCGGGACGGGGCAGACCTGGTGAAGATCGACACGGATCTGGTGGAGCTGCTGGAGCGGATCCGCACTGCCGCCTGCGGGGCGGTGACCGTCAACAGCGGGTACCGCACCGCTTCTTACAATCAGAAGGTGGGTGGTGCCAGAGCCAGCCAGCACCTGCTGGGCAGGGCGGCGGATATTCAGGTGAGCGGTGCCTCGCCCCTGCTGGTGGGGCAGATAGCGGAATACTATCTGGGCGGACACGGTGGGATCGGCGTCTATCAGACCTTCACCCATGTGGACACCCGGACCGCACGAGCCAGATGGGACCAGCGGAGCGGACGGGAGGTGGCCGTCTCCGGCTGGCCCGGCTGGCGGCCCAAGGAGGAAACAATCATGGACAACATCCCCAGCGCGTATGCGGAGGAAGCAGTGGCCTGGGCCGTGGAAAACGGCCTTTTGCAGGGCAGCGAGGCGGGGAACCTGATGCTCTCCCAGCCCGTCACCCGGCAGCAGCTGGCAGCGGTGTTGTACCGCTTTGCAAAGCTGGAGGGGCAGACCTGATACATTATTAAAATATAGGGTTTCCAGAATGCGGCGGCGTTTCCGGGCTTTTCCGGAAACGCCGCCGCATGATTCCGCAGATTTCACAAATGCTAGAGCCGGGGTGATTGTATGCGGCAGGCACAAGCTCCGCAGAAGAAGTCCCCCAGCCGAACGCCCGCCCTGCGGATCGAGCCGGAAAAGCGGCTCTGTCCGGCCTTTGATCCGGTCAGCATCGCCACCTTCCCGGTGGCGGAGCCGGAAGAGATGGGCTATCGGGTGCTGGACAACTTCTGTGAGGAGCATATCCAGTAAACGGAGGAGCCGTGTCCGGGCGCTGCCTGGATGCGGCTCTTCTGTCAGGAAGTTCTGTTTGTCATGGGCGCGGAATCATGGTACAATGGCTGTAAGGACAGCCGCTGGATTTCACGGCACGGCGGCCGCGTGACATCTCAATGAACAAGACGGGGAGTGGACCCATTGAAACGATGCTTCATTTTTGCCGCAGGCACCTATTACGGCCTGCGGGAGCGGCCCCAGACAGGGGACCTGGTGCTGGCGGCGGATGCCGGGTATCTGGCCTGCCGCCAGGCGGGGATCACCCCGGATCTGCTGCTGGGAGACTTTGACTCCATGGATCAGCCTGCGGACTTTGACCATGTCTGTCGGGTGCCGGTGGAGAAGGATGACACGGACACCATGCTGGCTGTGAAGACGGGGCTGGAGCAGGGCTGCGGCGAGTTTTACATTTACGGCGGCACCGGCGGCAGGCGGCTGGACCACACCCTGGCCAATCTGCAGACACTGCTGTATCTGCGCCGCCATGGGGCCAGGGGATACCTCTATGACAATGATTTTGTGTGGACGGCTGTGGAGAATGAGACCATCACTGTGGAGCAGACGGTGGAGTGGGGCCTGCTCTCCGTCTTCTGCCTGGGTGCACCGGCCTCCGGCATTGACGAGAAGGGTGTGCAGTATCCCCTCTCCCACGCCTCCCTCTCGGCGGAGTTCCCCCTGGGCGTCAGCAACCACATCATCGAGCCCAAGGCCCGGATCACCGTCCGGAAGGGCGCCCTGATCGTGGGGTGGGAGCTGCCGTCTGGTGGCGTTGTTTCCGAGATAAAATAGCGTGCCGGACAAAGTTCAGTTGCGGCGGCAAGAAAGTTATTGTATAATAGAGACAGCGGAAAGGTCGACCTTTCCGAAAGAACACCGATGACCGTGGGACCAGGGTTGGGCACGGCAGTCAAGGAGGAACTTGCCATGGCAAAATTTACCGTGAACGGCCGGGCCGTGACAGTGGAAAACAACCAGAAGCTGCTCCGCTACCTGCGGGATACCCTGCATCTCACCAGTGTAAAGGACGGCTGCAGCGAGGGCGCCTGCGGCACCTGCACAGTGCTGATCGACGGTAAGCCCACCAAGGCATGCATCCCCCAGACCGATAAGCTGGAGGGCAAGTCCATCGTCACGGTGGAGGGGCTGACCGATTTTGAAAAGCAGGTCTATACCTACGCCTTCGGCATGGCGGGGGCGGTTCAGTGCGGCTTCTGCATCCCCGGTATGGTGATGAGCGCCAAGGGATTGCTGGATATGAATCCCAATCCCACCCGGGAGGAGGCGGCCTACGCCATCCGAAACAATATCTGCCGCTGCACCGGCTATGTGAAGATCATTGATGCGATTCTGCTGGCCGCCGAGCTGTTCCGCAAGGGCGAGGTGCCGCCGGCTCCCGCTGATTGGTCCCTGGGGCAGCGGGTGCCCCGGGTGGACGTGGAGGAGAAGGTCACTGGCACCGGCATCTATCCCGACGACATCTATCTGGACGGCATGATCTACGGCAGCGCCGTCCGGTCCCAATACCCCCGGGCCCGGGTGCTGGCCATCCACACGGAGGAGGCCAGGGCCCTGCCCGGTGTGGTGGGGGTCTTTACGGCGGAGGACATCCCCGGGCAGAACAAGGTGGGCCATTTGGTGAAAGACTGGGACACCATGATCGCCGTGGGGGATATCACCCATTACTTGGGTGACGCCATCTGCCTGGTGGCGGCGGAGACACCGGAGATCCTGGCCCAGGCCAAGGCCCTGGTGAAAGTGGACTATGAGGAGCTGCCCATGGTCCGCAGTCCCCGGGAGGCCATGCTGCCAGACGCTCCCCTGGTCCACCGGACCGGGAACCTGCTGACCCACAAGCACATCCAGCGGGGCAACCCGGCAGAGGCCATCGCCAAATCGAAGCATGTGCTGACCCAGCACTTCTCCACACCCTGGACGGAACACGCCTTCCTGGAGCCGGAGTGCGCCGTGGCCTATCCCGACGGGGACGGGGTCATGATCCTCTCCACAGACCAGGGCGCCTACGACACCCAGCACGAGACCATGGGGATGCTGGGATTGCCGGCGGAAAAAGTGAAGGTCCGCAACTGCCTGGTGGGCGGCGGCTTCGGCGGCAAGGAGGACGTGACGGTCCAGCACCACGCCGCCCTGATCGCGTACCTGACCAAGCGCCCGGTGAAGGTGAAGCTCACCCGGGCGGAGAGCATTCTGATCCACCCCAAGCGTCACCCCATGGAGATGGAGTTCTCCATCGGCTGCGACGAGAACGGCATCATCCAGGGCGTGGCCGCCGAGGTCATCGCCGACACCGGGGCCTACGCCTCTCTGGGCGGGCCGGTGTTGGAGCGGGCCTGCACCCACGCCGCCGGTCCCTACAACTACCAGAATTTTGAGATCGACGGCTGGGCCTATTATACCAACAACCCTCCCGCCGGGGCCTTCCGGGGCTTCGGTGTCACCCAGACCTGCTTCTGCATCGAGAGCCTCTTAAACCAGATGGCGGACATCGTGGGCATTACCCCCTGGGAGATCCGCTACCGCAACGCCATTCGCCCGGGACAGGAGCTGCCCAACGGCCAGATCGTAGACAACTCCACCGGCCTGGTGGAGACGCTGGAGGCGGTGAAGCCCTATGTGGAGAATAACCAGTACGTGGGCCTGGCTTGCGCCATGAAGAACGCCGGCGTGGGCGTGGGCATCCCGGACACCGGCCGGGTCCGGCTGACGGTGGAAGAGGGAAAGCTCCACATCTTTGCCGGTGCCTCCTGCATCGGCCAGGGCCTGGGCACGGTGCTGACACAGATGGTCTACGAGCAGACGGGCATTCCCCGGGACAGGATCGTCTACGAGCGGTCCAACACCTACTGCGCGCCGGACTCCGGCACCACCTCCGGCTCCCGCCAGACGCTGTTCACCGGCGAGGCGGTCCGCCGGGCCTGCCAGGATCTGAAGGAGGCCATGGGGGCCTCCGGCGGTCTGGACGCCCTGAACGGTCAGGAGTTCTATGGCGAATACCTGGGAAAGACGGACCCTCTGGGGGCCCCGGTGCCCAACCCCGTCAGCCACGTGGCCTACGGCTACGCCACCCAGGTGTGCATCCTGGACGACGAGGGGAAAATCCGCCAGATGGTGGCTGCCCACGATGTGGGCAAGGCCGTGAATCCCCTGTCCATCGAGGGGCAGATCGAGGGCGGCGTGGTGATGAGCATGGGCTTTGCCCTGACGGAGCGGTATCCCCTCACGGACTGCAGGCCCACCGCCAAATACGGCACGCTGGGCCTGTTCCGGGCCAACCAGATCCCGGAGATCACCCCCATCATCGTGGAAAAAGCGGGACTGAACGTGGCCTGCGGCGCCATCGGTATCGGCGAGATCACCTCCATCCCCACAGCCCCAGCCATTGCGGACGCCTACTACCGCTACGACGGCAAGTTCCGTACCAGTCTGCCCCTGGAGGGCACGCCTTACAGCCGTAAATAACAAGCGCCGCGGCGGTACTTCCGCCGCGGCCTGTCCGAATCTGCGTTACCCCCGCTCCCGCACTGTCACATGGACGGTGTCTCCGGGCTGCTTCCCGATTTGGGCCCGGATGTCCTTGCGCATCCCCAGGATGTGGCCGGGAGTGCCCATCCGCACCAGGCTCCCCGCGTAGGGGACGCCGTCAAAGGTGGCAGCCACCTTGACTCGGCCCTTACCGAATAGCGCCTGTACGTCATGGGGGAATTCTACATAGGCTCCGTCGATGTCCGGAACTTTCCGGATCACCGCATCGAATTCATAGACGGTTGGATTCATACCTGCTCCTCCGCTTTCAATTCCTCCAGGGCTTGGGCGGTATCCACGTCGCGGAGCTCCTCCGCCGGGACGTCCAGAAGGAGGAGATCCGCCTCGTGCCGCCGGATAACGGTGTTGCCGCCGTGGTCCTCCCGCAGCTCCAGCAGCTCCGGAAAGAACCGGGCAGGGAAGAGGCAGGGATTGCCCCGCACGCCGCCGTGGCCCAGAGCGACGATCTTCTCCGGCCGGGTGCGCCAGCGGTCCACCAGCTCTGCCACGCTCTCACGCCGCAGGAGGGGCTGATCGCTCACCTGGAACAGCACCCCGTCACAGTCCCGCAGAGCCGTCAGGCCCAGTTCGATGGTGTGGCTGATGCCGTAATCCGGGTGGGGATTGTGGATGGCGGCGAAGTGGAACTCCCCGGCCAGCCGCATGACCTCCGGGTATTGAGTCACCACCACGACTTTGTCAAACTTCTCGGCCGGGACGGCTTCCAGCGCCCGGAGGATGAGACTCCTGCCCCGCAGCTGGGCGGCCAGCTTATTTTCCCCAAACCGCCGGGCGTTGCCGGCGGCCATGACCACACAACCGATTTTCGGCTTGTTTTCCACATCCATCACCTCATTTTATCAGTAGTATATCCGCTTTCGCCGTGTCCAGTCAATGGACGGCGGAACTTTGATCAAAAAAGGAGGCTTGCCTGATGAGTAAAAGCGTCGGCAAAAGCGTCACCCGTGTGGACGCCTATGAAAAAGCCACGGGCCGCGCCAAGTATGTGGCGGACCTGTGCGATCAAAGCGCCCTGGTGGCCAGGATCCTGCACGCCACTATCGCCCACGGCTACGTGAAGTCCATCGACACTACGGAGGCTGAGGCCGTTCCCGGTGTGGTGAAGGTCCTGACTTGCTTCAACGTGCCCGATTACCGCTTCCCCACAGCGGGACACCCCTGGTCCACAGATCCCGCCCACCAGGACGTGGCGGACCGGCTGCTGCTGAACCATCACGTGCGGTATTACGGCGACGACATCGCCGCCGTCATCGCGGAGAACGAGATAGCTGCCGCTCAGGCCGTCCGGGCGCTGAAGGTGGAGTATGAGGAGCTGCCCTTCGTTCTGGACGTGCAGAAGGCCATGGAGCCGGATGCCCCACAGATCCACGAGGACTGCCCCGGCAATGTTCTGAAGCACACAGATATCCGCAGAGGCGACTATCAGACCGCCATCCAGGAGCCGGGCCTGATCCGGGTGGAGGGCTGGTACGACACCCCCACTGTCCAGCACTGCCACATTGAAAACCACGGCTGCTTCGCCTATGAGGAGGCGGGCCGGGTGGTGGTGGTCACCTCCACCCAGATCCCCCACATCATCCGCCGGATCGTCGGTCAGGCGCTGGGAAGACCCTGGGCAGATATTCAGATCATCAAGCCCTATATCGGCGGCGGCTTCGGCAACAAGCAGGACGCGCTGTATGAGCCGCTGTGCGCCTACCTCTCCACCGTCGTGGGCGGCCGCCTCGTCAAGCTCGACTGCACGCGCGAGGAGACGTACGGCTGGTGCATCTGGAGTGCAGCCGGGAGGAGACCTTTGTCTCTAACCGGGTCCGCCACGCCATCCGCACCCACATCATCTCCTACGTCCGGCCGGACGGCACCCTGGTGGCCCGGAAGTTTGAGGCCTGGTCCAACCAGGGGGCCTACGCCTCCCACGGCCACAGCATCGTGGCCAAGGGCATGGGCGCCTTCCCCCAGCTCTACCCCTGCGACAATTTGGAGTGCGACTGCTGGACGGTCTACACCAACCGCCCCGCCGCCGGCGCCATGCGTGGTTATGGGATCCCCCAGGCCATGTGGGCCGGGGAGTGCCACATCGACGATATCTGTCAGGCTATCGGGATGGAGCCTATGGAATTCCGCCGGAAGAATCTGATGCCGGTGGGGTATACCGACGGCTTCTCCAGAAACGAGTTGTACGCCGACACCTTCAACCAGTGCATGGACAAGGGAATGGCGATGCTGGATTACCAGCGGAAATATCGGGAATACCAGAACCAGACTGGCCCTGTCCGCCGGGGCGTGGGCCTTGCGGTGTTCTGGTACAACACGGCTGTGTGGCCCATCTCGCTGGAGTCCTCCTCCTGCCGGATGGTGCTGAACCAGGACGGTTCCCTCCAGTTCCAGACCGGTGAGACGGAGATTGGACAGGGCTGCGACACCGCCTATTCCCAGATGGTGGCGGACGCGGTGGGTATCCCGGTGGAGGACGTCCATGTGGTGTCCACCCAGGACACGGACGTGACGCCCTTCGGCACCGGTGCCTACGCCTCCCGGCAGACGTACATCGGCGGCTTCAGCATCATGCAGACAGCCCTGGCCCTGCGAGAGCGGATTTTGCAGATCGCCCATGAGCAAACCCGGATGCCGGTATCTGTTCTGGATCTGGTGGATGGCAAGATCATCCGCAAGGAGGACGGCCGGGTCCTCAAGACTCTGGGCGAGCTGGCCACAGAGAGCCTCTACTCCCTGGAGCACAGCCAGCACATCACCGCCGAGACCACGGCCCAGATCAAGTCCAACGCCTACTCCTTCGGCTGCTCCTTCGCAGAGGTGGAGGTGGACGTCCCTCTGTGCAAGGTGAAGCTGCTGAATCTGGTCAACGTCCACGACTGCGGCACCCTCATCAACCCGGCGCTGGCAGAGGCCCAGGTCCACGGCGGCATGTCCATGGCCATCGGTTACGGCCTCAGTGAAGAGCTGAAGTTCGACGAGAAGACCGGAAAGCCCCTGAACAACAATCTGCTGGACTACAAGCTGTCCACCTTTATGGACCATCCCACGCTCCAGGCGTTCGTGGAAAACCCGGAGCCCACCTCTCCCTACGGCACCAAGGCCCTGGGCGAGCCCCCGGCCTGTTCGCCGGCGCCGGCCATCCGCAACGCCATTCTGAACGCCACAGGTGTGGCCTTTGACGCATGCCCTATCACGCCCCATGTCCTCTACCGCGGATTCAAAGAGGCTGGGCTGATCGAAGACTAAAGGAGGGAACCACTCATGTATGATATGAAAGCCCTGTATCAGGCGGAGAGCGTTCAGGACGCGGTGGCCCTCCGGGTGGCCCATCCGGATGCCCAGATCATCGCCGGCGGATCCGACGTGCTGGTGCAGATGCGGGAGGGCAAGCGGGCCGGGGTGGAGCTGATCTCCATCTACGGGCTGGATGAACTCCGGGGCGTGACCCTGGAGGCAGACGGCACCCTGCGGATCGGCTCCCTCACCAGCTTTTCCCACATTACCCGGGATCCCCTGATCCAGAAATACCTCCATGTTTTGGGAGAGGCCGTGGACCAGGTGGGCGGTCCCCAGATCCGCAACATCGGCACCATCGGCGGTAACACCTGTAACGGTGTCACCTCCGCGGACTCCGCCTCCACTCTCCACGCCTACGACGCCATTGTGGAGCTGACGGGACCGGACGGTATCCGCCGCCAGCCCATCCGGGAGTTCTACATCAGGGCAGGCAAGGTGGATATCCGTCCCGGCGAGATCCAAACGGCCATCCTGATCGAAAAAGACAGTTATATTGACACATTTGGCCACTATATAAAGTATGCCATGCGGAATGCCATGGACATCGCCACCCTGGGAACCTCTGTGAACGTCCGCCTTTCCGCCGACAAAAAGACCGTGGAGCGGGCGAGAGTAGCCTTCGGCGTGGCGGGGCCGGTGCCCCTGCGGGCGGCGGCTGCGGAGGAGCTGGCCGCCGGACAGCCGGTGAGCCTGGAGCTGGCGGATCGCTTTGCCCAGGCGGTGAAGGAGGACATCAATCCCCGGGACTCCTGGCGGGCGGCCAAGGATTTCCGGATGCACATCGCGGTGGAGAGCGCCCGGCGGGCGTTCATCGAAGCGGTGAAGCTGGCGGGAGGTGACCTGTGATGGAAAAGCATGTGATGCAGTATCAGACTGTTCACTTCAATCTGAACGGCAAGGACGTGGAACGCACGGTGGACGTGCGGGCCAGCCTGACGGACATGCTCCGCAACGACTTCCGGATGACCTCCGTGAAGAAGGGCTGCGAGGTGGGGGAGTGCGGCGCCTGCAACGTCCTGATCGACGGGGAGGCATACAACTCCTGCATTTATCTGGCCGTGTGGGCGGAGGGCAAGCACATCCGCACCCTGGAAGGGCTGCTGGGCCCTAACGGCGAGCTCAGCGACATCCAGCAGGCCTTTGTGGACGAGGCGGCCATCCAGTGCGGCTTCTGCACGCCGGGCTTTATCCTGACGGCAGTGGAGATCCTGGAGAGCGGCAAGGAGTACACGGACGATGAATTGAGAAAACTCCTCTCCGGCCACCTGTGCCGCTGCACCGGGTATGAGAATATCCTCCGGGCGGTGAAAAAGACCATGTACAAGCGCCTAGGCAAGCCCATGCCGGAGGCGTGAGATCTTCAAAAGCAACCCGGCCGCGCACAGCGGCCGGGTTGCTTTTTGGGGGATGCGCGGCAGAACGGTTTTCTTTTCCCGGGAATTGTGTTATACTGGCACCAGATGAAAAAGGGGAGGGAATGCCATGGCCCGCAAGACCTATACAGAGGAGGACCGGGCCCGGGTGCGGCAGGCTCTGCTGGACACGGGGCTGAATATGGCCGTAAGCAAGGGTCTGAAGGGGCTGCACTTGGCGGAGCTCGCCGCGGCGGTGGGGATTTCCAAGCCCTATTTCTACACGTTTTTTGACTCGCTGGAGGATTTTTCCCTCCAGATGATGGAGGAGCAGCGCTGCCGTCTGCTCCGGCTGCTGGAACAGGAGCTGGCCCGGCCGGAGGGGACCTGGGAGGAGCACGTGGAGTCTTTTTTCCGGACGATCCTCCGCCACCGGGAAAACGGCATCCTGGTGATGACCCAGGGGGAGGAGGCGGATCTGCACAGCCGCCTGACGCCGGAGCGATTCCAGGATTTCCGGCCCGGGCAGCGGGATTTCTTTCTGCGCCTGATGGCGCTGCTGGACATCCGGCAGGAGGACTGCGCCCCTGAGGTGCTGGCGAACCTGGTGTTCTCCTGCCTCCTGATCTATAACTCCGCGCCGGAATCCATGCCATTTCTGTTTCCTTCGCACCTGGAGGAGACGGCGGCGCTGCACGTGAAATTTTTGGTGAACTATCTGGGCTCCCTGCGCAACGCAAAAAAAGACCGCTGATGGGCGGTCTTTTTTTGTGCGCTGATAATTACCCAGTTGCGCAATCCGGTTTCTTTTGGTATGATATCTCATATATTGACCAGATAAAATAAAATGGTCAATATAAAATTGAGATATTAAAGAGGGATTGTCATGGGAATTTTCGGAAAACTCTTCAAGGGACCTGAAATTGACCAGGCCAAAAGCGCGGACAGCAAGCAGAAGATGCGCCGCCTGTTTGACAGCGTGGTGCCCGACGGCGGGCAGTACCAGCTGGTGGCCGCCTATACGGAGGATGCGAAGCGGTTCAACTACGGCCTGGTCCACGGCAGCAAGACTACCTACGGCAGCCTGATCGTGGGCTGGAAGGAGGGGGCGGACCCCACGGTGGTGGTCGTGCCCACAGTTCCGGACCTCTCCGGCTGCGGCGATCCGGAAATCTGCCCCCGTTCCGCAGTCAAAAAGGCCTATCAGAATAAGTACCCCACGGACGCCTTCATCATCTACCCGGATGGGCGTCACTATCTGGTCATCTACGTGGACCAGGGACCGGAAGAGCAGGCCTTTGAGACTTTCTTCAAGACCTGTTACGCCACGAAGTGAGGAGCGCGTGCCATGTCGCTTTCCCTGGAGCAGGTCGGTGCCGTCCTGCTGGCCCTGGTGATTCTCTTCGCGGCGGGACGCCTCTGGTATGCACTGGTGGAGATGGTGAAGGATGCTATTGCCCGCCGCTTTTTTTCCGGAAAACGGGAGCCCTGGCATCCCCTTCCGCCGGATGAGGGCGATTCCGGCGACGGTCCGCCCGGTACTGTTTGACGGCGGCCTCTTCTTGCGGTATAATAAAACCAACAAGGAGAGGAGGGTTCTCTATGAAAACCATCATCACCATCGGCCGGCAGTTTGGCAGCGGCGGCAAGGAGATCGGCATCCGCGTGGCCAAGGAGCTGGGCATTCCCTTCTATGACAAGGAGCTGCTGCAGGAGGCCGCCAAGAAGAGCGGCCTGTGCGAGAAGATTTTTGAAAACTTCGACGAGCGGCCCAAGAGCCTCCTGTACTCCATCGCCATGGATTCCTATATGTTTGCCCTGCCCGGCAGCGGTGTGGGTGACTCTCTGGAACAACAGGTGTATTTGGCGACTTTCAACACCATCCGGCACATCGCGGACCAAGGGCCCTGCGTTATCATCGGCCGGTGCGCGGACTACGCCCTGGCGGACTATCCCAACCACCTGAGCCTGTTTATCAGCGCACCTCTGGAGGTCCGTATCCAGCGCGTGGCCCAGCGGCAGAACCTCACGCCGGAGAAGGCTCGCCAGCTGATCCTCAAGACCGACAAGCGCCGGGCGTCCTATTACGAGTACTATTCCTCCAAGAAGTGGGGCAGTGTGGACAGCTACCACTTCTGCATCGATTCCAGCTATCTGGGCCTGGGCCGGACCGTGGAGCTGATCCAGGCCATGGTGGCCCACAAGGAGCATCCGATCCCCAGCCCCACGGAGGAGGATCCCACCCGTCCCCGGACGTAAGCGCCGCAAAACACGGAGGGACCGGAGCCGCACAGGCTCCGGTCCCGTTTTCCTGTTCAGAGAGGATAACTCCTGGGCAGGCACGGCGGCTCACGCCGCACCGGGTCATGGCCGATGGTCCAGATCCCGGTAGAAGCGGAAGGCATCCTCGAATTTCCCCTGGGCGTAGGTGCCCACATCGGCGCAGTAGGCCTCATAGGCCGCCAGAAGGCGCTCCGCCTCCGGCGTCAGCACCGCGCCGCCGCCGTGGGCACCTCCGATGGTGGAGGAGAGCAGCTTGCACCCAAACACTGTCTCAGCTGTGCGGATGATACGCCACGCCTTGGAGTAGGCCATTTCCATAGAGGCGGCTCCGGCCCGGAGGGAGTGGTGCTCCCGCACCCGCTGCAGCAGGGTGGCGATGCCGGGGCCGAAGCAGCGCTGGTCATCGTCGCTGTAAATCCGCAGCGTCACTTTCAAATGGAGCTCATTCTGTGCCATAGGGCGCCTCCTCTGTTTCTGTCCCAATCCCCCGCCGGGACCGTCCGGACACCCATCCGGGGCCCGACCTGCCGGGCGAGACCCCAATAGGCTGAGGACAGGGGTGCCGGGGTCCCGGACGGGAGATCATGTCCCTCCGAAGCGATATTCTGCTTCTATCATATCACAGGATTTGCGGTTTGCAAACCTGGAAAAATGTGATACAATCCAATGCAGGGGAGTGACCCGCTCTGTGCGGGAAGGAGGAACTATTATGGAGAAAATCAGACTGGGCCGTACCGGCCTGCTGGTGACCAAGACGGCGTTCGGTGCCCTGCCCATCCAGCGGATTTCCAAGGCGGATGCAGTGAAGCTGGTCCGCCGGGCCTGTGAGGCGGGAATCAACTATTTCGACACCGCGAATATGTACACTGACAGCGAGGAAAAACTGGGAGAGGCCCTCCACGACGTGCGGCAGAACGTGGTGATTTCCACCAAGAGCGGCGGAGGAGACAAAAAGACGGTCCAGGCCCACATTGAGCAGAGCCTCCGCAGCCTGCGGACGGATTACATCGACCTGTTCCAGTTCCACAATCCGGCGGTGCTGCCGGATATCCATGACCCGGACGGGCCCTTTGCCGCCGCACTGGAGGCCAAGCAGAAGGGCTACATCCGCCACATCGGCATCACCAACCACCGCCTGAAGGTGGCCCACGAGGCCATTGAGTCCGGCAATTTTGAGACGCTGCAGTTCCCCTTCTGCTATCTGGCCACGGAGAAGGACCTGGAGCTGGTGGAGCTGTGCCGGGAGCACGACATGGGCTTCATCGCCATGAAGGGCCTCTCCGGCGGCCTGCTGAACAATGCGGAGGCCTGCTACGCCTTTATGCAGGAGCATCCAGACGTGGTGCCCATCTGGGGCATCCAGCATGAGTGGGAGCTGGACCAGTGGCTGGAGCTGACGGAGCGGAATCCCCGCATGACGCCGGAGCTCCAGGCGGTGATCGACCACGACCGGACGGAGCTGTCGGGGGACTTCTGCCGCTCCTGCGGCTACTGCCTGCCCTGCGCCGCCGGCATCGACATCCCCCAGGCGGCCCGGATGGCCCAGCTGCTGCGGCGGGCACCCTACAAGCCCTATCTGAGCGACGAGTGGCGGGAGAAGATGCACCAGATCAAAAACTGCATCCACTGCAACGCCTGCAAGTCCCGCTGTCCCTATGGGCTGGACACCCCGGCCCTGCTGCAGAAGCAGCTGGCGGACTACGACGCGTTTTACGCCGCCCATCACAACGACTGAAAAGGAGAACCCCAGATGCTCTTCCGCAATGAGGAGTCCAGCCTGAGGCTGGATATCGTGAACTATGGATTTCCGCCGGACGGCGGCGACCCCACCAGTGACGACCGAAACTGGCTGGTGCTCCGGGCCACCTGGAACAAGGAGGACGGAGACGTGGTGAAGGATTCCAACAGCTGCCTGCTGACCCACGAGCTCCAGAGCATGAGCGCCGGGCTGAAAGTGCTGAAGGCTGGAATCCGGGATGTGTACGTCAGTGACTTTCAGGAGAACTTTTACTTCTCCGTCGGCGCCCGGGCATTGGGAGACGGGACCTTTGAAGTGGTGGTGTCCTTCTATCTGCCCAACACCATGGACGGGGACGACACCGCTGAGATCACCTGCACCATGGACCAGAAGGAGATGGAGGCGCTGATCGGCGAACTGGACCGGCTCTGCGAAAAATTCCCGGATCGGACCTGAAAAACCCCGGAGCCCCGGTTGGAAAGAAGGTGAACAGGCTTGAACTATAAGACGAGCTATTGGCTGATGCGGATATTGGGCATCGGCGGCATTCTGGTGATGCTGATCGGCGGGATCACCGGCAGAACCGTCATCGGCGTGCTGGGCATCATCTGTGTGCTGGTTGGGACGCTTCAGATGAATTTCTTCTACCACTGCCCCCACTGCAAGCGGGATCTGCCCAAGCGGACCCTGCCCAAAACCTGCCCCTATTGCAAGAAGCCCCTGGACTGAACGGAGGGCGGCCATGGACTACAAGAAGAGTTATACGCTGCTGTGGGTGGGGCTGATTGCCGGATTCGTCCTGATGCTCATCGGCGTGTTTCTGGAGATTGGATGGCTGCTGTGGCCGGGAGCGGTGGTTGTTATGGCGGATGTTCTCCAGACGCTGCTGTTCTTCCGGTGTCCGTACTGCGGCGGACACTGGGATCCCCGGGGCGGCATTCCCCACTACTGCCCGGAGTGTGGGGAGTACATTCGGTAAAAATCCTGTTATACTGGCAAAACAAGGCCGCTCTGCATTTGCAGAGCGGCCTTGCGGCTGTGTGGAACAAGCGGCAGTGTGTTCCATCAGATGAGGGCGCTGCTTCCGCGGCGCCCTCATCTGGCTTTTCGTTTTTTACTTACTCTGCCTTGGGGCCGGCAGCTACCAGAGCCTTGCCCGCCTCGTTGGCGGCATACTTGGAGAAGTTCTTCACAAAGCGAGAGGCCAGATCCTTGGCTTTGGTATCCCACTCGCCGGCGTCCGGGTAGGTGTCCCGGGGGTCCAGGATGGCGGGGTCCACACCGGGAAGAGCGGTGGGCACCTCAAAGTTGAAGTAGGGGATGGTCTTGGTGGGAGCAGTCAGAATAGAGCCGTCCAGAATGGCGTCGATAATGCCGCGGGTATCCTTGATGGAGATGCGCCTGCCGGTGCCGTTCCAGCCGGTGTTCACCAAGTAGGCCTTGGCACCGGACTTCTGCATCTTCTTTACCAGCTCCTCGCCATACTTGGTGGGATGCAGCTCCAGGAAGGCCTGGCCGAAGCAGGCGGAGAAGGTGGGAGTGGGCTCGGTGATGCCCCGCTCGGTGCCGGCCAGCTTGGAGGTGAAGCCGGACAGGAAGTAGTACTGGGTCTGCTCCGGGGTCAGGATGGAAACAGGGGGCAGCACGCCAAAGGCGTCGGCGGACAGGAAGATCACATTCTTGGCGTCGGGTCCGGCGGACACGGGTCGCACGATCTTCTCAATGTGGTCGATGGGATAGGAAACGCGGGTGTTCTCAGTGACGGAGTCGTCGGCGAAGTCGCAGTGGCCGTTCTCGTCCACAGTCACGTTCTCCAGCAGGGCGTTGCGCTTGATGGCGTTGTAGATGTCGGGCTCGGAGTCCTTGTCCAGGTTGA
>OGDN01003721.1_pt1 | contig 15353 bp, 8 predicted proteins | sample 1570271 | NCBI WGS metagenome assembly OGDN01 (sample SAMEA4384481, study PRJEB24528) | human gut metagenome | reverse complement strand
CTGATGAAGAAAACGTATATCAGGAATTGGACGAATATGTAGTAACAAAAGAATTGTTAAAACATTTCCGTGATTTTTTCGATAACTATGAAAAGGGGATCAATAACAATACAGACAAAATGGGTGTCTGGATCTCCGGTTTCTTTGGAAGTGGTAAATCTCACTTTTTAAAGATTCTTTCTTATCTGTTAAAAAACAGTGTGGTAGAAGGAAAGAGAGCCATTGAGTACTTTACAGACGGAAAGAAAATCGATGATCCGATGCTGATTGCCAAGATGACCAATTCCGGAAACATTTCTTCTGATGTCATGCTCTTTAATATTGATTCCAAAGGATCTGCAAAGGTAGGATCAGGAAAAGAAGCTATCGTGGAAGTTTTCATGAAGGTATTCAATGAAATGCAGGGATACTGTGGATCTATTCCATATCTTGCAGAATTTGAACGCCAGCTGGACAACGAAGGCAGATTTGAAGAGTTCAAAGAGAAATTTGAAGAGATAGCAGGGGCACCTTGGGAGAAGAAGAGACAGGCTTTTGCAGTTATTCAGGATAAAATCGTAAAAACAATCGTGGCTATGGATTTCATGAGTGAGGAGGCTGCCCGCAATTGGTGTAAGAATGCCAAGGGAAGTTATGACCTCAGTATTGAGAAGTTTGTATCTCTGGTCAAAGAGTACTGTGAGAAAAAAGGACCGAACCATCACGTTATTTTCCTTGTAGATGAGATCGGACAGTACATTGCGGATGATACCCAGTTAATGCTGAATCTGCAGACTATCGTAGAAGATCTGGGAACTGCCTGCAGAGGAAAGGCATGGGTGATCGTTACCAGCCAGGAAGATATTGATTCTATCACAAAGACAAAAGGAAATGACTTCTCCAAGATTCAGGGACGTTTCGATACCAGATTATCCCTGTCTGCATCCAATGTAGATGAGGTTATCCGGAAACGTATCCTGGAGAAAAATGAGATTGCAGAGGCTGCATTGAAGCTGTTATACGAACAGAAAGAATCCATTATCAAGAATCTGATCACATTTACGGCAGATACAGCAGATAAAAAATTATATACAGATAAAACAGATTTTGCAGATTGCTATCCGTTTATTCCATACCAGTTCAACTTGCTTGGACAGGTACTGACAGCGGTGCGTACTCATGGAGCCAGCGGAAAGCATTTATCTGACCAGTCCCGTTCTATGTTAGCACTGTTCCAGGAGTCTGCGATTCGATTAAAGGACAGCCAGGAAGGTGTACTGGTACCGTTTAGCTATTTCTATGATCCACTGCATAAATTTATTGACCATCAGCATAGCCAGGTCATTACCGATGCAGAAGACAATAGCAGACTGGATGAGTTTGATGTAGAGCTGCTGAAAGTGCTGTTTATGATTAAATACGTCAAAGAGATCAAAGCAAATGTAGATAACCTTACTACGCTGATGATCTCTAATATAGATGATGATCGTATTGAAATTCGTGGAAAGATTGAAGAATCCTTAAAGAAACTGATCCGAGAGACACTGGTACAGAAGAACGGAGAAATCTATATCTTCCTGACCAATGAAGAGCAGGAAATCAATAATGTCATCAATAACGAATCCGTAGAAATGGGTGAGATTATTGGAGAAGCATCTACCGTAATCTTCGAGGAAATTTTTACAGATAAGAAATATCGTTACAGCAGCCGTTATTTATTCCCATTCAACCAGAAGGTAGATGATCGTTATTTCAAGGGAAATCAATCCAATGATATCGGAGTATCCATCATCACACCATATGGGGAAGATTATCCGGATTCTGCTCTGCGTATGCTTTCCGCACAGGAACATAGTGTGATTGTAAAATTACCGAACGATAGTACCTTCCTGGATGAGATTACCGATTCTATCAAGATCTATAAGTTCCTGAATAAAAATGCTTCTGGAGCAAGAGGAAGCTTTGACAGTATCCGTCGTGCAAAAGAAGATGAACGTATTGAAAAGAAAGATCGTATCCGTATCTTTATTGAGGATGCCCTGAAACATGCAGATATCTATGTGAATGGAGATAAAGCAAATATCTCAGCAAAAGAGCCGGCAAGTCGTATCAATGAAGCACTTGGCAAGTTAGTAGCCATGCAGTATAACAAGCTGACCTATATGGAGACAGCTCCAGAACTCTCTGATATTGCTGCAGTATTCAATGGCAACGATGGACAGCTTTCGTTCCTTGGAACCAGTGATACTACACCAAATAAACTGGCACTGGAAGAAGTGATTCAGGTCATCGGTCTTAATAATGCAAGACATATGAAAACTTCCCTGAAATCCCTGCAGGACAAATTCGGGGCAGCGCCATACGGCTTCGATCCGAAAGATGTACAGTGGCTGGTTGCTATGCTCTTTAAGATGGGAAGAGTTTCCCTTACCTATAACAGCCAGAGTTTATCTATGCTGTCCAATACAAAAGATGAGCTGGTACGTTACCTGACCAAACGTGAATTTGTCGAGAAACTGCTGATTGATATCAGGGAAAGAGCAACAGATGGACAGATCCGTTCCGTAAAAGAAGTATTGAAAGACTATTTTGGTTTCTCTGTATCCAGTGATGATGACGATACGATTATGAGAAACTTTAAGAATAAAGCACAGAATAAGCTGGAAACATTTGGTGAAATCATGATTGAATATCGCGTAAATTCGAAGCTGCCATGTAAATCTCTGATGGAACAGGCGAAGAAGAATCTGGAAGAACTTCTGGCAATCAAAGAGCCGGTAGAGTTCTTTAAAACAGTAGATAAAAAGCGAGATGATCTGTTGGATGACGCAGATGATACCGCACCGGTATTTGACTTCTTCAAAGGTGGTCAGAAAAAGATCTTTGAAAAAGCACTGGAGCAGATCCAGATGTTTGAAAACAGTAAGACCTATGTCCGAGAACAGGAAATCATGGATAATGTGGCCCAGATGGAAGCTATTGTGACAGCGAAAAATCCATTTAGCCAGATCCAGAAACTGCCGGATATGTCTGTGAAATTCGTACAGCAGTATGGCACTTTACTGGAAAAAGAAGCAGAAGAGATGCGACCAATCGTGGATGATGATCTGGAAAAAGTGTTACATACACTGGATGAGAAAGAGCTTACATCCGTATTCAGGGACAAGTTTGTAAACGCCTTTGCAGAACTGAAACAGAAACTGGATACATCCCATGAGATTGCGGCAGTGAAGAATATCAGACTGGAAAGTGACACATTAAAGCTTCGTTGCATGGATGAAATCACAGATTATGAAGAAGCACATCGTCCGAAACCAGTAACGCCTGTAACTCCGGTGACACCACCGACAGGTGGCGGTCATACAGAACCACCGAAGCCGGTAACACCGCCAGTGCAGCCAAAACCAAAGAAACGCAAGAACGTATCCATTAGTAACGTGGCAGGTGCGAGAACCTATTCGATTGAGAATGAACAGGATATTGACAAGTTCCTGGCAGAGATGAAGAAAAAATTATTAAACGAGCTGGATGAAAATACGATTATTACATTAAGCTAATCATTCCAGTGGGAGGAAACAGTACATGAACAAGAATGCGATAAAGAAATTTGCCATAGAAGCAAGAAAAAAACTGATTGATTCTGTTACAGATAAAGCCGGTATGCTTGGTATTACAGAAAAATCATGTAGTGAACCAATTACTAAGGGAGCAGACTTTGAAGTATACCAGACGGTTGCGGGAACAGAAATAACGTTGAATAAAAGACAGTGTGAGCAGAGAAGAAGACTGGTAGCTCAGATTGAATCCCGTGGATTTGAGGCTGTCGTAGAAGAAGTAGCTTATACCTGGTTCAATCGAATCTGTGCCATTCGTTTTATGGAAGTGAATGATTATCTTCCAAACAGAGTTCGTGTACTTTCTTCCGAAAAAGAAGGAAAAATGGAGCCGGATCTTGTGACACAGGCACCGGATGTAGATTTAGATCTGACTGCCCAGGAAAAAGAAGAGATCATTAATTGGAAAATGAGCGGTACATCTGAGGATACGGATAAAATGTTCGGTAAATTGTTCCTGAAACAGTGCCATCAGCTGCATGATATCCTGCCGGGACTTTTTGAGGCAGATTCTGATTATATGGAATTGCTGTTTGGTATTTCCTACACGAATAAAGATGATGTCATCTATATGCTGGTAAATCAGGAGACAGGTATTCCGGAAGCTGATTTTAATGTATCTACGCTGGATGAAGAAGGAAATCCAACCGGACAGGTGGAGATTATCGGATGGTTGTACCAGTACTACAATACGGAATTGAAGGATGATACCTTCGCAAAGCTGAAAAAGAATATAAAGATCACAAAGGAAAGAATCCCGGCGGCAACCCAGCTTTTTACACCGGATTGGATTGTTCGCTATATGGTAGAAAACTCTGTAGGAAGAATCTGGATTGAGCACTTACGGGCAGTTGAGCCAAGTACAGATGAAAAAGCAACTGCAGAAAGATTCGGATGGAAATACTATCTTCCAGAGACAGAGCAGGAAGAAGAGGTTAATGTAAAACTGGCAGAAATCCGTACCACATACAAGGATCTGAAACCAACGGACATTACTTGTATTGATCCATGTATGGGAAGCGGTCATATCCTGATTGCTATGTTTGATGTGCTGATGGATATCTATGAAAGTGCTGGATATGACAAGAGAGAAGCAGCATTTGAAATCGTAGAACATAATATTCACGGACTGGATATTGACCAGAGAGCATATCAGCTGGCATACTTTGCGGTTATGATGAAAGGTCGTGGATATAACAGACGGTTCTTGCGAGGAAGAGATGGAAAGCCAGAACCTAAAGTCTATGCGATTGTAGAGAGTGATGAAATCAATCGGAATCATCTGCAGTTCTTTGGCACACATTTGAGTGAGATGGAAAGAAATCTGGCAGTGATGCAGATAGAAGGATTACTGGATACATTTAAGGATGCTAGAGAGTATGGGTCTATCTTGAACGTAGATGCATGTGATTGGGATGTGCTGGAAAGATTTGTAGAAGATTTGGGTACAACTGGACAGATTTCATTTGAGAGCGTTGGAAGTGAAGAAACGCAGGAACAGTTGAGAGAATTGTTGAGTGTGGCAAGAAATTTGGAACAGAAATATGATGCAGTTGTAACGAATCCACCGTATTTGGGAGGAAAAAAGATTGATAAAAAACTGTTAACATATCTTGAGGAAAATTATTCAGAAGGAAAGTACGATTTATATTCTTCTTTTATGATCAGATGTAAATTATTTGCTAAAGAAGAAAAGTATTTTTCTATGATTACACAACAGGGATGGATGTTTCTTCCAACATATGAAAAAATACGGAGAAACATGCTCCAATATAATCTTGTAGATATGACTCAACTAGGAACCAGAGCTTTTGAAGAAATTGGTGGTGAAGTTGTTCAAACAACGGCTTTTATATTTAGAAAGAAGTATGTATCAAATTATAAAAGTTTATTTGTTCGTTTAACGGATTATGAGGGTGAGGATAAGAAAAAACATTTCAAAAATGTAAATATGCATTATAGTGTATCAACTGACTTGTTTGAAAAAATACAGGGTAAACCAATGGCATATTGGGGAACGGAAAAAACATATGATCTATTTTCTGACAAACCGTTGCTTCAAGAATATATTAATACAAAACAAGGATTAAAATCATCAGATGATAAGCGCTTTTTCCGCTATTGGCCTGAGGTGAATTTTCAAAATATAGAGTTTGAAGCTTTTTCCCAAGAAATTGCAAAAAATTCTATTAAAAAATGGTTTCCGTTGAACAAAGGTGGACATTTGAAATGGTACGGGGATTACTGGCATCTTATTAACTGGGAAAATGATGGTAATGAAATTAAAGAATATGCTCGTACATTGTATAAGTCAGCTACTAGAACAATAACAAGTATTGATTATTATTTTAAAGAGTCAATTTCATGGCCTAAGATTACATCTGATCCTGTATTTCGGATGATTCCTGTTGGTTTTATTTTCAGTGATGCAGGATCGGCGATGTTTTATGATCAGAGTATAAGAAATTACTTACTTGGCTTCTTGAACAGTGCTATCGTAACACCGCTTACAAAAATGCTAAACCCGACGGTTAATCTAGGTGTTGGCGATATGCTTAAAATTCCATTTATATTGGAAGCCTCTAGAAAGGAAATTGTTGATAAAATTGTTGAAACAAATATTCAAATAAGTAAAGCTGATTGGAACGCTTTTGAAACATCATGGGATTTCCAACATCATCCACTGCTTGGTAAATTTTCTACTATTGTGGAAGCATTTGAACAATGGCATACTGAATGCGATAAACGCTTTAATCAGCAGAAAACCAATGAAGAAGAATTAAACCGCATTTTCATTGGCATTTATGGTTTACAGGAAGAATTAACACCGGAAGTTGAAGAAAAGGCTGTCACTGTCCACAAGGCTGACCTTAATAGAGATATTCGATCTTTTATTTCTTATGTTGTAGGCTGTATGTTTGGACGCTATTCTCTTGATGAAGAAGGTTTGGTCTATGCCGGTGGTGAATGGGACAGTAGCAAATATCAGGCATTTGTTCCAGATGATGATAATTGTATTCCAATCACAGATGAAGAATATTTTTCAGACGATATTGTTGCTCGTTTCATAGAATTTGTTAAAACAGTTTACGGGGAAGATAGCTTAGAAGAAAATCTTGATTTTATTGCAAATGCATTAGGAAACAAAGGCGATACTTCCAGAGAAGTCATCCGTAATTATTTTCTAAAAGATTTTTATGCCGATCATCTGAAAGTATATCAGAAGAGACCAATTTACTGGTTATTTGATAGTGGAAAGCAGAATGGTTTTAAAGCATTAATTTATATGCACCGTTATGATGCTGATACCGTGGGACGCGTAAGAACAGATTATTTACACCGGGCACAGAAATATGTAGAGACAGCTATGCAGAGTGCTCAGTATACTATTGACAATGCATCATCAGCATCGGAGAAATCAAAGGCAACAAAAGCAGTGACCAAATATACAAAGCAGCTTGCTGAAATGAAGATTTATGATGAAGCCATTGCTCATATTGCCAATAAAAGAATTGAAATTGATTTAGATGATGGCGTAAAAGTAAATTATGAGAAATTCCAAGGAGTGGAAGTTGCTCAGGAGGGAAAGAAAGCTTTAAAAGTGGATCTTCTGGCAAAATTAAAATAGAAAGTGGGAAGACATAGATGGATTTATTAAATATACAAGATCAGTTAAATACAGAGTTTTCCAAGGAAGAGACTCGTATTATATTCTGGTTTGATGATAAAGGAGAGTATGAAGACGAAGTATCTGAGTTACAGTTGGATAATGCAAAATTACATATTTTGGATGGAACAAACTGGTTTTATTCCAAATGGTTATTAAATGAATCAGATACAGAGAGCAAGTATCTTGTATATGCACCATTTCCAAAACCAAGTGATGCAGAGAATCCATTGGCAGATATGTATTATTACTCGGTTCCGTACTACACGGACCGAGTATCCCAGATGTCACAGGAGATTGGAATTGATAACCGATTTAAGGAGCATTTGGCACAGTACAGCAATTTTTGGAAGAATAAAAATCGGATTGAGAAGTTTAAGGAACTTGGAATAGACCATTTCAATGTGGAGACCATTGATATTGGTCTTATTGCAGTTCTTACAGATGTGAAGACACCGAATTTTGAAGAAATTACACGACAGTTGTTATTGAATGATAACGAAGCGTATATAAAAGCATTAGAAGACAATGGACTTATGGAAAAATTCTGGAAATTATGTGAGAAGTATTTTGGATATCAGTCTGAGAATCCAAACATGGATGATCTGGCTGCATGTATGCTTTTGACTTATGCTTCAGTAGCATTGAAAGATACGTTGCCGGCTGTGCTGAAATCTTATATTTTGAAAAAGAAAAATGATGTGGTGGTCTTTGTACGGAATCTGATGGACAATGTATTATATCAGGATGCTTATGATGTATTATCAGAAAAAGTGGACAAGACATTACGAGTTGTATCCAGAATCCGGGATGAATTGAAAAAGGATGCGGACAAAGCAAAAGATCAGTCTGCACAGCTTCTGGATATTGCAAACTGTGATGCTTTCCGTGGACTGGATGGTATTTTAATTGACTGGGCATTGGATCAGTTAAATGATGAAATTCTGGATGTTCAGATTGCTGGCATGAACCTTGCCCAGATTGCAGAGCAGCGAACAGCAAAGTCCTGTCATTTTGGAAATGTATATAAAGACGAATATCAGGCAATCAAGTATGCTTATCAGATGATGAAAGCGGTATCTGTTATGGAAGTAACTAGTGATATCAAAGAAATGGTAGCAGATTACCAGAAACAAACGTATTTGATTGATTCTTATTATAGATGGTTTTACAGTGCCTATGACTGTATGGAAGATACGGAGCGTTTTGCACATGTGAGAGATCGCATTGAGAATATGTATTCCTTTACTTACCTGCAGAAAGTAACTCCGAAATGGAATCAGAAACTGACAGAAAATCTCATGGCAGATACTGGATTGAAACGCCAGGAAGATTTTTACCGGAATTATCTGAAAGCATACGAAGGAAAGAACCGTGTGATCGTGATTATTTCGGATGCTTTCCGGTATGAATGCGCCAAAGAGCTGATGGAACGGCTGGAATTGGATGAGAAGTGTACACCAAAGCTGGAGTGCATGATCAGCGGACTTCCGTCTGTAACCTCAGTGGGAATGGCAAGTCTTTTACCACACAAGGATTTGCAGGTGGATGAAAAACTGAATGTGACGATAGATGGACAGAGCTGCGGGGATCTGGTTTCCAGAGATAAGATCTTAAAAGCACAGAATGAAAATAATGTTGCATTATCCTTTGATGAAATAGCAAGTGCCAATAAAGAGAAAATCCGTGAGTTGTTACAGAAGAAAAATATCGTATACATCTACCACAATCAGGTAGATGCTCGTGGAGATAAGCCAGCCAGTGAGAATGAAGTATTTACAGCCTGCTCAGAAGCAATAGAGGAAATACATAAACTGATCAAGAAGCTGACTGGTTATATATCAGCAGCGAAGTTCTTTGTTACGGCAGATCATGGATTCCTATATAAGCGAGATAAGCTACATGAATTTGATAAGGTGTCTTATGATCGGGAAATCTGTGCATACTCCAATAAGCGATTCCTGCTGACTACACAGAAAGTAGATGAACCGGGAATGAAGTCAAGAATGATGGCATATATGAATCACTTATATGTGACCACGCCGATTGGAGCAGATATTTTCAAAGTAGCTGGTGGCGGACAGAATTATGTACATGGTGGTTCATCCTTGCAGGAAATGCTGATACCGGTGATCGAACTGACAACCAATACCAGAGCAGTGGCATATGATTATGTGGATGTGATCTTGACTTCTGTTAATCGAAAGGTCACAAACCTGATTACTTACTTTGATTTCATTCAGACAGAGAAAGTAACAGATACCATGAAAGCAAGAAGCCTGGTGGCATACTTTACAACCGAGGATGGAGAGAAGATATCCTTTGATGTGCCGATTGTGGCAAACAGTAGAGAAGATGCACCGGAGAAGAGGACATTCCATGAGAAATTCACATTGAAGTCCAGAGAATATAAGTATGGAGACAAGTATTATCTGGTACTGGCAGATGCAAATGATGAGAAGAATGTACTGCAGCAGTATGAATTTATGATTGATATTGCGTTCGTGGATGATTTTGGATTTTAAGATGTATTGAAGGAGTTCCTGATGAAAAAAAGGAAAAAAGACAATAGAAATAGTTTTATAAATCGTAGAGTATTTTTCGGATACAACGAAATTTTAGTAAAATTAGCTGCTCTTTTGATAGTGGCACTATATTTCGTAATCAGAGGATCATCATGGCCATTAATTTCCAATAATAATGTTATTTATAAACTATTTTATACAGATCCTGATGGAGATCATACCCTTTATAATATTGCAATTAGTTACGTTGCAGCATATATATTTTATTTAATTCAAGTATATTATCCAGAGCGAAAAAAGACATCTATTGCAATAGTTCAAACAAAATTGGATATGCGTAATTGTCTTCATCAATGTGCAATTTTTATAAACGGATGGGAAGCGTATACCACTAGGGATCAGGCTAAAGAAGCAATAACTGGAGTAAATACTCAATTACTATATTTTCAAGATATGGAAGGACATATTGTTCAAATGACCAGAAAGTGTTTAGCAGATACGGTTCAAAGAATTCTTGAAGATTATGAAAAAATAAAAGAAAACATGGATTTTAAAAATGCTGACATGGAATTACAGAAGTTGTTTTTAGACATGGATTTTCCTGAAAAAGCTAACGAGTGGTATCAGGTAATGTTGAGTGCAGAAATATTGTGTAATAACAAAAATTCAACAATTATGGAATCATATTCAGAAGCAGAACTTACAGAATTTAAATTAAGGATAATGAAATTGGCTATGATTTATCATATTGAAGAATGCATCCCACTGGAAGAAACCAAAGATGCAAAAAAAATAATGGAATATCATCAGATTATTGCTGCGGGATATCGTATGGTGGATGAAAACCGAGAATATTTTCAAAAATTACCCAAAGATTATAATAAACCGCTTAGAAGAGAATGATATAAACAAATAATATTTTAATGATAATTATGGAAGGAAAAACAATGGAAGAATTTGATATTACTCAGGAAAATACAACAGAGGACAAGCGAGAAGAAATCAAGCAAAAGCTCCGGCAATACTATGATGGTCGCATTGTTCGAAAGGATTTAACAAAGTCCATCCGTGAGGGAGCAAATGTTCCAGTCTATGTACTGGAATATCTCCTTGGACAGTACTGTAATTCTGATGATGACGAGATCATTGAAGAGGGAGTAGAGAACGTAAAGCGTATTTTAAGAGATAACTATGTGCGTCCGGATGAGGCACAGAAGATTCTCTCTCTTTTGCGTGAAAGAGGTAGCTATACAGTAATTGACCGTATCACGGTTGTATTGAATACAAAGGAAGATCGCTATGAAGCTACATTCTCTAATCTGGGTGTGAAAGGGATTCCAATTCACCCGGATTATGTGAAAGACTATGACCGTCTGCTCTGTGGTGGTATCTGGTGTATCCTGCAGATGGAGTATGAATTTATTGAGGAAGATAAGAAAAATACGCAGCCAATCCGTATCCGTAAGCTGACACCGATCCAGATGCCACATGTAGATATGGATGAAGTAAGAAATGGAAGAAAAGCATTTACAAAAGAGGAATGGATGGATATCCTGCTTCGTTCTACTGGTTTGGAGCCTGAAAGCTTTAGTGAGAGAGCAAAATGGCTGTTGATTGCACGTATGATTCCGTTGGTAGAGAATAACTTCAACCTTTGCGAATTAGGTCCACGTTCTACTGGTAAATCTTACATATATGAGCAGATTTCTCCGAACAGTATTCTGGTTGCCGGAGGACAGACAACGGTTGCTAACCTCTTTTACAACATGTCTAATCATACGGTAGGTCTTGTAGGTATGTGGGATTGTGTGGCTTTTGATGAGGTCGCCGGCATTAAATTCAAGGATAAAGATGGTATCCAGATCATGAAAGGATACATGGCATCTGGAGCATTTTCACGAGGAAAGGCAGAGATTCAGGCAAAGGCTTCTATGGTATTTGTAGGAAATATCAACCAGAGTGTAGATACTCTTTTGAAAACTTCCAGCTTATTTGATCCATTCCCACCGGAAATGGGTACTGACACAGCGTTCCTGGATCGTATGCACTGTTATATTCCGGGCTGGGAGATCCCGAAATACAGACCAGATTCTTTTACTAACGATTATGGATTTATCACAGATTATCTGTCAGAGTTTATGCGTGAGCTTCGTAAGGACAGCTACAGTGATCTGATGGACAAGTATTTCCGTCTTGGAAATAATCTGAATCAGCGTGATGCCATTGCAGTCCGCAAGATGATTTCCGGATTTACAAAACTGCTGTATCCAGATGGAGAGGTAACAAAAGAAGAATTACGTGAGATTGTGGAGATTTCCCTGGAACTTCGCCGCAGAGTAAAAGAGCAGCTGAAGAAGATCGGAGGCATGGAGTTCTATGATGTAAACTTCTCTTATACAGATAACGACAGCTTTGAGGAGCATTACGTTTCCGTTCCAGAGCAGGGCGGTGGCAAGCTGATCCCGGAAGGCATGGGAAAACCAGGCTCTGTATATACCGTTTCCAAATCAAAGACAGGAATGATCGGCTGCTATATGTTGGAAACACAGATGATGCCTGGTAATGGAAAATTGACCTGTACCGGTATTGGATCAGGAAAAGAACCGAAAGAGGCAACAAACACAGCATTTAATTATCTGAAAGCCAATGGAAACCGTATTTCTGGTCAGATTAGTACCACTACAAAGGACTATATTATCAATTATCAGGATATGCAGGGCATTGGAATGACTGGAAATCTGGCATTGCCGACACTGATTGCAATCTGTTCTGCAGCACTAGGAAAGACACCGTTGAACAGCCTTGCAATTCTTGGCGAAATCAGTATTGGTGGCACTCTGATCAAGGTGGATGAGCTGGCAAGTACCTTGCAGGTATGTCTGGACAGTGGAGCAAAGAAAGTCTTACTGCCAATTACTTCCGCAGGAGATCTGGGAACTGTACCATCTGATCTGGTTGGAGCATTTAGTCTGATTTTCTATTCCTCTGCAGAAGAAGCAGTTTTTAAGGCTTTAGGGGTAGAGTGATGAAGAAAAATAAGAAGAAAAGAACAATATCCGATATACTGAAAACTGGAATTATTGTTATTATTTGTGTTATGTGCATATGTCCACTTATTGTAAATGGGGTAATGTTTGTTCACATTATAACAACGCCAGATTTAGGAGATAAAGAATGGCTTGGCTTTTGGGGAAGTTATTTAGGAGGCTGTATAAGTGGAATTTGTTCATTGATTACTATTTATGTGACAATAAAATACTATGATAGACAGGAAACGGAACATAAAAAGGAATTAGAAGATCAACTTTTAAAACATGAAAACGAAATTCGGGAAGAGGTTATAAGGAAATATCGCCCGTTGTTAATTTTACATCCTTGTGGAGGATCTGGATTTGAGGGAAAATACAACCCATTTTCTGTGAATGTTCAGAATGTTAGTGAATACGCTGCAATTGATATTGTGGTTGAGAACATATACAAACAAATATTAAAGAAAGATAGTGAAGAGACTTTTAGTATAAAAAGTTCAAAAACAGAAGGCGGATATAATGATTATTTATCAGTATCTGCAAAGGATGTTCTGGGAAATGAATATACTTGGAAATATCAGCTTATTACAGTTAACGAGATAAACAGTTCTGAAAAAAAGGAAAAGAAATATAGCTATAAAATAGTAGAAGAACATTGTAAAAAGTTTGGGAGGTAATGGATATTTTTGAACAGGATTTTGAAGAGATGCTGCGGCAGCACCAGGCATCTCTGGACGATAGAAAGAAATTTACTGCATTGGTAAAGGACTTATTTCCAGATCAGGCGAAGAATGTCAATCTACTATTGATGGCATATAACATGGGAATTGCACAGGATATCCAGAGTGCATCCCATATCAATAATACCTTCGCTTTCCGATATGTGAAGCAGCTTATGGACGATTTTGGCATGAGTCGTGTCAATGCAGACTGGATTGTATCGGTATGGTGTTTCTGCTATGGAGGAAAAGTTCTAGGAAAAGCCTGCGATATTTCCATTCAGAAGCAGGGAAGTGGACCGGCGATTCAGGGAGAATCATCATCTTCTGGCAGATCTTATGGGGATCTTTTTACATATGAGAAAAGCCGCAGGGGAAAAGGTCTTGCAGTGACTGGATTTCGTGGGGATAAGAACAAGACGATTATTTTCCAGAACAGATCTGGGAATACGCCGGTAGTGGAGATTGCAGATGATAGCTTCAGCAATTCTCCGACAGAGGAAGCCATTCTGACAGAAGGAATAGCGTATATTGGACGGAATGCTTTTTGGGGATGTAACAAACTACATCAGGTGGTATTGCCGATTAGTATCGAGGAGATTGAAGATTCAGCCTTTGAAAACTGTAGCAGTCTCAAATCAATCTCATTGCCGATGGCATTGAAGACAATCGGAGACGGTGCATTGAAAGGAACAGGCTTGCGGACCATCGAGATTCCGAAGAGTGTGTTCTGGTTAGGCGATGGACTGGTGGCAGATTGTCAGGCAATGGAGCATGTGACGATTCCAGAGAATATAGGAAGAATCCCTGATCGTATGTTTGAAGGCTGTACGAGTCTGAAAAAAGTGGAGTTACATGAAAAACTAGGAGCAATCGGTGAACGTGCATTTTTCGGCTGCAGTTCTTTGGATTTTATTGTGATTCCAGATAGTGTAAAGCTGATTGGACAGAATGCCTTTACTAATACTGATAAGCAGTTTATTATTCAATGTTCTTTTGGTTCTTATGCAGAAGAGTATGCCAGAAAGAACAAATTCAAATATCAGCTGGTATAGCATGAGTTTTAGATTGTCGCCTGCTATGCGACAACGAAAGAGAAGATTTACGGTATATTGACTGAGTAAAGAGGTGAGAGGATGGGACTTTTTGATGCACTATTTGGAAATCGGAACCAGATTCCTACGGTGACAACGATTTTGCCGGATGTTGCAAGGCAGGAGATTATAGCTGGCAGACTTCCAATTTTAAATACAGACAAACTGTTCCTAAAACGTGGAGAAAAGATCCATTTTATTGATAAGGCAATCAATATGGAACAGAAGACAGTGAAAGAGTTCCGTCATGTGGGTGGAAGCGCACCTGGACTATTTGAAGGAACCAGATGGAGTTCCGGAAGAGGAAGAACGGTGGAACATACAGAACTTGTGCAGCACCGGGGAATCTTATACATAACAAATCAGAGGATTGTGTTTCAGGCAACGGAATGGGGATTTGACAAGACCTATCGTTATCTGACCGCAATTACTCCATACAGCAATGCTTGTGAGCTGCAGTTCGGGAATAAATCGTATTGCATGGTCGTGGAAGATGGAAATATAACCAATCAAGTATTACAACTGATTAAACAAAGGAGGAACATGATATAATGGATGAATTGTTAGCTGTACTTGAGAATATTTTAAGTGAATTGGAAGAAATGAATTCTAAATTAGAAGAAATAAAAGGGATTAGCATATATAACAGTATTTCAAATATATACGATAAGCTAGAGCGTGTTTGAAAATTAAAAATTGCACAAAACATATGTTTTTATGCCCTTT
>OGDN01003706.1_pt1 | contig 15399 bp, 14 predicted proteins | sample 1570271 | NCBI WGS metagenome assembly OGDN01 (sample SAMEA4384481, study PRJEB24528) | human gut metagenome | reverse complement strand
CGCGAGATTTGTGTCTGCGCGCACTTGACACAAACTCGAGATGCGGTGGAGGCGTGCGCAGAAATGAGGGCTTTTATGAAAACAAGAATTTATTCGGTTCTGGTAGAAACCACTTCCGGTGTCCTCTGCAAGGTGGCGGGGCTTTTTTCCAGAAGATGCTTTAACATTGACAGCCTTGCGGTTGGTGAAACCGATGACCCGGCTGTTTCCTGCATGACGATTGTCAGCAGCGGGGATGAGAGAACCATTGAACAGATTGAAAAGCAGTTAAACAAAAAGCTGGATGTCATCAAGGTAAAAACCTTTGCGGAAAGACAGTGTGTGACAAGAGAGCTGATGCTGATTAAAATAAAATATAATAAGAGCAACCGCCGGGAGATTATGGAGCTGTGCGAAATTATGAAGGTGGAAATTGTAGATATGTCCAAGCACTTCATGATGCTGCAGATTTGTGATACCCCGGAGAAGGTAAAGCTTCTGATTCAGCTTTTACAGACAATCAGCATCGTGGAGGTTGCCCGTACCGGAACCCTTGCCCTGGCAAAGTGCAGTGAGAATGACGAGGCAAAATAATAATTTATAAATTTAAAGTTTTAACGAACTAAATTGTTTTTGTTGACATTCTGTAAGGATATTGCTATATTAAATTTTAAAGATGAAAAAATTATGAAAAGAAATGTGTTTCGTATAAGCCGAAAGGCTTAAGATGCGCAGAAATGGAGTTTTTTATGCAAAAAAAGGTATATCAGTTGATTGTTGATAATACCTCTGGTGTATTAAGCCGAATTTCCGGTTTATTTTCCAGAAGAGGCTATAATATCGAAAGCATCACAGCCGGTGTTACCGCTGACCCTCGTTTTACGAGGATTACCATTGTAACCTCCGGGGATGATGAAATTCTGGAACAGATTGAAAAGCAGGTAGCAAAATTAGTTGATATCCGGGATATCCGGGAATTAAAGCCGGAGGAGAGCGTTTACCGGGAACTGATTCTGGTAAAGGTAAAGGCGGATGCAACGCAAAGACCGGGAATCATTGCAGTGGTGGACAGCTTCCGTGCAAAGATTGTGGATTTTGCGTCCGAAAGCCTTGTTATTGAACTGACCGGAAATCAGCTGAAGCTGGAAGCCTTTATCGGTCTGATGAATGACTACGGGATTCTGGAACTTGCCAGAACCGGTATTGCCGGACTGGGAAGAGGCTGTGACCATATTATTAACATAGAATAGCAAATTATTTTCAGTTAGCTCCAGGTGAATACCTGTCAGTTATAAATTCTTTAAGAAAACAAAACGGAGGAATGAAAAAATGGCTAAAATTTTTTATCAGGAAGATTGTAATTTGTCTTTATTAGAGGGCAAGACCATTGCAATCATCGGCTATGGCAGTCAGGGCCATGCACATGCACTGAATCTGAAGGATTCCGGATGCCATGTCATTATTGGTCTGTATGAAGGCTCCAAGTCCTGGGAAAAGGCTGTAAAGCAGGGATTTGAAGTATATACCGCAGCAGAAGCTGCAAAGAAGGCTGATATCATTATGATTCTGATTAATGATGAGAAGCAGGCTGACCTTTACAAGAACGATATCGAACCCAATCTGGAAGCAGGCAATATGCTGATGTTCGCTCATGGCTTCAATATCCATTTCGGTTGTATCGTACCTCCCGCAGATGTAGATGTTACCATGATTGCACCTAAGGGTCCCGGACATACCGTAAGAAGTGAGTATCAGGCTGGCAAGGGTGTTCCCTGTCTGATTGCCGTACAGCAGGATGCTACCGGCAAGGCTCAGGATTTAGCTCTGGCTTATGCACTTGGTATCGGCGGCGCAAGAGCAGGCGTTCTGGAAACCACATTCCGTACCGAAACAGAAACCGACCTCTTTGGTGAGCAGGCGGTTCTCTGCGGCGGTGTCTGTGCTTTGATGCAGGCTGGTTTTGAAACTCTGGTAGAGGCAGGCTATGACCCCAGAAACGCATACTTTGAGTGTATCCACGAAATGAAGCTGATTGTTGATTTGATTTACCAGAGCGGCTTTGCAGGAATGAGATACTCTATCTCCAATACAGCTGAGTACGGCGATTACATCACCGGCCCCAAGCTGATTACAGAGGAAACAAAGAAGACCATGAAGAAGATTCTGTCCGATATTCAGGACGGCACCTTCGCAAAGGAATTCCTTCTGGATATGTCCCCTGCCGGAAAGCAGGTTCATTTCAAGGCTATGAGAAAGCTTGCAAGCGAGCATCCTTCAGAGAAGGTTGGCGAGGAAATCAGAAAGCTTTACAGCTGGAACAATGAGGATGACAAGCTGATTAACAACTAATCCCGACGATGAAGTCTTTAGGCTCGGATAAGCAAGAAAATAAGGTATCTAAGAGTGATTCAACAGAGAATTGTGACCGTTGAAGAGAAGATTGATTTCGCAAATGTAAAGATTGAGCTATTGTTTGAGGAAACAGTTGGCTTTGATACATTCTCAAAATCAGATTTTAGAGCAGTTAAGGTTAAGGAATGTGTAGCAGTACCTAAGAGCAAGAAACTTTTACAGTTTACTCTTGATGATTGTACAGGTGTAGGTAGAACGCTCCTTTCTGGTATTCATGCATATTATGAACCAGAAGAATTAGTTGGAAAAACATTGATTGCTATTACAAACCTTTCACCTAGAGCAATGATGGAAATTGAATCTTGTGGTATGTTACTTTCAGCAGTAAACAATTTTAAGGATTCAGAGGATGAGGAACTTCATTTTCTTATGGTTAATAATCATATTCCAGCAGGAGCAAAATTGTATTAAAAGCAAAGAGAACACGTTTGTTTACAGAGTAGAGTTAAAAGCTCTGCTCTGTATTTTTATTATGAGGTATAATATGAAATCATTTAGAGATTATGGAGTAGAGGAAAGAAGAAATTATATTACTCTTTCATCAGGAGAATATTATCCAGATATTTTGACAGATGCTTGTCATTTATATTCTCCCGTATTAGAGATGTTTTCTCAGATATTGAAAAGAAGTGAAAATTCATGTGCTTTATTTACAAATATTTGTGAAATAAAGAATACATGGATGAGAATACAACTTTGTAGAGTGTTTAGAAAGTATGTTTCACCAGAAACACCGGTTGAGATGCTGAAAAAAAGCACAAAGGCAAAGAAGATATGTGAAGATTTTGGAACAGGATTTAGAGCGATAAATATGGTTCAAGAAAAATTTGATTCAAGACCACTTCCAGATGAAGCTTTGTGTGCTGTGTTATGGGAGTATAAAGATAGAGGAAAGAAAGGCTATGATTTAACAGATAAGTTTTTTGATATAATTCAGATGAAGTTTCCAGATATGGTTATTTGGGGACCAAGAGGAGCAGGAGCCGATGTTCAGGCAAAATCTATTTGGAAAGATTATCCTAATTCAAGTAGACCATTAGATTTTGTTATTGCATCCAACGATAAGAAAACAATTTATGCTGTTGGATTAGCTAGATATGATGGAGATAGAGGTGGAGCACAAGAAGATGATAGAACAGGTGGCTATAAGAATTGTGCGGATGAAGTATTAGAGTATGTTCATGCACATAATCTGAATACAAAAGTTATATTTATCAATGATGGACCAGGATTACTGCTAGGGTCAATGTGGGAGGATTATTCTAAAATTGAAGAGAAACACATTGATGAAGTAAAAGTGCTTACCCTTAGAATGATTGATGAAAGGCTTTCAGAAAGCTGGTTGAAAGGTAAAAATTAATGGCAACAGGAATTTCTTCTAATCAAGGAAAGATAAAAAAAACACCTATAGAAGTTATATATTCGGGGAAAAAAACAGAAAAGGAAATATTATCATTAAAGCCTAAAGATTATAAAACAATAGCAAAAATTAATGGTAAAAAAAATAATAATAATTTCTTTTATTTTGGTGATAATTTAGATGGACTTTTGACATTACTAAATTCTGATTTAAAAGGAAGGATTGAACTAATATATATTGACCCGCCATTTGCAACGGAGTTAAATTTTGTAAGTAAAGAGCAACAACATGCATACAGTGACATTCTTGCAGGTGCAGAATTTGTAGAGTATTTAAGAGAGAAACTTGTAATCATGAGAGAACTTCTTTCTAAAACAGGCTCTATATATGTTCACTTAGATAGTAATATGGCATTTACAATGAAGCTGATAATGGATGAAATTTTTGGTGAAAAAAATTGTCGAGCATTTATTACGAGAAAAAAATGTAGCACAAAAAATTATACGAGGAATACATATGGCAATATATCGGACTATGTAATGTTCTATTCAAAAAGTAATAAATATACATGGAACAGACCATATCAACCATGGGAAATTGATAAAATGTTTGAACAGTATCCTTGTATTGACGAAAAAACTGGTCGAAGGTATAAAAAAGTGCCTATACATGCTCCAGGGATAAGAAATGGCGAAACTGGAAAAGAGTGGAAAGGTATGATGCCACCTAAAGGAAAGCATTGGCAGTATACACCCGATAAATTAGATGAAATGGATAAGGCAGGAGAAATATATTGGAGCCCCACTGGAAATCCAAGAAGAAAAGTATTTTGCGAACCGGATAAAGGAATTCCGATTCAAGATATATGGCTTGATTATAGAGATTCAATTAATCAAGCGACAAAGACTACTGGTTATCCAACAGAAAAAAATTATAATATGCTTAAAATGATTGTAGGAGCATCTTCTAATGAGGATGATTTTGTCTTGGATTGTTTTTCTGGAAGTGGAACAACTCTTGGTGCTTCATATGAATTAAAAAGGAAATGGATAGGCATGGATAATAGTATAGAAAGTTTGAAAGCCATTTTGAAAAGATTTACTACAGGAGTAGAGGCATATGGTGATTATGTAAATAAGGGAGGATTATCACAACAACTAAAATTGGATATAGAAGAAAAATGTGGGTTTGATATTTTACTAAATGAAAAAAATAATGATTTATATGAAGAAATAATGAGTTTATTACCACAAGATATCTGAAATAGGGGGATTTTTAATAGAAAGGTAAGGTAATATAAATGAATGGGTTAATTGCTTGGATGAATAGTAACAATGGATTTGTCATGGCAGTACTAACTTTTGTGTATGTTATTGCAACAATATTTATATGTGTATTCAATGGAAAGTCTGCCTCAGCTACAAGAAGACAAACAGAAGAAGCACAACGACAGTTTGAGGAAAATAACAGAGCTCATGTAATCCCTCGATTTGTAACCTTAGAGGGGCAATTGTATTGTTTGGCATTTCATAATATTGGAAAGACAATGGCAGAGAAATTAGTAATAAATGTTTCGTCAGAATGGTTAGGGTGCTTAAGAAATACACAAAAAAATTCAAATGTTGCAGATACATTGGAAAAATTAAAGGACATAGAAATCTTTCTCCCTGCCGATGACAAATATATGTATTCTATTTGTGTGCCAGCAGATGGAACGGGCGATTATATGAAATTGTGCGAGAAACCGCTAATAATTAATGTTCAGTATTATAGCGGTGAAAAGATGTATAAAGAGCGATTTGAATTACCAATGAAGGGCATAAATTGTTTAATAAATACATCTAATTATGTTCGTATGGAGCAAAAAAAGAGAGATAGCCTTGACGGAATAGAAAAACAATTAGAAAAGATTGCAGGAAAGAGTTTATAGTAAAAAAGAATTTCGATTTTCTAAATTGGGTTGATTATTGTAGAATTAAATTAGAAATCGAAGGATGTATAGCAGAATGAATTTTCAAAGAAAAATAAGCAGGTAGGAAAAAATGAATTTAGATAATATGAATATTGATGAAATGGACATGGAAATTCCACCTTTTTTACTTTCGCATCTTATCGAATGGCTGAGAATTAAAGGGATTTCTGATGAGGATATTGTAGATTGCATGTTATATATATGCAAGGAAAAGTAATTTGCAATTTTGCAACCAATATATAACTGATTTGCGACTATTTATAAAGATTTAAGTAGATTTATAAATTGAAAGCATAAAGGAAACATTGAAAAATAGGCATATACAGAGATATGCAGAGTTGTAAGTAAATCGGTACGATTTCCTGATGGTGAAGTCATTGGATAAATAAAATGCCGAAATAGGGTGTTTTCAAATGATTTAGAAGGCTCATATTTGTATTTTACGACTAAGGTTACGACAAATAATGAGCTATGATATAGTAAAAATTATTTCTAAACTTGAAAAAACAGGTTGATTATTTCAAAGATACTGTATATACTAAGGTTAGAAGTAAATGTTTGCCGCTTGCTGATGGTGCGGGGTATAAATAATTCAGTTCGTAAATGAAGCCACTTGCTATACAGGTGGGATAAAAATAGTATAGTTTGTAAATGTTCCCCATCAGTGTTTGCTGATGGGGAATTTTATCACAACAGAAAGGGTGGTTATGGAGATACGACAGGGATATTCTTATCATATCAAGGATGAATTTTTTAACTTAGTTCAGGATAAATACTTGATGAGTAATAAGGAACATGGAAATTATCGTCCTCATTATTATGCAATTCAGGATAAAAAGAATCCAGAATTATATTGGATGATTCCGATTAGTTCACAAGCAGAAAAATATAAAGGAATCATTGAGAAGAAAAAGAAAAGATATGGTAAATGCAATACAATTGTAATTGGCTTATTTGCAGGAAAAGAAAATGCTTTTCTGATACAGAATGCGTTTCCTGTTATTGAAAAATATTTTGACCATATACATACGATTCAGGAACAGCCAGTAACAATACACAAAAAGCTGGATAAGCTACTTGTTGAAAATCTGAATGAAGTGCTGGCTATGCATAATCGTGGAATAAAACTTACTTTTACGGATATTACAGCAATCAGAGCAATTATGGAAAAAGAGTTGGAAAAGTAGAAAAGACATCATTACTTATATGAATAAGTAGTGGTGTCCTTTTACTTTTCTTTTCCATTCTCTTTAGAATTTCTTTTGATTTTCATGGTGCTTTCGTTTATTTTTCCAGATTATACTTGTTTTATTCCAAGGATTAAGGAGTGTCCGGTGCCTGACAGCATGGGATTTGCTCTGACAAAAGGGGGATTACAAATGAGTCTGGAAGTACTGACGGAATATTTTACCCGCTATGGCGGTGTAGCTGTCTTTACCATTGTTTTTCTGGAATATATGAATCTGCCCGGTTTTCCGGCGGGAATTATCATGCCCCTTTCCGGCGTTATGGCAGCAAAGGGAAATATCGGCTTTGTGCAGGTGATGATTTTATCCCTGCTTGCTGGACTTCTGGGAAGTCTGGTGCTTTACGGACTGGGAAGAGGCGGTGGAGAACTGTTTTTAAACAAATATACCAGACGGTTTCCAAAACAGAAGGATTGCATTGAAAAGAACCTGAAATGGATACAGGAAAAGGGCTGCATCGGTGTGTTTCTGGGAAAACTGATTCCCATGTTCCGCACCCTGATTTCTATTCCGGCGGGAGTGGTAAAAATGCCTCTGGACAAATATGTGCTGAGCTCTGCATGCGGTATTTTTATCTGGAACTTTGTATTTGTGGGCGCAGGTTATGTACTTGGGGATGAAGTGTTTTCCATTCTGGGAAAGGTGGGATTCTGATGAAAAAACAATTATCCATTGCGCTGATGACGAACAATTACAGACCGATGACAGGCGGGGTTCCGATTTCCATTGAACGTCTGGCAAAGGGACTGATGGAGCAGGGGCATCAGGTGACTGTCTTTGCACCCAGTTATCCTGACTGGAAAGGGGAGGAAGGGGCTTTCTCTGAAGAAACGGTATTCCGGTATCATACGTTATTACAGCATTTTATGGGTGGGATTGTACTTCCGAACCCCATGGATTTGCGAATCGAGAGGGAATTTCAGAAGAAGAATTTTGATATTATCCATGTACATCATCCCATGCTGATTGGTAAAACGGCATGTTATCTGTCCAGAAAATACCAGATTCCTCTTTTCTTTACCTATCACACCAGATATGAACAGTATCTGAAGTATTATACAGGAAATGTGTTTGGCTACGAAAGACTGATGCAGCTTTATTTAAAGGGCTTCTTTAAATATTGCAGTCATGTCTTTGCCCCCACAGAAGGGATGTTACGATACCTGGAGGAGGACTGCTCTCTGCCGGAGGAAAAGGTATCTGTTCTTCCAACCGGTCTGGAAAGAGCACAGTATGCGGCGGCTTCCCCGGAGGAGCTGCAGGGGCTGCGCCGGAAATATCATGCGGAAAACTGTCCGCTGTTTCTTACGGTATCCCGGATGGCAAAGGAAAAGAATGTGGAATTTCTGTTAAGGGGGCTTGCAGCGTTGAAACAAAGAGAAGCCCAGCCCTTTCAGGTTCTCTTTGTGGGAGAGGGGCCGGACAGGGAAGCACTGGAGGCTTTGCGGAATGAGCTTGGGTTAAAGGATGTCTGTCATTTTACCGGGCAGGTGGAAAATGAACGAATCCCCCTGTATTATCAGGCGGCGGATGCCTTTCTGTTTGCATCCAAAACGGAAACCCAGGGCATTGTTCTGCTGGAAGCCTTTGCAGGGAAAACCCCTGTGATTGCCTTAAGAGCCTCCGGGGTGGAGGATATCGTGACGGATGGGAAAACCGGTCTTCTGACAGAGGAGAATCCTGACAGCTTTGCCCGGGCAATCGGACGATTCCTGTCAGATACAACTTTCAGAAATGAACTGTCCCGGAACGCTTTTTTGGAAAGCCTTTCCTTTCGGGAGGAAATGGTTGCGGCAGAGGCGTTACGCCGCTATAATGAAAGTATTGTAAAAGAAAAGTGTGAGGGCGGACATGGAAAATCAGTATCGTATTCTTGTGGTTGAGGATGATAAGGAAATCAGAGAGGGTATTTTAATTTACCTGAAAAATCAGGGCTATCTTGTTTTTCAGGCAGAAAACGGCTTAGAGGGGTTAAAGGTAATTGAGCAGGAGAAAATCCATCTGGCAATCGTGGACATCATGATGCCGGTGATGGACGGAATTACCATGCTGATGAAGCTGAGGGAAACAAATCACGAATTTCCGGTGATTATGCTTTCGGCAAAATCCGAGGAAGTGGATAAAATAATGGGACTGTATATGGGGGCGGATGATTATGTGACAAAGCCCTTTACCCCGTTGGAGCTTCTGGCAAGGGTCAATTCCCATCTGCGCCGTTATGCAAAGTATCTTTCTGCAGTATCGGAAGAAGGGGAGAAGGAGCATATTTACACCATCGGCGGACTGGAATTAAATGAGGACACTGTGGAGGTGACAGTGGACGGGGAGCCGGTACGACTGACTCCCATGGAATTTAAGATTGTTCAGCTTCTGATAAAAAATCCCGGAAGGGTCTTTTCCGCAGACGAAATTTATGAGCGTATCTGGAACGAAAAGGCAGTCAATACAGATACGATTATGGTACATGTACGGAATATCCGGGAGAAAATCGAGATAGACCCCAGAAATCCCAAATATCTGAAGGTAGTCTGGGGTGTCGGATACAAGATTGACAAACAATAAAGAAGGAATGTTTATGAAGAAATGGATAGTGACCGGCTTCTGTATCAGTCTGGTGGCAGCGCTTGGGTACAGTACCCTTTACAGTACCTTCCGGCAGGAGGCTTTCCAGACGGGAAATGTAGTTGCCTCTGATGACAATATTACAGCCTTTTATGGAAACAATTATGTGCTTTACCGGGATTTGTACAATGTGGAAAACGGCATCAATGCCTCCTATGGGGAAATTTACCTGAATCTGAAGGATTCCTATAACTGGCTGCTTTCCGAAGCTGCCTACGAGCAGGAGCTGGCGATTCTTGAAACCCCGAATGAGGCAGAACAGGCGGCAGTCCTTTATGGAACGGTACAGCATCTGTCAGAGTATGTGGAAAGCCTGAGAGTGGAATTTGGCGGAAGCAATTTCTGGGATTATTGCATTACGGATACGGTGACTGGAAAATATCTGACGAATATGTCTGAAACAGATTTGAGCAACGCCGTCGACAATGCCTATTTTCTGATAAGCTTTGTCTATGACAGTGCAGGGCATGTGACGGTGGGGGATGTTATCTGTCAGGATGAAGAATCCGTCATCCGGCGTATGGCAAATGAAATTGTCCGGACAAATCTTCTGGAGCAGGAGATAACGGATTACAGCGGGACGCTGATTTATAAAATCGGGGACATCACAGGGCCAAAGGATTGTAAAGTAACCTATTCCCTTTCCAAAGGAAGTTTTCAGACGGGAAGCCTTGACCCTTTTCATTTGCGGTATGCCTATCTGAATACGGGAGCGGTGGGCTGTCTTATGATTTTTCTTCTGGGGGTGTTTTTGCTGGCAGCTCTTTTACCTGTTGTCAGAAAACAGGAATCCTGGAAAGGCAGAATTTTTGCCCTGCCCCTTGAAGTGCAGCTAATGGCAGGAGTGGCTGTTTTTACCTTCGGATGTGCTTGCTCTGTCTGGATGGTTATCTGGACTGCATCAGGAATGTCCGGCTGGTTTTTAAATTGCCTGTATTTTACCCTGTTTTTCTTCTGTGCCTGGTATTATGGTGTCTATGCAAGGGGCATTGCAGAGCAGGGGATTGTTCCTTATGTCAGGGAGAAAAGCCTGATTTACCGCTTTTTCCCTTATGTCAGAAGCAAAGCCAAAGAGCTTTATCGTTCTCTGGAACAGATGGATTTAACTAAAAATGCCCATAAAAAGCTGCTGAAAATTGTGCTTTTAAACGCGGTGATTCTGTTTATTATCAGCAGCCTCTGGTTCGGTGGCTTTGCCATTACGGTAGTATATTCCGCTTTTCTGTATTTTGTCCTGAGAAAATACTTAAGTGACCTTCAGAAGAAATATCAGATACTGTTAAAGGCAACAAACGAGATGGCACAGGGAAATTTAAATGTCACCATTCCGGAAAATCTGGGGATATTTGAACCCTTTAAGCCGGAGCTTCTTAAGATTCAGACGGGCTTTAAGGGGGCAGTGGAGGAGGAGGTAAAAAGCCAGAAAATGAAGGCAGAGCTGATAACCAATGTTTCCCACGACTTAAAAACACCATTGACTGCCATTATTACTTATGTAAACCTGTTAAAGCAGGAAAATATTACCGAAGAAGAACGAAACTCCTACATCCAGATCTTAGACCAGAAATCCATGCGCTTAAAAGAGCTGATCGAAGACCTGTTTGAGGTAAGCAAGGCGGCAAACGGTACCGTAGTCCTTCATCCAGAAGAGGTAGATGTGGTCAGCCTGTTAAAACAGGTCCATTTTGAACTTTCCGATAAAATAGAAGCCAGCGGCATTCAGTTCCATTTTGACCTGCCAAATGAGCGCCTGGCGGCGTCCTTAGACGGCCAGAAGACCTGCCGTATCTTTGAAAATCTCCTGGTGAACATCACCAAGTATGGCATGAAAGGCACCAGGGCCTATATTAAGGCAGAAAAAGACGGAGAATATGTACAGGTAACATTGCGAAACATCTCCGCAGAAGAACTGAAGATCTCACCGGAAGAGCTGACAGAACGTTTTGTAAGAGGGGATGCGTCCAGAAATACAGAAGGCTCCGGTCTTGGTCTTGCCATTGCAAGAAGCTTTACCGAAGTCCAGGGCGGCACCATGAAGATAGAGGTAGAAGAAGACCTGTTCAGGGTGATCCTTCGCTGGAAGTTAAAGGATGGCAGTGAAGAGCCGGAAGAAACAATCCAGGAAGGATCAGTCCAGGAAAAGTTAGTTCAGGAAGAACCAGAAGCAGATGATCTGGATACGTCAGATCAATAGATATAATTTTTATAATAAGCCTGAAAAAGATCAATAAAGGCCTTTTGGGCTTTGGATAAATAATTCTTACCTGAAGTAACGATATCAAATAACCGCGCAGAAGCAGGAGAATTGATCTTATAATAAGACATTTCTGGGTGTGCGTTAGTCAGCATCCAGTCACTGATAAAAGCTGCCCCGATCCCGGATCTGGCCAGATGATAAGAGGTTACCAACTGTGATACCTCCATGGTGATATTGGGAGTTATTCCTGCTTCTTTAAAAAAAGTCATACTCCGTTTACGAAGATTGTTGCCTGGAGTAAGCAAAATAAAAGGTGTATCTGTAAACGCTTGTAAAGTAATAGAAGGGCAGTCCGGATCCTCAAATTTACGTGCCAGGACATCCTGAGAAGAAAGGGCTGTTTTAGTGAAAAAACGGTTTACAGAAAAATGGCTTGGAACAGCTAACAGGATCGTATCCTGAAAGGAAGGAGAACGACGCAGTTTATCAGAAGGATCAGGAGTACAATTAAAGGTTAAGTCTATTTTGTCATTTTTTAACATGTCGATCAGTTCCCAGGAACCAGCTTCAATAAGTTGAAGACTGATTCCCGGGAACTTTTTTTTGTAAGCTGCAATAACAGGGGGAAGAATATAGGCATTAAAATAATGAGTTCCGCCAACACGCAGATGTCCTGTTTTCAGATCAGTCAGGTCATTCAGCTGCATGGCAAGCTCCTGCTCTAAATGCTGGATCTGTTCAATTTTTTGAATATAGATCATGCCGGCTTCAGTTAGTTCCAAGGGCTTTTTGTCCCGGTTGAATAAGGGCATTCCTACTTCATGTTCTACTTTTTGAACGGAAATGCTTAAAGCAGGCTGGGTTAGGAAAAGCTTTTCGGCTGCTTTTGAAAAGCTTCCGCATTGATAAACAGTGTAAATATATTTCATTTCCGGCTGCATGGAATCTCCTTTTGTGTATAAATTCAATTTATAATAAAATAAAAACCATAAAATTGATTTTATCATATAGCAGATCTATACTGATGTCAAGAGATACAGATGAGCCAAAAAAATGAATGTAGCAGGAGGAAAGAATATGAAGGTAGATGCACTGATCATGGATCCAAAAGACAATGTAGTAACCTGTGTAAGAGATGTAAAAGCAGGGGAAGTGGTACATTACCGCAGCAAAAATGAGGATCTGGAAATTTTAGCAAAAGAGGCAATCCCATTTTCCCATAAGATCTCACTGACAGATCTGGAGGAAGGACAGGAAGTTATCAAATATGGAGAGCTGATCGGAAAGACTACAAGAAAGATCAATGCAGGATGTCTGGTAGATCATAACAATATTTACAGCGTGCCCCGTGACTATGAAAGCGAACTGGTAGAAGAAAAGGGAGAAGAGTCTGTTGAGATTAAAAAATCAGAAAAGGGAGAAAAGATCCAGTTTCTAGGATACCGCCGTTCTGACGGAAGAGTGGGGATCCGCAACCATGTACTGATCCTTCCAGCCTGTGCCTGCGGAAGTGAGTCAAGCCGTATTGTTGCAAGCCAGGTAAGAGGGGCTGTAAATATTGTATTTAATACGGGATGTTCAGATGTGGCAGATAATACAGCCATGTCTCAGAAGATATTAACTGGTTTTGCCTGTAACCCAAATGTATACGGAGTCGTGATCATCGGTCTTGGATGTGAAACGGTAGGACATAAGCAGTTAAGAGAAAAGATCCAGAAGATGACAGATAAGCCAGTAGTGTCTTTCGGAATCCAGGAAGAAGGCGGTACCTTAAAGACCATTGAAAAGGCTACAAGAGCAGCAAGAGAACTGGCAGCACAGGCTGGTCTCGTAAGAAAAGAATGGTGCGATATTTCTGAACTGCTTATGGGAATTGAATGTGGCGGATCAGATGCTACATCTGGAATTGCTTCCAACCCGGCAGTAGGAGAGTTAAGTGATCTTTTAGTGGATCTTGGTGCATCTACGATCATGAGTGAGTCTATTGAATGGATCGGTGGAGAACATATTGTGGCAAAACGAGGAGCAACACCTAAGATCCACAATCAGGTGATCCGTGTCTGTGAAGAATATGAGAAACATTTAAAACAGGCAGGACAGGACTGCCGCGCAGGACAGCCAACACCTGGAAACAAAGCAGGAGGCCTTTCTACACTGGATGAAAAGAGTCTTGGATGTATCCGTAAAGGCGGAACAAGGCCGATCGTTGAAGTTTTGGAGCAGGCGGTACGCCCGAGCAAACATGGTGCCATTGTTATGGATACAGCAGGATATGACATCTCTTCTGTTACATCCATGGTAGCAGCCGGATGTGCCTGCGTCATATTTACAACCGGACGCGGAACACCAACAGGAAATGCTATTGCGCCAGTTTTAAAAGTAACAGCCAATAAACGGACTTATACGCACATGGAAGATAACATGGATGTGGATTTAAGCGGGATCATTGAGGGTACGAAGACAATTGAAGAAAGCGGAAAAATGCTTTTAGATGAGATTGTTCAGGTCTGCAACGGAAAACTGACAAAGGCAGAGGCGTATGGATTTTCTGATATTGCGGTAGACCATGTATGCAGATTTGTATAAAAAACGGGGGGACATACATATGAATCCAATAAAAAAATGGAACCAGTTAGGATTATTCACCAGAATTATGGTGGGATTTGTTCTTGGTATTGCAGCAGGACTTATTTTTGGAGAGAAAGCAACAAAGCTGGCATTTCTTGGAACTATATTGACCCGTCTGCTGACTATGGTAGTTGCACCATTGGTGCTGGGACTTTTGATATGTTCGGCAGCAGATGTAAAGGATTTTAAAACATTAGGAAAAATTGGAGGAAAGACATTAGGAATTTTTCTTGGCGGTACTGCAATAGCTGTTGCTATTGGTCTTGTTTTATGTAATATCATGCAGATTGGCGCTGGATTTGTGATGGAGTCAGCGCAGGCCTATGATGCAAAAGAAATCCCAAGTATTGTAGATACCCTGATGGACATTATTCCAACCAATCCATTTAATTCTTTAAGCACACAAAATCTGCTTCAGATCATCTTTTTCTCATTATTGTTAGGCTTTGCTTTGATCAAACTGGGAGAAAAAGGAGAACCTGTTCTGAATTTCTTCCGTGCATGGACAGAGGCATGGAAGGAAATTACGAACATTGTTCTGGAATTTACACCATATGGCGTATTTGGTCTGATGGCAAATATTGTTGGTAAATATGGTATGGATGTTATGCTTCCTTATATGAAAACAATTGCTGCATGTTATATTACCTGTGCATTATTTACCGTTTTTGTACAAGGTGGATTAATGGCTGGTCTGTACGGCGGGATCACTCCGGTCCGTTTTTTCTCGGTCATGAAAGAAGCAATGCTTTTTGTATTTGCAACCTGCTCCAGCGTGGCAACGATACCATTAAACTTAAAATGCACGAAAGAGTTAGGTGTCAGTGATAAGATTGCAGATTTTGTTATTCCATTCGGTGCAGTTATGAATATGAATGGAACAGCAATTTATGAGGCAGTAGCAGTTATTTTTGCATCACAGGTTTTTGGCATTCAATTAACACTGACCCAGCAGATCATGGTCATGGTAACAGCAGTTTTA
>OGDN01003674.1_pt1 | contig 15520 bp, 15 predicted proteins | sample 1570271 | NCBI WGS metagenome assembly OGDN01 (sample SAMEA4384481, study PRJEB24528) | human gut metagenome | reverse complement strand
TCGGTCAAAGCAAGGTAAAGGAAAATCTCAGGGTGTATATCGAGGCGGCAAAACAGCGTGGGGATGCTCTGGACCATGTGCTTTTTTACGGCCCTCCCGGACTTGGAAAGACAACCCTTGCAGGTATTATTGCAAATGAAATGGGCGTCCACTTAAAGGTAACAAGCGGCCCGGCAATCGAAAAGCCGGGGGAAATGGCGGCAATTTTAAATAATCTGGAGGAGGGGGATTTGCTCTTTGTAGACGAAATCCATCGTCTGAACCGGCAGGTGGAGGAAGTATTGTATCCTGCCATGGAGGATTACTGTATTGATATTATGATTGGAAAGGGTTCCTCCGCCCGTTCTGTAAGATTGGATTTGCCGAAGTTTACGCTGGTGGGAGCAACCACAAGGGCAGGACTTTTAACGGCACCCCTGCGGGACAGATTCGGGATGATTCACCATCTGGAATTTTATACCATAGAAGAATTACAGATGATTATCATGCATTCCTCCAAGATTCTTTCTGTGGAGGTAGAGCCGGGCGGCGCTCTGGAAATGGCAAAGAGGAGCCGTGGAACTCCCCGTCTTGCCAACCGGATTTTAAAGCGGGTAAGGGATTTCGCTCAGGTCAAATATGATGGCATTATTACGGAAGAGGTTGCAAAAACGGAGTTGGATTTAATGGATGTGGACAAGATGGGACTGGACCATATTGACAGAAACCTCCTGCTTACCATGATTCAGAAGTTTGAAGGCGGACCGGTAGGACTGGACACCCTGGCGGCAGCTATCGGAGAGGATGCCGGAACGATTGAGGATGTTTATGAACCCTATCTGATTAAAAATGGGCTGATAAACCGTACCCCCAGAGGAAGAGTTGCCACACAATTAGCATATCATCACCTCGGTTTATAGATATTTTGCTTGCCTGTATCAAAATATTGATATATAATAAACAGAAAAGTGGGATTGAAAATGCAAAGGGGTGCAGGAGCATGTCTTCTAAAACAGATACGGAAGTGATTATCGGCGGCAAGGTTTTTACCCTGTGTGGCTATGAGAGTGAAGAATATTTGCAGAAGGTGGCTTCTTATATCAATAATAAGCTGGCTGAATATAATAAGGTTGACAGTTTTCGCAGACAGTCCCCGGATACACAGGGTGTTCTTCTGCAGTTAAATATTGCGGATGATTATTTCAAGGCGAAGAAGCAGATTTCCATTTTGGAGGAGGAGCTTCAAAGTAAAGAAAAGGAATTGTATGATTTGAAGCATGAGTTGATTTCTTCCCAGATTAAACTGGAGAGTGCAGAGGAACAGGTAAAAAATCAACAGCAGAAGGTCAATCAGCTGGAAACAGAGTTAAAGAAAAAATAAAGCAGGCTGTCCGGTTTCGGACAGCTTTTCTTAATTCATAGGAAAATTCATAGGAAATTTGTAACCCGCCGCAGGCGGAGAATCTCGCTTGCGAGATTCTTTCTTGTTTATGCAATGATGAAGATGAATAAAGGAACGGAAAATATGGAAAAAAGGAAAATGCCGGAGCTTCTTGCGCCTGCCGGTAGTGTGGAAGCCCTGTACGGCGCAATCTGTGCCGGAGCAGATGCGGTTTATCTTGGAGGCAGCCGCTTCGGAGCCAGAGCTTATGCGGAAAATTTTACAACGGAAGCTTTGACAGAGGGGATTCGGTATGCCCATCTTTTTGGTGTAAAAATATATATGACAGTGAATACCCTGTTAAAGGAGCCGGAGCTGGCGGAGGTATATGAGTATCTTCTGCCCTTTTATCAGGCTGGACTGGACGGGGTGATTATTCAGGATTTCGGTGTTTTCCGCTATCTGCGGGAGCATTTTCCGGGACTGGAGCTGCACGCCAGCACCCAGATGACAATCTGCAGCGCTTACGGAGCCGCTCTTTTAAAGGAAATGGGCGCAAGACGGATTGTTCCTGCCAGAGAACTTAGTTTGAAAGAGCTCACTTCCATCAGAGAGCAGGTGGATATTGAACTGGAAACCTTCATCCACGGCGCCATGTGCTACTGTTATTCGGGACAGTGCCTTTTCAGCAGTATTTTGGGTGGCAGAAGCGGGAACCGGGGCAGATGCGCCCAGCCCTGCAGGCTGCCCTATACGGTGACTGACAGCCAGAATAAGGGAAAATCCCCGATATATCCCTTAAGCTTAAAGGATATGTGTACCATAGAGCATTTACCTGCGCTGATTGAAGCGGGTATTGATTCCTTTAAAATAGAGGGACGGATGAAAAAGCCGGAATATACGGCGGGAGTTACCGCAATTTACCGGAAATATATAGATTTGTATGCTTCGTTAAGAGTTTCCCTTGGTAAGGAAAGGGCAGCGGAGGTCTATGCAGTGGAAAAAGCCGATAAGGAGGCTCTCTCCACATTATATATCAGAAGCCAGATGCAGGAAGGCGAAACGGCAGGGAAATGGTGGCATTGGAAAATCCTGCCTATGGGGCACAGAAGGAGGAACAGCTTTCTGCAATCCGTTCCCGGTTTCTGGAAACGAAAAAAAGACTGCCTGTGCAGATACAGGCGGTTCTTATGACAGGAGAACCGGCAAGGCTTTCTTTCCGGAGCGAAAAGGGAAGCTGTCAGGTGACAGGGGACGAGGTGTTATCTGCCCAGAATAAGCCGATAACAGAGGAAAATGTACGAAACCAGCTTGGAAAACTTGGGGAAACTGCCTTTGAAGCAGCTTCCATGCAGATTACCTTAAGTGAAAATGCTTTTTATCCTCTTGGAAAATTAAATGAACTGCGCCGCAGGGCAGTAGAAGCACTGGGAGAAGAGCTGCTTTCTTCCTTTCAGAGGAAATTGCCGGATGAAAAAACGGATAAGGAACCTGCTTTTCAGGGCAGTCCGAAAAAACAGGCTGCCGGAAGAAAAGGCTTTACCCTGCTGCTTTCTACCCCAGAACAGACAAAAGTCTTTATCCAGTGGCTGAAAACACAGGCTGAGAAACCTGAAATAAAGCGGATTTATCTGGAAAGCAGTCTTTTTTTTCAAAAAGGAAGCTGCGGACAGAACTATTTTGAGGACTTAAAAAGAGAATATCCTGTCTTTTTAGCCCTTCCCTTTGTATTCCGGGAGGCAGATAAAGGGTACCGGGAAAAGCTGGCAAAGCTTTTGAAGGAACTTCCCTTTGACGGCGTACTGCTCCGGGCAGCGGAGGAGCTTGCCTTTATCAGAGAAACAGCACCGGATTTGAAAAAATGCGGGGATGCGGGAGTATATGTCTGGAATCAGGATGCGGCAGAAGAACTGACCGGGCTTGGCATAGAGGAAAGCCTTTGTCTTCCCTATGAATTAAAGGCGGGAGAACAGTACCGTCTGGCAGAATCCCTGAATACACCTATGGAAAAGGTGGTTTATGGCAGGATTCCCATGATGGTGACTGCGAACTGTGTGCGGAAGACAACAACAGGCTGCAGAAAGGGAGATACCTCTTTCAGCTTTTTAAAGGACAGATATCAGAAAAAATTCCCTGTTGTATGTGATTGTACCCAGTGTATGAATATTATTTATAACAGCCTGCCCCTTTCTCTCTGGCAGGAGCGGGAAAAATGGTTAAGCAGGGTGGATTTACGGCTGAATTTTACAATTGAGGCGCCTTCGGAAACCACAGCGGTATTAAACGCCTTTTTCCTTGGAAAGAATATGCCTTCGGGGGAATATACAACGGGTCACGAAAAGAGAGGGGTAGAGTAATGTGAAAGAATATATCATTGAACTGTCAAAGTACGGTATTTCTCTTCTGGTAATTTTATATACCATAAGTTGTTTTTTCGCCTTCCGGAAAGAGAACGGAAAGCAATTGGGGCTTTATGTTATCCAGAGCCTCCTGCTGTTTGCCATGCAGCTATTGTTTTTCCTGGATTTGACCTTTGTCAGCGGAGAAATGCAGTATGTCTTTTTCTATGTATTTGTACAGGTGTTTTTACTGGCGCCCCTTGTTATGGTGCCGATGATATATGAGGATATTCATAAACCGATTTTGAATATGATGTGCATGCTTCTGGGAACCGGACTCTGCATTATTTCCAGACTGTCCTTCCAGAAGGCAGTCCGGCAGTACATTATCATTCTGGTTTCCCTGATTATTTCCCTGTTCATTCCCTATCTGATGTCCCGAATCAGGTTTTTTAAGAAAATTACCTGGGTTTACGCGCTGGTTGGTATTGCTGCGCTGGGGATTGTGCTGATTCTGGGAGAAGTGACCCACGGTTCAAAAATTTCCTTCAGCATTGCGGGCATCGCTTTCCAGCCCTCGGAATTTGTGAAAATACTGTTGGTATTTTTCCTTGCGGCGGCGCTCTGGGAGAAAACAAATTTTCTCCGGGTAGTCCTGACCGCCCTGATTGCAGGGGGTGAGGTGATGATTCTGGTTCTTTCCAGGGATTTGGGAAGTGCTCTTATCTTTTTTATCGCCTATGTCTTTATGGTATTTATTGCCACAAGAAATTACCTTTATCTGCTTGCGGGGGCAGTGGGAGGAAGCGGGGCGGCGATGCTGGCATACCGTCTTTTCACCCACGTCCAGACGAGAGTGCAGGCGTGGCGTGACCCCTGGGCATATATTGATACGAAGGGCTGGGCTGTGACCCAGTCGCTGTTCGCCATCGGAAGCGGAAGCTGGTTCGGCATGGGGCTGTTGCAGGGAAATCCAAAGGCAATTCCCTATGTGGACCAGGACTTTGTCTTTTCCTGTGTCTGCGAGGAACTGGGTGTTATTTACGGAATCTGTCTGATTCTTGTTATGCTGTGCTGCTTTGGACTAATTTTAAAGACAGCAGTCCAGATTCGGGACCGCTTTTACCAGCTGATTGTATTTGGAATCGGGATTCTCTACATTTTCCAGATATTCCTGACCATAGGAGGCGGTATCAATTTAATTCCTCTGACGGGAGTTACCCTTCCCTTTATCAGCTACGGGGGAAGCTCCTGTATGACAACCATGTTCATGTTCTTTATCATACAGGGAATTTATATCAGATTACAGCAGGGAGGAGGCGCGAGGCTTGGAAGAAGAAAAGGAACGCAGGAAAAGGAAGCTGAATAATACGCCGGAGGTCATTATTTCCGGAGTTTTCTTTACACTGCTTTTTTGTGCCCTGATTGGTTATCTGGGGTATTTTGTGGCGACCAGTGAGCAGGATATGATTAACAACAGCTATAATTCCAGACAGGAAATATTACTGTCCCAGAACTACAGGGGAAGCATCTATTCTGCGGATGGGGAAATTCTGGCAGAAACCACGCTGGATGCCGAACAGAATGAAACAAGAAATTATCCCTATAAAAACCTGTTCTCCCATATTGTGGGTTATTCCACCCAGGGAAGAATGGGGGTGGAGGCGCTTGCCAATTACTATCTGATTAACACAAACACCTCTCTGAACAATAAAGTGGCAAATGATATGGCAGGGGTGAAGAATCCCGGCGATAATGTCTATACTACTCTTAATGTGGGGATTCAGCAGGTGGCGGATGAACAGCTCAGTATTTATAAGGGGGCTGTGGTTGTGACTGAGGTTAAGACAGGAAAGCTTCTGGCACTGGTTTCTCATCCGGATTTTGACCCGAACCAGATTTCCGAGCTCTGGGATTCCCTGATTCAGGATGACAAAAGCTCCGTTCTGGTAAACCGTGCAACCCAGGGACTGTATCCTCCCGGTTCTACCTTTAAAATTGTTACAGCGCTGGAGTACATCCGGGAAAATCCGGATTCCTACAAAAAATATACCTTCCAGTGTCCCGGCTATTATAAGGCAGGAGACAGCAGAATCAGTTGTTATCATGGAACAAGCCACGGGCAGATAGATTTTGTGACTTCCTTTGCAAAATCCTGCAATTCCTCCTTTGCGAATATCGGTATGTCACTGGACAGGGGAGCCTTTTCTGATACTCTGGATGACCTTTTGTTCGGAGAGAAGCTGCCGCTTACCCTGACTTATTCCCAGAGCAGTGTGCAGGTTTCTGAATCCATGGGAGATGCGGAAATGATGCAGACCTCCATCGGACAGGGAAAAACCCAGATAACACCTGTCCATCTGAATATGATTACCAGTGCTATCGCAAACGGCGGTGTTCTGATGAAGCCTTATGTAATTGACCATGTGGAAAATGATGCGGGAAGCGTTGTAAAAACCTTTAAGCCCTCCGAATACAAGCGGCTGATGAGCGAAGAGGAAGCGGATAAACTGACAGAGCTTTTGACTGCAGTGGTAGAAGAAGGAACCGCAAGGAAGTTAAAAGGCTTAAGCTATACCGCAGCGGGAAAGACCGGCTCGGCGGAATACAATAATGTAAAGGGGGACAGTCATGCCTGGTTTACAGGCTTTGCCCCCGCAGAAGACCCGGAGGTCTGTGTTACAATTATTGTGGAAGGTGCCGGAAGCGGCGGTGATTATGCCGTACCGATAGCCCGACGGATTTTTGACGCATATTTTGCCGCAAAATAAGCCCCTGCGGCAGCGGTTCAAAAAAAAGATTGCGCTCCCTGACAAGATAGGCTATACTAATTTTCAGGATGTAATTTATTTGGCGGACCCACCAGTCAGGAGGAATTGCAATGATAGAAGCAACAAGCTGTGGTGGTGTGGTAATTTTTCGCGGAAAAATCCTTCTCTTGTATAAGAACTACAGGAATAAATACGAGGGTTGGGTTTTACCGAAGGGCACTGTGGAAAAAGGCGAGGAATTTAAAGAAACTGCGCTCAGGGAAGTGCTGGAGGAATCGGGAGCGAAAGCTACCATCATAAAATATATTGGCAAAAGTGCCTATAGCTTTACTGTACCGGAGGATGTCGTAGAAAAGGAAGTCCACTGGTATCTGATGATGGCGGACAGTTATTACAGCAAACCACAAAGAGAAGAGTACTTCGTGGATTCAGGTTTTTACAAATATCATGAAGCGTATCATTTGCTGAAATTTTCAAATGAGAAGCAGATTCTGGAAAAAGCCTATAATGAGTACCTTGAATTAAAAAGAAACAATCTATGGGGCAGCCGAAAATACTTTTAAAGGTATCTTCGGCTGTTTAGCAAAGAGGAACAAATCCTATGGCACTGTCACTTATCTATTATCCGGGATTGTATCTGGGGGAAAGTATTCCAGAGGAAAAACTGGATAAAATAAAAAAAAGACTGGAAAAAAAGCCCCTGCTTTCACAGGTATTTCTGCTGACGATTTCCAGAAATGCCTCTGACCAGCTTGAAATTTTTTCTGCAAGGCAGCTTGCGCAGAAATACTATGAAAAAAATCCCCCTTATATCATAGGACTGGCGGGCAATTATGATGAGGCAGTCGGTCTGGTACAGAAAATAGTGGCGGAATGTCTGAAGGAGCGGGGGGATTGCTCTTTGAAGGAGTATCTGTTATGCTCGGTATCCTGTTGAAAATTTTATCCATATTGGGAATCTGTCTGCTGGTATTGTTTTGTCTGGCGGTACTCGTTATCCTGCTGGTGCTGTTTTTCCCGGTGTGCTACCGCTTCCGGGGAGAGCGGGTGCCGGAGAAAACTGCGTGCAGGGTAAAGATAAGCTGGCTGTTTGGCTTTATCAGAGCAGAATATCAGTACCCTGAGCCGGGGGAATTTCGGATAAAGCTTTTGTGGCATAAGCTGTATCCAAAGCCGGAGGCACCAGAAACAGAGGACGATAAATCGGAATCTGCCGAAAAAAGAGAAAAGAAAAGCAGCCTGAAGGAAGAAAAACAGGGTGCAGAAGAGCAACAGAAAAAAACGACGGAAAACGAAACTTCTCAAAAAGAAGGTTCGGAAAAGGAACCTCGAACTGCGGAAACAGAAAGCCAGAAAACAGTATCCTCCGGTGAACCGGACAGTCAGGGCAGACTTGCAAAGTTAAAGTACACAATCCGGCATATTTATGATACAATATGTGGGATAGTGAAGCAGATAAAGGATGAGGAAAACAGGCAGCTTGTCACTCATATTTTATTCCGGACAAAAAAGCTTCTCCTGCATATCCGACCCAGAAAGTGCAGGGCAGATATTCTGTTTGGGACAGGCTCACCGGATACCACCGGATATCTGCTGGGCATATACAGCATCCTTTCCCTTTATCTTCCGGAGCAGATTGATGTGACCCCGGATTTTATGGAAAGGAAACTGGAGGGACATATTTCGGCAAGGGGACGCATTGTTCCGGCTGTTTTACTGTTTCATCTTTTAAAGCTGTATCAGGATAAAACACTCAGAAAATTACTGAATTTACAGAAAAAACATAAGGTGTCAAATAAGGAAAACGCGGATAAAACGCGTGAAAGTGAGGAGCAGAATGGCAGATAAGGAAAATCAGTTTCAGGGCGTTGTAGAATCTTTATTAAAGGGAATGGATACAGTACTTTCCACAAAAACGGTAGTCGGAGAGGCAACCAAAGTAGGAGATACCATTATCCTGCCTCTGGTGGATGTTACCTTTGGTGTTGGTGCCGGAGCGAAAAACGCGCAGAATACCTCTGCGGCAGGAGCCGGCGGACTGGGCGGAAAAATGACTCCCAGTGCAGTTCTGGTTATCAAGGACGGTTCCACAAAGCTTGTGAATATCAAGAATCAGGATGCTGTGACAAAGGTTCTGGATATGGTGCCGGATTTGGTGGAGAAGTTTACGAAGCCCAAGGAGAAGACAGAAATGTCCGATGCGGAAGTTGTTGATATTGCCTTCCCGGAGAAGGAAAACAGTCCGGAACAGGAATAACAGACAGGCTCCCGGCATAAAATAGAGTGAGAGATAAGATGGTGTCATGAAAATCATGAAAAAGATTATCGGTGTCATTGCTTTTTTACTTGCGATTGGCATGCTCTTGATGATGCTGACACACAACCGGCTGATTGGGCTGCTTCTCATCGCACTCTTACTGTTTTTGGGATATCATTGCTTCTGCGATAACTGTTAGAAATTCCGGCAGTGGCAATGTTTTCAAATGGGAGGAACCATGCTTGATTGGGAAGAGGTAAAAAAAGCGGAAAGCACAGAAGAGCTGAAGAAAGCGAAGCTCTGGCTGTTTCAGGAAAATATACGTTTACAGAATGAACGCCGGGAGCTGGAGAAAGAAATTGAGGCTTTCCGAAAAGAAAGAGAACAGTTTAAAAAGGAATTGCGGGAACTGAACCGGAAGGCTGATATGGAGCAGAAACGGCTAAAGGAACAGGAACGTTTTTTTGAAAAGAAAATGATGATTCTGCAAAACGGCTTCCGACAACTGGAAGAGGACAGGCATGCCCTGGAAAGCCAGAGAAGGGAAATGAAGGAAATCTCCGACAGTATTTCCGTTGAAACAGTGGATGTGGATATTCTGTTCAGGAGTATTAAAAACAATCCTCTGGCTCTCAGGAAGAGATATAAGGATTTGCTGAAAATATTTCACCCGGATAATCTATACGGAGATGGAGAGCTTGTACAGAGAATCAATCAGGAATATTTACGCCGAAACAGCGGCATCAAAAAAGAGCAGTACTAAAACTGCTCTTTTTCAATACCTTTTTCATTTACTTATGCACGTTCAACCTTGCCAGACTTCAGACAGCTTGTACATACATGCATTCTCTTAGCGCCGCCGTTAACCTTGCACTTTACATTCTTAACGTTGGAATTCCAAATCGCATTGCTTCTTCTATGAGAATGGCTTACATTATTACCGAAATGAACGCCCTTGCCACAAACATCACACTTAGCCATCTTGACACCTCCTCGACTTAAAACTGGTTCACAACATTGATATCTTAACAGATAACAGAAAGAAAAGCAAGTAAAAAAAATCTTTTTTTTATTTTTTTCATTTTTAAGGTTTCCTTTTTCCGGGAAAGCTGATAGAATACAATATATGTGTGCTATCAGAAAGGATGGTTAACGATATGAGAGGTTCTTCCATGAATACCCATATGGGAAATATTGTCATCGACAACGAAGTAATTGCCCAGTACGCTGGCAGCGTTGCGGTAGAATGTTTTGGTATTGTAGGTATGGCAGGTGTCAGCATGAAGGACGGGCTGGTAAAGCTTCTGAAAATGGACAGCATTACCAGAGGCATCAGCGTAACCTTAAGACCGAATAATAAACTTGTTCTTGATTTCCATGTCATCGTCGCTTACGGAGTCAGCATTCTTGCCGTGGCAGACAACCTGATTGACAGCGTGAAATACAAGGTAGAAGAGTTTACCGGCATTGAAATTGAAAAAATCAACATCTATGTAGATGGTGTCAGAGTGATTGATTAAGGAGGACTTTAACGTGAGTTTACAGCAAATCGACGCTAAGATGCTGTCCAAGATGTTCTTAGCCGGTGCAAAGAATTTGGAAAATAAGAAAGAATGGATTAACGAGCTGAATGTTTTCCCGGTTCCGGATGGAGATACCGGCACCAACATGACAATGACGATTATGTCTGCGGCAAAGGAGGTTTCCGCTCTGGGAGAAGATGTGGAGATGGCTGCCATCTGTAAGGCAATTTCCAGCGGTTCCCTGCGCGGGGCAAGAGGCAATTCCGGTGTTATTTTATCCCAGCTTTTCAGAGGCTTTACCAAGAGGATCAAGGAGGAAGAGGTTCTTACGATTCCCGTTCTGACCGAGGCTTTTGAAAAGGCAGTGGAAACAGCATATAAGGCAGTTATGAAGCCGAAGGAAGGTACGATTCTGACAGTAGCAAGAGGCGCTTCCGAAAAAGCGAAGGAGCTGGCAGAAGAGGGTGCTGACGATTTGGAAGCTTTCCTTGGCGCTGTGATTGAGCATGCCAGATATGTTCTGAGCCAGACTCCTGAAATGCTTCCCGTTTTAAAGCAGGCAGGCGTTGTGGATTCCGGCGGACAGGGACTTGTGGAAGTATTGTCCGGTGCCTTTGACGCTTATCTTGGAAAGGAAATTGATTTGACGATTTCCGAGCCTGCCAAAGCAAAGACTGAAAATGATACAAAGTCCTCCATGGAGGTACAGGCAGAGGCGGAGATTAAATTCGGCTACTGCACAGAGTTCATTATTCTTTTGAATAAAACCTTCAATATCAAGGCAGAAATGGATTTCAAGGCTTATCTGGAATCCATCGGTGATTCTATTGTCTGTGTGGCAGACGATGATGTTGTAAAGGTACACGTACATACCAATGACCCGGGTCTTGCTATCCAGAAGGCATTGAAGTACGGTGCCCTGTCCAATATGAAGATTGACAATATGCGGCTGGAGCATCAGGAAAAGCTCTTCAAGATGTCTGAAAAGGAAGCTGCAAAGAAAGCAGAGGAAGCACCTGTACCGAAGGAGCCTCCCAAGGATTTCGGCTTTATTGCTGTATCTGCCGGAGAGGGCATCAATGAGATTTTCAGAAGCCTTGGAGTAGATTATATTATTGAGGGCGGTCAGACCATGAATCCCAGTACAGCAGATATTCTGGACGCTGTAGAGAAGGTCAACGCAAAGACTGTATTTATCCTGCCGAACAACAAGAATATTATTCTGGCTGCAAATCAGGCTGCGGAGCTGTCTACGGAAAAGGATGTTTTCGTTATCCCGACCAAGACAATTCCTCAGGGGATTTCTGCGGTAGTCAACTTTGTACCGGAGCTGTCCGCGGATGAAAACGAAGAAAATATGATTTCTGAAATTGCCAATGTCAAGACCGGTCAGATTACCTATGCGGTAAGAGATACGGTAATTGACGACAAGGAAATCAAGAAGGATGATTTTATGGGCATCGGTGATGCAGGTATCCTTTCTGTCGGAAAGGATATGGATGCTGTTGCAGCAGATACCATTGCAAGCATGATGAGCGAGGATGCCGAATTAATCAGCATTTATTACGGTGCAGACATTACAGAGGAGGCAGCCGAAGCCTTCCGCAGCCAGATTGCTGAAAAGTACAGCGCCTGTGATGTGGAATTGCAGTATGGCGGACAACCTATCTATTATTATGTTATGTCCGTAGAATAGAATCCCAGAGGCAGTCATAACCGGACTGTCTCTTTTTTTACCTTTACCTCTGTCATAATAGCGTAAAAAGGAGGCCTGCGCAGATGGAAGGAAGTACATCTCTCATCCACTTAAAGGGCATAGGTGAAAAGACCCAGAAGCTTTTTGAAAAACTGAATCTGTTTACCCTGGATGATTTGCTGGGGGCATATCCCAGGGATTACGACACCTTTAAAGAACCGGTTTCCATCCAGGAGGCATGTCCCGGAGAAACCTGCGCCATTTATGCTGCAGTCCGGGAATACCCAAAGGAAAAAAGAGTCAGGAATCTTTCCATTCTGACAGTGACGGTTGCAGACAACACCGCCTCTATGAGCCTTACCTTTTTCAATATGTCCTTCTTAAAAAAGGTTTTAAAGCCCGGTGGATATTATCTGTTCCGCGGCATTGTACAGAGCAGGGGAAATCTGAAAAAAATGGAGCAGCCCAGACTTTTTAAGCTGGAGGAATATAAAAGACAGACCCATACCCTGATTCCCAGATATTCGCTGACAAAGGGACTTACAAACCAGACAGTTCAGAAGGCAGTCCGTCAGGCGCTGGATAATTATGATTTTCCGGAGGAATACTATGGAAAGGATTTTCTGGAAAAATTCCGGCTGATTCCCAACCGGTTGGCGCTCACGGAAATTCATTTCCCCAAAAATCAGGACAGCCTTCTGGCAGCGAGAAAGCGTCTGGTTTTTGATGAATTTTTCTCCTTTCTGTATCTGATGCGCAGAAACAGCATGCTCTGTGAGGGGTTAAAAAACACCTGGCAGATGTTTGAAACAGCGGATACGGTACGCTTTCCGGAGCAGCTTCCCTTTCCCCTGACCAGAGCCCAGAAAAAGGTCTGGCAGGAAATCCGGGATGATCTCGCAGGGTCTTATTGCATGAACCGGCTGATTCAGGGCGATGTCGGCTCCGGGAAAACGATTGTTGCCCTGCTGGCGCTGCTAATGACGGCAGCAAACGGCTATCAGGGCGCCCTTATGGCACCTACAGAGGTGCTTGCCCTGCAGCATTATGAAACGGTACAGGAATATGTAAGGGAATATCAGCTTGCCTTTCGCCCGGTTCTGCTGGTAGGCTCCATGACTGCCTCTGAAAAGAAAAAGGCATACGAAAAGATTGCCTCCGGTGAGGCAAATCTGATAATCGGAACCCATGCCCTGATTCAAAAAAAGGCAATTTATCATTCCCTTGCCCTGGTTGTCACGGATGAGCAGCACCGCTTCGGCGTCAGACAGCGGGAAATGCTTTCGGAAAAGGGCGAAAATCCCCATATTCTGGTTATGAGCGCCACACCGATTCCCAGAACGCTTGCCATTATTTTATATGGAGATTTGCATATTTCCGTCATGGATGAGCTGCCTGCGAACCGTCTGCCCATCAAAAACTGTGTGGTGAATACCTCCTATCGTCCGAAAGCCTATCAGTTTATTGCTTCCCAGGTGGCAGAAGGCAGACAGGTCTACTGTATCTGTCCCCAGGTAGAAGCGGGGGAATCCGATGACTGCGAGAATGTGGAGGAATACTGTGAAAAGCTGCGGGCTGCACTGCCGGACAATGTTCAGGTTCGGTTTCTCCACGGGAAAATGCGTCCGGCGGATAAAACAAATATTATGGAAGCATTTGCCGCCCATACCATTGATGTACTGGTTTCCACCACGGTTATCGAGGTTGGAATCAACGTGCCCAATGCTACGGTTATGCTGGTGGAAAATGCGGAACGCTTCGGACTGGCGCAGCTTCATCAGCTCCGGGGCAGAGTGGGAAGAGGAGAGCATCAGAGCTATTGCATCTTTATCAGCACAAAAGAAAATAATGAAACCATGGAACGGCTCCAGATATTGAATCATTCCAACGATGGCTTTTATATTGCTTCCCAGGATTTGAAGCTAAGGGGACCCGGGGACCTGTTCGGCATCCGGCAGAGCGGTGATTTTTCTTTCCGAATCGGGGATGTCTATAACGATGCTTCTGTTCTGGCAGATGCCTCTGCAGCGGTGGAAGCTCTTTTGAAAACAGACCCGGATTTGTCCCTTCCGGAACACCTCTTTCTGAAAAAACACCTGGAAGCTGTTGTAGCAAACAGTGTTGACTTTAGAAGTATATAACGGTATACTTGACGTAAAGAAAAAGAAAAAACGGAGTAATCGTGCCATGGCAAAGGTCGCAATTGTAACAGACAGCAACAGTGGTATTACACAGGCAGCCGCAAAGGAAATGGGAATATTTGTCCTGCCGATGCCTTTTATGATTCAGGAAGAAACCTATTACGAAGATATTAACCTGACTCAGGAGGAATTTTATAAAAAACTGACAGATGGTGCCAGCATCAGCACCAGCCAGCCCTCCCCGGAAGCAGTTATGAATCTCTGGGACTCCTGCTTAAAGGAGTATGATGAGATTGTACACATCCCCATGAGCAGCGGACTCTCCGGTTCCTGCCAGTCGGCGCTTATGCTGGCAGAGGAATATGGCGGAAAGGTACAGGTTGTCAACAACCAGCGTATTTCCGTTACCCAGAGACAGTCCTGTCTGGATGCAAAGCTTCTTGCGGCAAAGGGAAAAAGTGCTCTGGAAATTAAGGAATTTCTGGAGGCTGACAAGTTCAACAGCAGCATCTATATTATGCTGGATACCCTGTATTATCTGAAAAAGGGCGGCAGAATTACCCCCGCAGCGGCAGCCATCGGCACGCTGCTGAAGTTAAAGCCGGTTTTGCAGATTCAGGGAGAAAAGCTGGATGCCTTTGCCAAAGCCCGGACAACCAATCAGGGAAAAACGCTGATGATAAATGCCATTAAAAATGACATTGAAAACCGTTTCGGCGGCATGGCAGAGGACAAGCATATCTGGCTGCAGGTTGCCTATACGGAAAACAAAGCGGCTGCAGAAGAGTACTGTGAAGAAATTGCAACGCTGTTCCCGGGCTATGATATCCATATGGACCCGCTTTCCTTAAGCGTTGCCTGCCATATCGGCCCCGGCGCACTGGCATTTGCCTGCTGCAAAAAGATTGAAACAGACAAATAGGAAAAGAAAAATAAGGAAATTTATTTCAGCCATCTCTGGCTCTGCCGGGATGGCTTTTTATTTTCGCAACATTTTCTGTTTTTTCCTTTTACAAAGTTCCGGATTTATGATAAAATAAAATTTAGGCGAACATTTGTTTTATATGGCATCATATATATCATAACAATGAAAATGGAGATTTTTATGGCAAATACAAATCAGTATGACGCTTCCAGTATTCATGTGCTGGAGGGTCTTGAAGCGGTCAGAAAACGGCCGGGAATGTATATCGGAAGTGTTTCCACAAAGGGTCTGAACCACCTGATTTACGAAATCGTAGATAACTCGGTGGATGAGCACCTTGCCGGATTCTGTGATAAAATCACAGTGACACTGGAAGCGGACGGTTCCGCGACCATTTCAGACAACGGGCGTGGTATCCCGGTGGGGATGCACGAAAAGGGGATTAGCGCGGAACGGCTGGTCTTTACTACTCTGCACGCCGGAGGAAAATTTGATAATTCCGCCTATA
>OGDN01003669.1_pt1 | contig 15556 bp, 15 predicted proteins | sample 1570271 | NCBI WGS metagenome assembly OGDN01 (sample SAMEA4384481, study PRJEB24528) | human gut metagenome | reverse complement strand
AAGTCGATGCGGTTAATATGCTTAACGGCATCTTCTGATTTCACAAGAAGTGTTCGATGTGCGAGCCACAATAATGGTTCGTGCTTTGAACACTTCTTTTCCCTCTTGTTGATGAAAAATGACCTTATTTGCGCTAAAAACAAGTTTGTTTGATACTATTTTAGCCAATTAAGTTATTTATTTTCATTTTATTTCCATGTTTTCAAGATAAAATAGTAACTTTGCATCAGAAATAAATAGGACAGGCATCATGAATAAAGTAAAGATAGATAATATACATCAAGAAAATGTTCAATCATGTGCTATTGCTGTGATTGGACTTGGGTATGTTGGTTATCCATTGTTTTGCTCAATATCTCATGGTTATGAATGTTGGGGTATGGACACAGACGATAAACGAATAGAAACTCTAACAATGAATGCAAAATCGACAGGAAATGTTCAAGAAATTGGTTATTTGACATCATCGTGGAGTGATATTTCTCATTGTACAATGTTCATTGTAACGGTACCGACACCTGTGGACAAACTCAACAGACCTGATTTATCTGCTCTAAAGACAGTGTGTTTTTCGTTGGGTTCAATATTAAAAACAGGTGATATAGTTGTATTTGAATCAACTGTTTATACAGGAACCACAGAAGAAATTTGTGTTCCTATACTGGAGGAGTCTTCGAGGCTTAGAATTAACAAAGACTTTTCGGTAGCGTATTCCCCCGAGCGTATAAATGTTGGAGACAGTCTTCACACATTGGAAAATACGCCAAAGATATTAGCGGCTTCGGATTCAACTACTTTAGATAAGGTGCGCAATATCTATGCTACCTTTATGAAAGCACCTATTGTAATTGCTAAAAACATTAAAGTAGCAGAAACCGCAAAGATGTACGAGAATGTGCAACGTGACGTATTGATAGCTTTGGCTAACCAATTTTCTGATTTTTGCCATGAGGAAGGAATAGATGTACATGATGTAACCCAATGTGCATCTTCTAAATGGAATTTTTCAAATGTTAATCCTGGACTTGTTGGTGGACACTGCATAGGAGTTGATCCATATTATCTTCTAAACAGGGCAACTTCAAAGGGAATTAAACTACCTCTTGTAGAAACGGCCCGACGAATTAATGAAGTAAAGTCAGAGAGAGTTGCTCATAGAATATTAGAAATAGCTAGAACCATAAGCGGTTCACATAATCCACCCAATATTTTGTTATTAGGCTTCTCATACAAGCCTAATACAAGTGATATAAGGAATACTAAAGTGGCGGATGTAATAAAATGGCTTCAAAACAAATGTAATGTGGATTGCTTTGATCCTTTGGTGGATATCGAACAAGCCTACGAATGCTATGGTATTACTCTTAGTACATTAGAAAACATCCAATCTCGCCAGTATGAGCTCATTGTTTTAATGGTTCCGCATGATATATTGGCAAATATGGACTTTTCATCTATACGTCATATCGATATAAAAGAAATCTTATGATACAACAAGTTAATAATTATTCTGTTCGTGAGGTTATAGAACATCAAACAGATATAGAGTATCTTAAAGTGTATTACCAGGAACATGGTAATTTTCCCGTGTTTAAGCAAGTACTTATAGAAACGAGGACTGATTGCAACAATCATTGCCCATTCTGTCCTCATGCTTTCAATAACAAGCCTCTTGGTATTATGGATTGGGAGTGCTACACTACGATCATTGATCAATTATGTGAAATACAATATAATGGACGAGTAGCATTAATGCTTTCAAATGAACCTTTATTGGAAACCCGTCTTGAAAGGATGATAGAATATGCAAATGATAAATCACAACGTTTTTTCTTGGATATTACGACAAATGGCAGATTATTAACAGTCTCTATGGTAGATAAACTCTTTAAGTTGGGACTAGATAATATCAACATAAACGATTACAGAGGAGATAGAGACATCTATCCAGAAAAATGGTCTTCATATCTGGAACCTATATTTGGTGCGTATGGGAATAATCCAAAAGTTAGTTTCAAGCGTAGAAGATTGGATGAAAAACTTCCTAATTATGCGGGAAATATTCCACAGGAGTTCAATCCTGATGACTTTGGCTTCTGTAACTATCCTTTTAGAAAGTTGACAATTGCTTATAATGGAAATATCCTTTTGTGTTGTGACGATTTCATGTATGATACTAATTTCGGCAATGTAATGGAGGATAAATTGATTGATTGTTGGAATCACCCAGACTTAAATAAAGCAAGGTTCTCTTTGTTAGAGAATAGCCGCATTGGACTCTGTAAACGTTGCAACGATTATCAAGATTACAATGTGTTTTGAGTATGACGAGTAAAGCAATTCATAACGAAACCGACTTTCAGGCTCGTACGGCGTTTCAATGCCCTTTCTGTGGATTTGTTGGCCCCCTAGAGATGATGGGTGCCGATAGATTTCCTGTACTCCAAAAATTACAAGTAATAGGAGCAGGAAGAAGGGCTGCCAAATGCCCAGTGTGCAAATCCACGGATAAAGAAAGACTAATCTATACCTTCCTAAAGGATGTAGAAAAGTTGGAACTTAAGAGTGACTTGACAATCTTGCATATTGCTCCTGAGAATAATCTTCAGTTGTGGCTTGAATCAGTATCTACCATCTATATTGCAGGTGATGCATTCCTTCAAAATCAGCATTTTATTGGGAATGTGCAATTAGTAGATATTAGAAATACTGTTTTTCCAGAGAACAACTTTGACTACATAATATGTAACCATGTTATTTGTGATATCAAAGAAGACAAATTGGCTTTATCTGAGATTTATCGCATATTAGGTTATGGAGGAGTGGCAATATTACAAGTCCCCATAACAAAGGTTTCTGGGACTGTTGAATATGAAAATGTCAAGACAAAAGAAGAACGTGAGATTGCATATGGTTATGGTTATCACGAAAGAATATACAACGATGCTGATTATATTGAACTACTTTCTTCCATTGGATTTAATGTTAAGGTTCGTAATCTCTCTAAAGAATACGAAGGTAACGGATTAAATCCAGTAGAAGATTTATATATATGTAGAAAATAATATGGTGTTAAACAAAGAGCAGTTTGAAGCTTTCCGTATGGAAATAGCAACATTCGGAAACATCCCAATATTGAGTAAGTATTGCGGAATTGGTTGTGTATTCTGCAAGGTTCACACAGATTCGTATCTTGGACATTATCCCAAAATTCCGGCTATTGACAGGGAGGATTTAATAAAAGGATTCGAATATATCAATCCCAATGTGAATTATGTCCGATTAGGTGCAGGTGTATTGGTCGCACCACATACAGACCCATTCCTTCATCCTGAGATTTACGAGTTCATAAAGTTGGCTTCAGAGTACTTCCCTACAAAGAAAATCACGACAGTAACAACAGGTGCTTATATTAGGGAGGATAAAATAGATTTTCTAAATTCAATCTCGAATTATGGAATAGACTTGTCGCTGATTACCATGCAAAAACAACGAGAAGCGATAATTCCACGTTCTGAGCGAGAACGTACTTTGTTTCTTCTTAAATATGCACCTTTAAACAAATGTACTCTCATGTTTACAGGAGAGCTAGATGAAGTAAAGAAGGACTTGGAATTGCTGTATGAACTTGGTGTTGATAAACGTGTTCGTCAAATTCTTGTTAGACGTATGGAACATACTGCCACATCCCAACCTCGTTTGAAGGAACTTTCACAACACTGCATTGACCATTATGAGGAATGTATTACTTGGATAAAGAAAAATTACCCCAATGTTGTCTTTACAGTTCCTATTCTAAAAGATGTTTTCCGAGGAGGCAACAATGAATATTTCATTGATGCAGACGAAAGGATAAAAAAACAAAAGAAGATAATCCAGGATTTACCAGCTGGCACTTTTGTAAACTTAATCTGTCCACTTTCCGGATATGATTATTTTACTAAAGCATTTTCTGGATATAAAAATGTGACAACAAATCTTATTAAGAATAATCTTTATGGTGGTTCAGTTTCTGTATCAGGATTACTTAACCATCAGGATATTAAAGAACAATTTCATCCAGAACATAACGATGTGATGATAATGCCCTATGAGATGTACAATTCGGATGGAATGGATCTGTTAGGTGAGAAGAAAGAACAATTGGAAGACTATTATAACGCAAAAATCATATTGGTTTAGAATGAAATCTATAAAATGGGATAAGATCAGGCTATTAGTCACCAACGGTTGTAATTATCGTTGTCCATTTTGCCATAACGAAGGCCAGAAAAAGAATGGGCATTCGGGGATGATGTCTGTAGAGCCCTTCAAACAGCTAATAAGGTATATTGAGGGGCAGGAGTTGTCAGAAATCAATTTTAGTGGTGGTGAGCCTTTTTTACACAAAGAAATTGTTGACATGATTGTTTATGCCAATAATCACATGAAATGTGATATAAGCTGTGCGACAAATCTTTCTTTGATATCAGACAAGCAGATTGAGCGTTTGGCAAATACAAGAATTAAGTTCAATATCCAATTTCCGTATGTTACCGAAAATGATTTTGCAAGAAGTACGGGTACTGGAAAACTATGCAATATTCTTGAAAAGATTAAGGCGGTGAAATCTGCTGGCATAAAGATTGGATTAAACACTGTGATTCAATCTCCTAATACTGATTCTATTGAACAAATGATAACATTTGCCTTGCGAAATGAATTGCCTTTGAAACTTTTGCCACAAATCGGGTTGGAAGGAAGCCAACGGTTCTTAGATAACATTCAGCCCATATTGGAAAGATTTTCTTTGCAGTTTGTCAACAAGGGAACTGGGGCATTAAGATGGACTATTGGGAACGATAGTCATCAAACTTCTGTTTTATACATTGACTCACCATGTTTCAGCTGGGACATTGAGACTTGTAGAAATTATGGAGAAGTAAGAATTCTTCCAGATTTCATGATGCAAAGTTGCATTCTTAAAGAAGCAAATGAACGGATTTGTTTGGAAAAAGGAAAAGATTATGTAATTGGCCAATTTGAAAGATTATGGAACAACTTCAGTCACTGTTAAGACAATACAATCTGTCACATAAAGAGGATCTGATGCTTGCTCCATGGAGCAAGCAGTATTGCGAAGAGGAGTTTCCCAAATACTGGGAGATTGTTTATTCTATTTTGCAATTATTTGATAAGAACAGTAGGGTCTTGGAGATAGGCTGCGGATTGGGTGACGTAACGGCAATATTGTGTTATCTCGGCTTTAAGCACGTCACTTCCCTTGAAAAAGATGAACTAATTTCCCGTGCAGCACAGAGGCGGATTGTAGACATGTTCAACATGAATGGAGTCGTAAGGAATGAGAATTATCCAAGCAACAAACAATATACAGCTGATATTCTAATCCTAGTTAATTGCGTATATGCCGGTCAAACAAAAACAAAGCGAGAATACTTGGATTTGATTCAAAAATATTATATATATGCCAGTAGGCCCAATCATTTCCTAATGGAAGTCATTGATTCGTCATACACAGAAAAGAACAGTGAATTTCCTGAACATATTCGACTGAACCGTCAAGATGTAGAAGGTCTTTTCCGTAATTGTAAAATTAGTTCATGGGTAACTTACAGATACCCCCAAAATAGTAAAAGCAAAACACTTTATTTGATAGAAAGACAATGAAGATACTGATTGTTACAACAGAAATAGGTCTGGACGGCGGAGGTATGTCTTTATCTTGTACCAGACTGACAAAAATATTGTCACAAGACAATGATGTAGAAGTGGTCAACTCTTCTGCTGCATCCATTCTCGCTGTATCAAGTGGAATATTTCCATTTTTAGGAAAATCGATCCGAATGGAATATAAGTTAAAAGAAGAGTCCAGAAAATACTATGGATTTGACTTCGTAATAGGTTTCGGAGGAAAATTTAATGGTTATTATGCCTCATTATTGGCGAAACAGATCAAAGCAAAATATATACTTTGCTTAAGAGGAAGTGATGTCAATTTGGCGAAATGGTCAGAAGAAGACAACTGGTATCTTCATGAATCATCGAAATGTGCAGACAAGATTGTATGCTTATCGAATGAAATGCGACAGAATCTTCTTCTGTCTAATAGTTCCGTCAGAGACAAAGTCGTCATTATTCCTAATCCGTTAGAGGGCGATTATACTGGAGTATCCTTTCCTAACCTCCCTTCATCGGTAGTTATTGGCTGTGCAGCTTCTCATTTGAACGAGAAAAAGGGAATTGCCAATCTCTTGTGCATGGTTGCTGAATTCAAGAAAATATCAGAACTTCCAATAAAGTTAATGCTAGTGGGAAGTATTGACGATGACTTGAAATGTGAATATCAACAGATTATTGATAAGCTGAGCTTGCAAGACAATATTGAGTTTCGTGACAAGACATCACGGACGAGTTTGATATCTATGATGAAAGACTGGGATTTCTATGTTCAATGCTCTGTTTGTGAAGGCCATCCAAACGCTATTTCTGAAGCTTTGCAAAACGGTTGTGCCTTTATTAGTACAAATACAGGCTATATAGCAGAGATTGTATCTTCGGAGTTTCCTGAATTGTTCTTCAAAGAATGGAATCCCGTTTCTATGGCGATTTCGCTAAAGAAACTAATCTCTTTAGATGACAAAGAAATTATTTATTCAAAAGTGTTCAATACGATACAGCTTAATTGCGATAAACAAGAAATAATTGATAGATGGACAAACTTGTTGCGTTGTGATACAAGTAAAAAAGTAACAAACAGTATTGAGCACATCATTGCTGTTGGTCTTCATGATGTTCAAGGTGATTCGCACGACAGTATCACTACGCCACTTCTTGTCTTCCATAAATTTGTGGAAAAGATACATCAGTTTGGTTATGGTCTGTGCTCAATGAATGATTATTTGGCGAAAAATCAAGAAGAAAGAAAGTCTTGGATTGTTTGCACATTTGACGATGGGTATAGTGGATTGAATGATTACGCCTTGCCTATTATGAAAAAGTATGGTTTTACAGCAACCGTTTTTGTATGCACCGGTCTTATTGGAAAAGATAATAAATGGAATAACAAAGATGCAGTGCTCAGGCAGCATCTAAATATGGATGAGCTGCAAAACCTCCATCAACATGGTTGGGAGATAGCTTCCCATGGAGTTTCTCATTTCAACCTTCTTAAACTCACAGATGAAGAAATGGAATATGAGCTAAAGGAGTCGTATGACTTTCTTTCTAGTAAATGGGGGATGACCTTAACTTACGCTTATCCTTATGGGGCCTATAATGATTTCATAAAAAGTTGTGTGGGAAAATACTATAAGTATGCCTTTTCTGTAACTAAAGGCGGAACCTCACTTGTTTCAGACACATTACAGATAAGAAGATACTCAATAACAGAAATCTACAGTATGTTATCAATTACTACTGAGGAATGAGGAATCATAATTTGAAGAATTCGCATAGAAGATCATTATGAAATCATATAAAAAAAAGATATTGATATTTGCTTATGATGGGACCGGCGCGGGGCACTTAATGTGCCTTGCAAAAATAGCGTCGGGTTTATCTTCTGGATTCGATGTACTTATTGTAACTGGTCATACAGTTGTATCAAAAGTGGTCAAAAATGGCGTTAGATATATCCAACTTCCTAATTTCTATGAAGAATTAGCGAAAGGAAATAAATCTGATGCTGAAATTAATGCTTCAAGGATAATACAGTTACATCAAATAGTTAATGATTTCAAACCTGATGCTTTTATCACCGATTTCCTGCCGTTAGGAAAACGTTGTGAACTTCAATATATTATACGTCAATACAAGTGCTTGAAATATTTTACATTACGTAGTGAAATTGGAGGGGAACGGATAATGCACGAAGATGTTTTCTCGCCAAGAAACATAAAACTATTTGTCCAACATTATGACCGCATATTTGTTACAAGTGATTTGGCTATAACAAGTATGGATGTATTTTCATGGTTGCCAACTGAAGTGAAGAAGAAAATGACCTATACAGGTTTTGTTGCATATCCCGTAGAAAAGTGCCAAGCGCAGACATTAAGACAGTTAAAACATTCTAAGGGGTATAGCAAATGGATAGTGTGCTCCATCGGTGGTGGAAGAGTCGGCAACGAATTGCTCGAATCATGTTATAAGTTAGCAAAGTCTGCACAATTTTACGATTGTTTCTTTGATATAGTTTTGGGCGAATACAACAAGGCTAGTATTAATTCAACAGAATGCTTGCCAAATGTATGTATATCAAATTGGATAGATGATTTGTACATGTATCACGCTTCTGCTGATATGGTTATTTGTTGTGGAGCATACAATACGTTAGTGGAATGTATGCAGGGACTCCCCAAAACTGTTTTAAGTTATTCTGTACAAAATCCTCAGTTAGAAGATGAGCAACAACAGAACATCATAAAACTTGGGAATTATTATTCTATCAAACAGATAGATAATTTGAAAAAACTTGAGAAAATGGTCGTGAGTTTATTACAATATAATGATTTCGACAATGGTCAACATAAATTAAGCATGAATGGAATAGATAATATCTGTAACACAGTTATGAATGATATTAAGAATGTTCCGTAATAATTATATGATAATGACAGTATGAAAAGGATACTAGGTATATTTCGCGGATTCCCTGGTTTGGGAAGAGTTGTAGCAGGAGTGTCTTTATTGGAGACTCTAAGGGACAATTATGGTTGCGATGTGAGAGTAATTAGTTATCTTCAAGGTAACAAATATCTGGAATCTCGTGGCTACGTGAATCTTCCAGAGGCTACTCCGATGGACTTTTGTTCTATCGGCTTATTGCCCACAAACAAGATGGGGGTATATATTCATGACACAATAAGAGGTTTTATGCCAGATGCGATTCTCATTGATGGGGAACCTTTAATTTTACAGTCAATTAAGATCTCTCATCCAAGTATAAAGATTATAACTTTACTTAATCCTGCAGACGTGAATAATTCTCACAATGACAAGGAAGCCATGGATTATTTCAATGCCTTGTACTCTTTAAGCGATTTGGCAATTGTTCACGGTTTGAGATTGGTAGAAAAGGACCAGAGATACAAAAACTTAATCTCAATTAATACGATTATTCGACGTGAAATCATCTCCGTAAAGAATATTCCGAATAATAATATTTATTGTGTACTTGGTGGTGGAACAGTCAATGTTGCACAACAGTTCGAGGATTCCACGTTAAGAATTGGCGAACTTTGCCAAAATGTTGCTTCACTATTGCCCGATTACACTATGCACATAATCTGCTCAAGCCAGAATATTTTTAATGCGTTAAAAGTAAATAATAACACTGAAAACGTAATACTTCACGAAGGTATCTTATCTGCTCAAAAGTATTACAACGATGCTAGTCTTGTAATCACAAGGTCTGGTCGCAACACATTGAGCGAACTTGCGGTTTTAGGCATTCCCGCAATAACATTCGTTTCTGGTTGTTCTTACAGAAAAGTTGAACAATCCAACAATATTCACGATTTAAATATACCTACCATAGTGCCCGCAAATCTCGAAATAACAACAGAGGACTTTGCCGAGTTGTGTGTTAAAATGATAAATAAAAAGACAGATTGTCACCTGCAATGTGGTAATGATATTGCTATAAAATATATATTACAATGAAAGAAACAATAAATAAACATCTTTTACCTTTGATGGGCGCAATTGCCGGAGATATTATAGGCTCTCCTTATGAACTTAAGGGATGTCGTATAAAGACAACAGACTTCCCACTATTTAGTCAAGATAGCACCTTTACTGATGACACGATATTGACATTAGCCGTTGCACAGTGGGTAGTAAAGCGAAAGAGTGATTTGATATCACTTTTTTATACAATGGGGAATAAATATATAAATGTTGGTTTTGGTCATGCATTTAAATGCTGGCTTCGTAGTGATTCTCCTAAACCATATAACAGTTGGGGCAATGGTTCGGCAATGCGTGTCAGTAGCATTGGCCTTGCATGTGGAACGTTACAGGAAGTTCTCGATTTAGCAGAACAAACGGCTTCAATTACGCACAATCATCCGGAAGGTATAAAAGGAGCACAAGCTGTTGCAGCATCTGTATATTTAGCTTACTGGGGGTTCTCAAAATCGAATATTAAAGACTATATAGAGAAAACTTTTAAATACAATCTGAACAGAACTATAGAAGATATACGAGAAACATATTCATTTGACTCTAGTTGTCAAGGAAGTGTGCCTGAAGCTATTATTGCATTTCTAGAATCTACGAATTTTGAAGATGCAATTAGATTAGCTGTTTCTTTAGGTGGTGATGCCGATACGCAAGCAAGTATTGCTGGAGCTATTGCGGGTGCATTTTATAAGATAATACCTCAAAGTATTATATCTGAAATTGTTAAAAAATTACCAAATGAATTGTTAGATATACTTTATTCTTTTAATGATTTTATACCACCTCAAGAAATAATGTTGGCTGTAACCGCAAAAGAGACTACTGTTCTAAGTTGTTACATACAATATTCTTTTGCGTTAGGATGTACAGATGTTCAAAAAGTTTCTATTCCCCAAGGTACGAGGTTGGAACTTTCCTACGTCCCTATTTTGAACGAAAACAGATATGAAAGTTATGCTACTTTTCATTTAGTCAACAATAGAGAGATAATACTCTCTATTGTTGAGAATGAAGCCAGATTGAAGTACCCCGAATACTTAGATGAGTATAAACACCTTGTAGAGAGGATTTCGCTTATTTCAAAAATATCGGGACTTGATAATTTTGAAATAAGTCCATTGACAATGGATGATATTTTAGCACAAATATGACAATGAAAATAGCCCATATAAGTGATATTCACCTCACAGAAAATGGTCGTGTAATATGGGGCGTTAACACTCTTGACCATTTCTGTAAAGCCATTGGGAGAATAAAAGATCTTGATGGTATCGATGGTATTTTTGTTAGTGGAGATTTGTCTGATGATGGAAGCCAGTGGACTTATGAATTCATAGACAAAGCTGTTGCGGAGATTGGAATTCCAACGTTTTGCTGTCCTGGTAATCATGATAACTTGGATGAGTTCTATAATGGTTACAAACCTTCATTTTATAGTAATAATGAAATGGTTGAACTTTGCGGATGGAATTTCATCATGCTAAACTCCGCAGTGCGTGATATGTCGAGAGGTTTTTTAGTCCGGAAAAGCTGTCCAATCTGATTCATCAATGTAAAGGGTCCGTTGCGCTTGTTCTCCACCATCCACCAATAGAACAAGAAGGTTGGCTTAATCGAAAATTATTGGAGAATCGTGATAAGTTTAACGATATAATCCAACATGAGGAGAATATTAGATTGGTTTTATATGGGCACACCCATTTCCACACTAAAGAAGCTATAAATGGAATCGTTTATAGTTCTGCCCCGTCGATAGGTTTTGCGTTTAACCCCAATTTGCACAAATTTGAAATAGCTGATGGCGAGGAGGGGTTTAGTATAATAGAAATAGATGGTGACAATATAGTGATAACAAAACAATTTCTATAGATGACTGGAATTTCCATAATAGGAGTAACTATTATATCTCTGTCTTGATATATAATTAGCGAATACATTCTGAGTAAAGAATAACAAACTATGCTTATGCAAAGAAAATGAAAGTAGATAAGAACCAAATAAGATTTATAGTAGATATTGTTGATCACTGTAACTTGAACTGTAAAGGCTGTGGTCACTTTTCTCCGTTGGCGCCAAAGTCTTTTCTTGACATAGAAACTTTTGAAAACGATTTGCGTCGATTGAATGAACTATTGAATGGAAATATCTATTGTTTTGAACTTATGGGTGGAGAAGCGTTACTACATCCTCAATTAGAGGATTTTATAGACATAACGGCTCAATATGTGTCTGGAATGAAACATCTTTGTACAAATGGGGTTCTTCTCCCCAAGATTCCTGATAGGACATATCAACTGTGTGCTCAGACTGGAACAACCATATGTGTTACTATGTATCCAATTAATATTGATTGGAATGAGATTAACAGAAAAGCAAATTTCTATGGAACAAAATTATACCAAATAAAAACTGTTGGAGAATCAGAAAAGAAATGGTTTAAAAATCCAAGAGATCAGAATGGCAACCAGAATGTTGAAGAGAATTTTAATTCGTGTTTCTGGAAGGCAAGATGCATTGTCTTAGAACGAGGGAGAGTTTCTTCGTGCGTCGTTCCATTCAAGGCAAAATTCTTCCAAAATTATTTCAAATCAAATGTTTTTGATACAACGGAACAAAACTCTATTGACATATATAAGGCTAAGGATATTGATGAAATTGTCGAATTCTTAAATAAGCCAATACCATGCTGTAGATACTGTCTTCCAAATAAAGAAGAACAGATTCAGTGGAGTGTTTCAAAAAAAGATATTAGTGAATGGATTTAATTAATTGAAAACAAATAATTATGAATAAGATACTTGTAACAGGTGGTGCAGGATTTATAGGCTCAAATCTTTGTGAATACTTGATACATAAAGGATTTGAGGTCGTTTGTTTAGACAACTTCTCGACTGGTCATGTCAGAAATATTCAGCACTTAATTAATAATCATTCTGATGCGTTTTCTTTGATTGAGGGAGATATTAGAGATTTAAACACATGCATTAGAGCGACAACAGGTGTTGATATGATTCTACATGAAGCAGCATTAGGCAGCATACCAAGAAGCATTAATGATCCAATTACGACAAATGACGTTAATATTGGTGGCTTTTTAAATATGTTAGTTGCGGCGAGGGATTGTAAAGTAAAAAGATTCATATTTGCAGCAAGCAGCTCAACTTATGGAGACAATACAGACTTGCCCAAGGTAGAAGAAAATATCGGGAAACCTCTATCTCCATACGCATTAACCAAATATGTAGATGAATTGTATGCAGAAGTGTTCTCCAAGACATACGGATTAGAATATATCGGTTTAAGATACTTCAATGTATATGGAAGACGGCAGGATGCTAATAGCACATATGCCGCTGTAATACCACTATTTATCAAACAGTTAATGCAACACGAATCTCCTGTAATAAATGGAGATGGTACGCATAGCCGTGATTTTACTTACATCGACAATGTGCTACACATGAATTTATTAGCAATCAAAACGAGAAATCCAGATGCTGTTAATCAGATTTATAATACTGCATGTGGAGAGAGAACTACGATTTCACAACTTGCAGAATTGACAAAAGCCATGCAATCAAAAATTGATTCTAATATTGCCAGCGTAGAGGTTAAATATCGCTCTATGCGCCTTGGAGATATTCCTCATTCACAAGCAAATATAGAAAAAGCGAAAAGGTTGTTGGGATATGTGCCCTTGGTTCACTTTGTAGAGGGATTAAAAGAAACTATAAAATGGTATTATTCCGATGGTAATCATTTCCTGTTAACTGATGGGAATAAAAGTGTATAGAATTGTTTCAAATCATAAAATATAATCATCATGGCAGATATTAATCGCTTAAAACTGGTGTTAGTTGAAAAGAAGAAAACCAGTAAATGGTTAGCAGAGCAACTTGGCGTAAACGCTTCTACCGTGTCTAAGTGGTGTACGAACTCATCGCAACCAGATATTGCAAGTTTGTTAAAAATATCAGATTTATTAGAAGTGGATATTAAGGAGTTGATAGTTAGAGAGTATGAAACATACATGCTGTCAAAAATTTCAAATAATTCAAGTCTTGAGTAATAAATCATATGGAAAAGAAAAGAGAAATACGGAATAGTACTGCTGAATTTCTTACCTTTGTAGCCGAAGGAAGGGAGAATGGCATACAGGTATTATATAAGGACGAGACTATATGGGCAACCCAAAAGGCAATGGCAGCTTTGTTTGATGTTGGCACTCCTGCAATAAACAAGCATCTTACGAATATTTTTGCGGAGGGTGAATTGAAGAAAGAGGCAACTGTTTCCAAAATGGAAATAGTTCAAACGGAAGGCAACAGAGAAGTCAAACGTATGATGGAACTCTATAACCTTGATGCTATTATCAGTGTTGGTTACCGTGTCAACTCCATCCGTGCGACCCAATTCCGCCAATGGTGTACATTCGTAATTCGACAGTTCTCACTCCGAGGCTATATCATAGACAAGAAACGAATGGAGAACGGAACGTTCATTGACGAGGATTACTTTGAGCATCTGCTGTCTGAAATCCGTGAGATTCGTATGAGTGAACGGCGATTCTATCAAAAACTCACGGACATATATGCTACCAGTATTGACTATAACAGGGATGCTCCTACTACAAGAATGTTCTACAAGAAGATGCAGAACAAAATGCACTTTGCTGTGCATGGTCATACAGCAGCAGAATTGATTGTCGAGCGAGCTGATGCGGCAAAAGAACACATGGGACTTACAACTTGGGAGAAAGCACCAGACGGTAAAATTGTCAAGGCTGACGTGAGCATTGCCAAGAATTATCTAAAAGAGAAAGAACTTGACGATATGGGTAAACTGGTCAACTCTATCCTGGATTTTGCACAACGTATGGCAGACAGACATATTCCTATGACGATGGAGGACTGGGCAAAACGAATAGACATAGTTCTTGAAGCAGGTGGAGATGCCGTTTTGAATGATGCAGGACAGGTGACGGCAGAATATGCAAAAGAATATGCGGAGAGTGAATTTGAGAAATACCGAATCATACAAGACCGCTTGTTTAAGTCGGATTTCGACAAGTTCGATGAAGGTGATAATCTTCTTCCATTAGATTTCAAAGAATGATGTTCCTAAATGTGAATTAGCAAAATTGCATGGGCATTTTAAGCAAGTTATTTGGCAACAAGAAAACAAACGAAGCTGATGAGCAGCACAAGGAGCAGGGGGAAAGAACCGTTCCTCATGTTCTGCCAACGCTCATGCACGATGAGCCTGCCAGTCTTGCAAAATACGTGGATAAGAAGATGCCTGTACTTATCATCGGAGGTAAGTATCATCAGACGCAAGTTGTCCTCACTTCCAATCCAAATGAGAAGACGTTTACGACCAGTAATGGAAAGGCATACCCTGGTGTTACCATAGGAATGGTGATGGGAACAGAAGGTGTGAAGGAACAGCAAAATCCAAAAGAGCCAAAGATTTGTCCACCTAACCCGAAAACAGCAGATTCGTCCAAAGTCGAGAAAAAGAAACAGCAAAAGAAACCTTTCGTTCTCACTTTTCCAACGAATATCAAGCACCCAACCCTCGGAGAACGCTATGATGAGTATTGTGCCAGTCTTCCTCCATTTGACTTTTATGAGGGTGATAACGAAGACAAAATCCCTGCTGATGCGGACATGGAAATCAGTGACTACCTGAACAGGCTGGCAGACACACTCGCATATTGTAGGGATGTTGCGAAGACACAGGGATTTGTGGCAGCGGAACAATACTATCTGTTCCTTATCGGTCATCATCCTTGGGAACCTGATGCCTACGATGAGTTGTTGGAACTGTATCGTAACAATGGCAAGAACGATGCGTTTGAAGCATTGCGCCT
>OGDN01003666.1_pt1 | contig 15579 bp, 16 predicted proteins | sample 1570271 | NCBI WGS metagenome assembly OGDN01 (sample SAMEA4384481, study PRJEB24528) | human gut metagenome | reverse complement strand
CCCATCAAGTCTGCTACTCGTAAGTAATACAAAATTGTCAAAATGACAATACTGTTTTACACGGGTGGATCTTGCTCTAGTTGTAACATGTTCATTTATGCAATAATAGGCCCAAATGGGCACTTTCACCATTCGAGCCTATATATTATATGCCTTTCAAATTATAGCTTAAAAAGTAGCTGTCTAGACTGTATGTTTTTACTGTAGAATTGATTTTATGGAAAACGGTGTCAATTCATTGCAGATTTGTTTTAATATCTATTCTCTGATAATTTGCATTATGAGAAGTTCGCTGACGGCAGCGTGAAATGCATTGAGGATGAAATACCGTTTGAGCTGCCAGAAGGGTGGGCGTGGTGCCATTACTCGGATGTGATTGAACTATATTCAGGACAGGACTTAACTCCTGATCGATACAATGACACTGGCGAAGGTATTCCATATATCACAGGAGCAAGTAATCTTGAACATGGAAAGGTTATTATCAATCGTTGGACTATTACACCTACAACGCACGCAACAATAGGTGATCTTCTACTGACGGTTAAAGGATCTGGCGTGGGAAAGATGGCTTTTTGTGATATTATTGATGCCCATATTGCAAGGCAAATCATGGCTCTGAGATGTACAAGTGCTATTACGCCTCAATATCTGTATATAGCTATTTCTGCTATGCTCAGTAATATAACAGCACAGGCAAATGGAATTATTCCAGGAATACGACGTGAAATTGTATTGGGGGCTTACTTGCCACTACCTCCACGCAGTGAGCAAGAGAAAATATGTAAAATTGCAGATAGTACGCTTCACATTATTGACGATATAGACACTAATAAAGGTGATCTGAAAAAGATCATTCAAATCACAAAGTCAAAAATCCTCGACCTTGCCATTCGTGGCAAGCTTGTGCCGCAGGATCCAGATGATGAGTCTGCTTCTGTTCTTCTGGAACGCATCCGTGCGGAGAAAGAAGAGCTCATCAAACAGGGCAAAATCAAGCGTGATAAGAAGGAATCTGTCATCTTCAAAGGTGAGGATAACTCTTATTATCAAAGAGTTGAAGCAGAAGGGGCTACGATTATCCAGCGAGTAGATGTCCCATCAACATGGGAAGTTTGCCATTTGCAGGATATTTCTTATCCTATTTCCAGCATAGGTATGCAAATAAAAAGCGAAGAAACTCAAAATGATGGACTATTTCCAGTAATAAGCCAAGGGAGGTCTTATATCGATGGATACTGTAGTGATGAATCAAAAGTTATCTATGATTTCCCGATAATATTATTTGGTGACCATACTCGAAATGTAAAGTATATTGATTTTCCGTTTATTGTAGGTGCCGATGGAACAAAACTTCATAAAATAATTCAAGCTAACGAAAAGTATGTCTATTATTGGATGTGTCATGCTTCGGAACATATTGCAGACAGAGGGTATGCCAGACATTATAATCTTCTGCAGAAGAAATGTTTTATGCTTCCGCCATTTGCTGAACAAAATCGAATTGTTAATTGCATAGAAAAACTGTTTGCACAACTTAATAGCATTTGTGATGCTTTATCTTGATCAACAGCCGCCCTCGTATGAAGGCGGCTGTGATTTTACCAGGTTACAATTTTATCTACAAGAGCCTGTTGTTCGCTAGCGGTTCTGCGGAGATAAATACGAGTTGTTTCAATGCTTTCATGCCCCATTAGATCAGCAAGCAAAGCAATATCATTATACTTTTCGAGAAAATTCTTTGCATAACGATGGCGGAAAGAATGAGGATAAACCACCTTTTTATCAAGTCCATATTTGTCAGCGTAGTTTTTGAGTTGCTGAGAAATACCACGGGTAGTAATTCGATCTCCATAACGGTTCAAAAACAAATAGCCGGAGGAACGGTTTGTTTCCTCCAGCCATTCGACGGTCTCCGCTCTTAACTTTTTCGGTATGTAGAGTCTACGTAGTTTACCTCCTTTGGTATACAGATCAAAATACCCGAGCTCAACATGTTCAATTTTGATCTGGATAAGTTCACTGACACGGGCACCGGTTGCAGCCAGATACCAGACTACAAAGTACCATTCCGTGTTACCATCCTTTTTGAGCTGCTTCTTCAAGAAGTTGTAATCGGCATTGCTGATCACGTTCTCAAGAAAGTTCTTCTGCTGAACCTTTACAGCTTTCAGCTGCAGCTTGTCTTTTCCCAAATAAGTTAGATACTTGTTGATGGCCTGAATGCGAAGATTCACTGTCTTGGGTTTGTAAAACTCCATCAGATATCCTTTGTAGGCTAACAGGTTTTCCTTACTGATGCCATCATAGTGGGCGTGGTAATATTCCACCGTCCACAAATACGATGTGATCGTATTTTCGGAAAGATTGCTCTTTCTCAGATGTTCTTCAAATGTGCCTTGCTGCTTCATAATAAGCGGCCTCCTTATAATATTTTTTGCGGCTTTCCGCACAAATATTATAAAGGGAATATGTGACTTTCTCTTATTATGAGAAGATTGGCGACAAAATCGAAAATATCGATGATGAGATTCCTTTTGATTTACCTGATAGCTGGTCTTGGTGTAGAGGCTATTCGTGTTTTGAAGGCGTAAAAAGTACAAAGCCTCAAGGTGAGTTTTTCGATTACATCGATATTGATGCTATCGACAACCGACTTCACAGAATCAAGGCGTCTAAACATCTTTTAGTATCCGATGCACCAAGCCGAGCTAACAGAGAGGTAAAGATCGGTAGCGTTTTATTTTCATTGGTTAGACCCTATCTTGAAAATATTGCACTGGTAGAAGAAAAACATAGCCATTGCATAGCTTCTACCGGCTTTTATGTCTGTAATTCAAACGGTGTAAATACCGATGAATTAGTGCATACTGCACGGTCATCGAGTGCATGCTTTCCGGTGTTTCAGTGCACGCTTTCCGCTGCATAGTGCACGTACATGGATTAGTCCTATAATGAAGATGGCACACATGCGTGTGACTATTATTTATAGGAGGTTCGATAACTATGGTTGATTATCGAGAGATTCTGAGGCTTGATAACCTCGGATACACCAAGAAAGACATTGCATCCAGTGTACACAGTTCCAGAAATACTGTTTCTGAAGTTCTGACACTAGCCGGAAATCTTCATGTTTGCTGGCCGTTAGATGACGATGTCACCAATCAGTCTCTGGAAAAGTTGTTTTATCCAGGACGGAATAAGGATAATGAGGAACGACTTATGCCCGATTATCCGAAGATTCACAGGGAACTCGCCAAGAAAGGCGTTACCCTTACACTACTTTGGACAGAATACTGTCTGGAAGCCAGCGCTGCCGGCAAAAAGCCATATATGAGCACGCAGTTCAATGATAACTATCGTAAGTGGGCTCGTATTACCAAAGCAACAATGCGTATCCAGCATAAACCCGGTGATGAAATGGAGGTGGACTGGGCCGGTGGCACCATCGATATTTACGATGAGATTACAGGCGAAATATCACCTGCCTATCTGTTTGTAGCTGTGCTTCCCTGTAGCCTATATGTATACGCAGAACTTTGTCCAAACATGAAATCAGATACCTTCATCAACTGCCATATACATGCCTATACATACTTTGGTGGGTCCACACGCTTATTAATCCCGGATAATCTCAAAGCCGGTGTTACCAAAAATACCCGTTATGACACTTTGATTCCAAGAGCCTACAAGGAAATGGCAGACCATTATAATACTGCAATCGTACCGGCCAGAGTGAAGCACCCGGACGATAAACCGAATGCAGAAGGCTCTGTTAAGTATGCAACCACATGGATTTTGGCAGCATTACGTAATTATCATTTCTTTTCTATTGAAGAAGCAAAAACGGCAGTTTCTGAGAAACTGGAGGAACTCAATCTCCGCCCATTTAAAAAGAGACTTGGAAACCGACGTTCTGCTTTCAAAAATGAAGAAAGAGAATTTATGCTGCCGCTTCCCAAAGCCCCTTATGAACCAGCAGTCTGGTCCACTGCAAAGGTTCATAACGATTATCTCATAAGTGATGGAATCAATAAATACTCTGTTCCATTTGATTTAATTGGAGAACAGGTGGATATTCGCTTAACCAGTGCTATAGTAGAGGTTTTCTGTCATGGTGGGCGTGTTGCTTCTCATGTGAGGAGGACTACTCCTCAAAGGGATCCCATTTGTATCAGGGAACATATGCCGCTCAATCATCAGAAGTATCTTTCCTACAATCCGGAAGAGTTTGTTCACTGGGCTGAAGGCATTGGAGCGCATACATTAAAAACTGTAAATCACTTCCTCTATTCCGAAAAAGAACCGGAACAGGGGTACAAGTATTGTGTTGGATTAATGAAGGCTGCTGAAAAATATGGTGACAGTCGAATTGAAAGAGCTTGTGAAAAGCTTCTGACTATTACGGTGCAGCCATCATTAAGGAGTATCATTACAATCCTTAAAAACGGACAGGATAAGTTAATATCTGATTCAGCATCCTCTGGTCAAACATGTCGTAAAAGAAGCAATGGTATTACCCGTGGCATTTCGGCATACAGAAACGGAGGTGAAGCAGAATGATTAATGCATCTACCTATGAGAAACTGAGGGCATTGAACTGCAGTGCCATGGCCGATGAATTTCAGAGTCAGATAAACGATTCGAAATCTTATAATCTATTAGGATTCGAAGAACGCCTTGGACTTCTGGTCGACGCAGAATGGAACAGGCGTCAGGCAAACAAGTTAAAAAATCTTATCAAGAGAGCTACTTTCTCTGTCTCATCAGCATGTATTGAAGATATCGAATACCTTCCTGATCGTAAGATTGATAAAGCACAGATGCTTCGGTTCTCTACCTGCCAATACATTAATGAAGGGCACCATATCATCTTAAAAGGAGCCACTGGTTCCGGCAAAACATACATCGCATGCGCCTTGGGTAATGCAGCGTGCCGTAAATTCAAAACAGTAAGATATATCAGAATGCCTGAACTGTTAGATGAGTTGTCACTCTCCAAACAGGATGGCACTTACCGAAAGGTAATCAACGCTTACTGTAAGACAGAACTTCTCATCATTGATGAATGGTTGATTCGAAAACTGTCTACCCAGGAACGATATGATCTTCTTGAAATCATTGAAAAAAGAGTCAACAGTCCAAAAGGTTCCATGATTCTGTGTACACAGTACAATGATGAAGAATGGTATGGTCGCATTGATCCAGAGTACGACGAAGGAAGTCCTATAGCGGAGGCAATCATAGACCGCATTACAAACAATGCGTATGATGTTCTCATTGAAGGAAAAGTATCAATGAGAAAACGTCATGGCTTGAAAAATAAAACGGAAGGAGGCATTTCATTATGAAAGAATGTCCCTTCAGTTCACGCAACAAGTGTTATATTTGGGATGATTACCAGATCGCAAGTGTTGCATTACAGGAGGCAGAGGAACTGTGTTCTTCCAATTGGAGAGAAATCAGTTATCTGATGGACCGGGTAAAACTACTTGAGGCTCTGTTAACAGAAGCCGGAATATCTATACCTGAATAATCAGCATGCACTGATGACCGGAATATTTCCCATACGCAACACTGCCACAAGACCTGTTTGCATTGATTTTTTTGCAGTTCCATATGGTAAATCTTCTGTGATAGAAAAAATTCTTGCCCATGCCCATCCCTCCGGCAACTCAAACGGTATCTCATCCTCAATGCATTTTGCCGTTCCATCCTGAAACTTCTCATAATGCAAATTATCCTCACCTTTAAAGATGATGGAATCGTTCTTAATATCCTTCTTTTTTAATTTTCCTTCTTTAAACATTTGTTGCTTCTGTTCACGAATTTTCTCCAACAGAACCGATGCTGGCTCATCATTTGGATCTTGTGGAACAAGTTTTCCTCGAATGGCAAGGTCAAGGATTTTCTGTCTTAATGCCTTAGTATCCATTATTCTTCCACCTTTCCAATTAACTGTTCCAGTTCTGCAACGGCTTTTGCTATGTTATTAGATTTCTCTTTAATCATATCAAGCAATTCTGTAAGAGTATAATCATCTGTTTCAGAATTTGCTTTCATCCATGAGATATCCAAACTTGTCTTATCACGAGCTAAAATATCTTCAATAGTAAATCTACGCCATCTTCCATTTGGATTTTCTTCACTGTATGTTTCTGCACGCTTGCTTAAATCACCATCAGCATAACATTTCACAAAATCATCAAAATGTTCAGGTTTCAGGGGATTCGTCTTTCCGAAAGAAGGCATATCATTTCTCAAGTCATAAATCCAAACTTCTTTTGTGTTATGCTTATCAGTTTTTCCACGAGTAAAGAACAGCACATTCGTTTTAACACCCTGGGCGTAGAAAATACCTATAGGCAGACGAAGAATCGTATGTAAATTACATTTATCCATTAAGTCAAGACGGATACGTTCGCCATCACCATCAGCAAAAAGAACATTATCCGGCAGGACTACTGCAGCTCGTGCTTTGCCGTTTGCTTTCAAACTACGGTAAATATGCTGAAGGAAGTTCAGCTGCTTATTGCTTGTTGGAAATGTAAAGTCATCACGTGTTGCACGCTCTCCGCCTTTTTTGGTACCGAAAGGTGGATTAGTTAATACAACATCATAATCCTTCATACTCATACCCGCATTGGAGAGCGTATCACCCAGTGTAATTTTTCCTTCAATATCATGCAGCATAGCATTCATCAATGCCAAACGGTGCGTATCATGCACCAACTCACAGCCAGTGAATGCTTCTTCTCTTTCAAATTTAGCTGTATCAGCATCTAAATCAAAGAAATCATCTGTCTGAGATCGAACATACTGGCTGGCAGAAATCATAAAGCCAAAGGTTCCGCAGGCAGGATCATTACATCGTTCTCCCGGTTGTGGTTTCACTAATTTTGTCATTATATCGATTAATACACGAGGGGTAAAATACTGACCTGCGCCAGATTTCTTCTCGTTAGCATTCTTTTCCAAAAGACCTTCGTAAAGATTCCCCAGTCCCTCTTCTCTTGCAGAAAACCAATCAAGCCCATCAATAGTAGTAATGATTTTTTCAAGGTTTTTCGGTTCATCAATATTTGTTGCTGCACCTTGATAAATTTCACGTACGCGACCGGTGCAGTCTTCACCCAGATGTATCAATAATTCTTTATAGAATTTTTTCAGTTCAATTCCACTTTTGGATGAAAGATTATCCCACCGATATGCCTCAGGAATCTGTGATTCAGCACCAGTTTCCTTTGCCATTTTCAGGAATAAAATATAAGTTAATTCGGTAACATACTGATGATATGTAATACCATCATCTCTGAGTACATTACAAAGATTCCAAAGTTTTGAAACAATTTCTTGTGTTGTCATTATGCAACTCTACCTCCGTCATCATAAAGATATTCATTCAATTCCAATACGATATTTTCTAATTGGTTTTGGAAAATCTTATTAATTTTTACAAATCCACCATTGCTTTTAAAACGGCTATCCTCGTCAAATACCTGAACATTCAGTACAGATTCTTCCATCAAATATTTTTCCATACGTCCTATCCAGCTCATTTCCTGTTTTGAAAAATTATGAGCTTTTTTCAATTTCTCTACTGCTCTGCGTATTCTTGCTTCATGACTAATAAGCGCAGAACCAATGGCATACCTACGAATAAGGCTAATAATATCAGCAGCAATTTCTTCATTCGTAAGCTCCGATATTGCAGTATTCAACTGTTGTGTTGTAAATCCTTCTCTATCAAGAGTTAATCTCAATGCTTTTAGTGCATCCCTTGTCAAATCCTTTGGTCTGGTGCAAACGATACTTAGTGCAGCAATCTCATTCATATGAGTTGTAACATATTCAGAGAAAGCGTCCAGATAGTCTTCGGGTTTATCAGAATTGCCGTAACCCCTTGTATGTTTTGTTAATTCATCTTCTTCCTCAGAAATAACCACTGGATTTTTACCGTTTGCACTAGTTTGCTGAATATACTCAAACATATCTCTATAAGCAAGCAGACGTTTTTTCGCATTTTCCGGAGTCTGCTTTTCGATTTCAACGATAAACTGAGTAGGATCCATTCCATCAGCCATACTGATAAACTGCTCCATCGTTTTTTCATCCATCCGACGCTTTTTACGCTGAAGCTTTGCAATAATCTGGTTTATCTGAGCCTGAATAAGATCTTTTTCATCTACTTCTTCTAATCCGTCCAGAAGTTGTGTAAAAGTAGTTGTGGGATTCGTCACAACAGGCTTCATTGTATTCACCGGTTCTAAAGAATCATAAACACCTACCGGATCATAAATCTCAAAGTGGGTTTTATGAATTTTCGGACACAATCTGGTAGCTCGACCCAACATCTGTTCAAAAAGAATACGGGATTTCACTCTACGCATAAATACCAGTGTTGTAATTTCTGGTACATCGATACCGGTTGTAAGTAAATCAACGGTAACAGCAATGCTTGGAAAACGTTCATTTTTAAAACGTTTAATTGCTTCTGCCACCTTTTTAGGATTACCACCGCCAACGCTACCAGTAATCTTCATAATAGCATTGTTATCAACTCCTGTATCTGAATATATTTCTTTCAGGATAGAAACTATCATGTCTGCGTGCTGATCATCAACTGCATAAATAAGAGTTTTTCCCTGTTCTTCTGGATTTTCCGGGTCGATATCTCTTGCAATTTCCGTCAGGACAGTTCTGTTGAAGTTCTCTGTGATAACCTGCTTGTTGAAATTTTCAACGTCAAAATCAAGTTCATCGTTAAGTAATTCACTATTAGTCACTTCACCAGTAACAGGATCATATACAGTCACAGTATCACCAGATTTATAATGAATACCACCTGTACTGAGTTTTGTTTCCAAATGATGTGGCGCATCATGATCAACAAGATATCCCTCTATAACAGCTTCTCGGTAAGTGTATTTGAATATTGGCTGACCAAAAATTTCTGTTGTATGTAATGCCGGAGTTGCAGTAAGGGCAATTTTTACAGCATCAAAATACTCAACTACCGTGCGATATTTACTCTGGTAATCACGCTGATCACGATATAGAACTTCTACATCGCACATTTCTTTATCTAAAATATATCCACGGTGAGCCTCATCAATAATAATCAAGTCGAAATCTGTTACGGATGGCATTGCCTGTCCTTCGTTATAAAGAATACGTTTTACCATACTCTGAACAGTAGCAACCTGAATACGAGTTTCTTTATCTACAGTTTTCTCATCCAATCCCTTAATATTATAGATTTCATCAAGAGTCATCAGTTCTTCAAGTTTTACTTCCCCAAAAACATCTGAAGCTTGATCTCCCAAGGAGGTTCTATCAACAAGAAACAAGATGCGTTTAAAACGATTAGTCTTTAAAAAGCGGTAAATCATGCCAAGAACAGTACGGGTTTTACCTGTACCTGTTGCCATTGCAATCAGCACTTCTTTTTGTCCATCAATAACTGCTTTTTCAGCTGCTTTGATAGCTTTTACCTGATACTCTCGCAGATTCAAACCGTCCTTATCGGTCAATAAGTCATACGGCATTACCTGCAATGCATTATTACCTGCTTGAATGTCTTTTTCCAGTCGTTCCATAATACCATTCGGGCTAATCCATCCGTGCAATGCCACAGGAACCTTAGAAGGCTCTCTTAAATCTAAAAACCAGATACCGGATTTCGTTTTAAACTGCTCCAGATATGGTCTGCCATTTGTCGCAAAAGTAAACGGAACCTTAAACTCGCCCCACGTAGCAATCTGATATTTGGCATCTTCTTTACGGATATTTCTCGGATAATCTTTCCCTTGATAATCAATTACAGATGGAATATCCTTATGTTCAGCTTTCGCCTCAATAATACCGACAAGTTTTGTCCCCACAAACAGCGCATAATCTGCGTAGCCTTTTTTGCTGACAGTGGAATCTGTTGGCCATTCAGCAATCGCCATGTTACGACCTTTCGTAGGTCTTGCACCTTTTGAATAGCGGATTTCTTGCGTATTAGCTTCCCATCCAACCTGCCGCAATTGCTCATCAATCATATAGCGTGTTTCCGCCTCAGACTTCTGACGCTGACTTGCCATTTTATTAGCCTGTTTCAAACGCACTTTCTTATCTACCTGTTCAGCCCGTTCAGCACACGCAACAGCAGCTTTTGTAAGCTCTTCTTCTTTTTCTTCTTCCTGAGCTTTATTCACAACAACAAGGTTCTCTATTTTATCTTCTTCCTTTACAGGCATTACAAAATTTTGATGCCTGTAATTCCAGTCACCATAAGTTTGCATAAACCATTCGGACAAACTGTATGCCATCTGTAAAAAAACAGGACAATCTGAACTTTCAGAATAATTTTCATGAACAGCTTTATTTCTTACTTTACGAAGTGCATGTAAAATATCAGTTAAGTCTCTCGTTAAGAGACCTTCTGAAGATAATACATTGATTCGATTCACTGCAGAATTATCATAGGGAATAGGAATTTTATCGTATGTAAACATCAAGTTTACGATTGTTTCTCCAATCATTCCCAATTTCATCAAGCACGAGTTTGGATCTGTATAACAATACTGTTCAGCCAAATTTCCAAAATTCGCTAAAACTGGAAATTCTGTTTCTAAGAATTTAAAATTGGAAGCCATTTAATACATCCCCCTTTCGTTTATCGTATGTTCTGATAATAAAATATTATCAGAACATCATTAGTAAAAATTAAAATCCTATACGAGCCCTAATATCATTTAACCACTCGCCTTTATATTTAAAAAATCTCGGACCTGCAATTGAATATTTCTTTCCAGATATGAGTTTTGCAGCAGCCGTCAACGACATTTCTTTCCCTTGATACTCCACTTTTCTGTCCCCAACAACCTTGCATTTAATACTTGGATCATCATAATATTCAATTTCTTCTCCAACATAAATCTGACATTTTGCAAATGAAAAATTCTCCGCTTTTTCATGGCTCTCTGTGTCAATTTCCTGTGCCAACTGTTCCTCCTGTGCTTCTACATCACTTGGAACAACTAATTTCAGATTCTCCTTGCAATCGTGAATTTCTGCCATTGCCTCCAAAATTGCGTATGCTTCTTCTGGCTTCATTGCGTAGAATTCACGCACTCTTTTCTGACCATTAAATTCATCAACAGAACGTAAATCAGGATTCAACTTATCAATAATCGCATGTAACTTCAAATCTGACAATCTTGAATTCACTTTGTATGTCGCATATACTCGGAATGCGAACGGAATACATTCGCTACGATTCAATTGTTTCAATCGTTTATCTATATCATCTGCATATCCTATTTTCACATAATCCGGAAAAGAAGGATTTGTGAGAATATATATTAGAGTTATAGGTCAAGTCAATCTGTGTCTTATGATAAATCCCACCAGTATATTTACTGGTCTTCTGCTCTTTTAGAATATCTAGCAGCGTAATCGGTTCTTCTTTTTTCTTATTGGTGCGCTCCGGTTTCTCTGCGTTTTCTGGAATGTTCCATGTCTTACCAGTAAGAAACGCGCCGTTCACACGCCCCTTTGCACAGTAATTTCTAACACTTCGTTCTGACATATTCCATTTTTTTGCTATATCAGCAACTAAAAGGTATTTCATCTGCCATCCCCCATCCATTATAAATTAAATCCAAAACATACTAATCTACTGACTAGTATATCACACTATCGGCAAAAACACCATCACTTTCACCTATTTATCACACTTTTTAGCCGATACAACAACTGTTTCCTAGTCGAATAGCTTTATTAAAACAGATGCTATAAATAGCTAATATTATTTCAAATGATGAATTTATACCTTATATCGTCTAATAAGTTTTACTTTCATTTTCGCACATGATCATGGGGCTTTTTCGTTCAAATAGTGCGATTATATGTAAAAAGGTGACTGTTCTTAATCAAAATAAAAATGGCGAAGTGCTTATCGTAACACTCCGCCGAAAGTCCCACCGGGTTGCGCATGAAAAATCAGCGGCGTGGTGGGTTCTGTTAATATTATTGTACAGCATTCAATGTTACTGTCAAGATTTCTTTTGTAAAAAAACAGCAGTCTCTCTTTGTTCTTGAGGTTGTACTATCATTTACATTCATCAATTCCTAATTTTCAAAACATATCTCTTGTAGTTTGCATATGTCTTAAATACCGATCCGATCTTCCAAAGGTGTAAATGAGGTGTAAATTCTACGTTTCCATCCAAGAAACCCAATAAAATCAAGGCTTTTGCTCCGTCCCTTAAACATTGCCGTGGCAGATAAAAAGCACTCTAATCATAAAATTCTCCTGTTCTGAAATGCCCTGTATTGCCGAGTTTTGCGTTGTTTTATCGGCTTTTCAGGGTATTATATTTTTCTTGTTTAAAACTACACTTTTTGCAAAATACTTCAAAATGGTGCAATTCAATGCAACGTGTAGTAGTCAAATCGTAGTCAGTTAAGGGGGTTCAGACTACTGACGGGGGTGTGCATTATTTAACGAAAGGGGCTGATACACCCCTACACTATTTGCTTTCTCGCCTTTCCTTAATATATTTATTTAAATCTTCTTCATTATTTATATTATTTTTGTGAATATCCCTATGAGTTTGCTTATTAACCAATATCCCTTTATTCGGATTTAATCTTTGCACGGGATCCGTATAAATTGTCTTTTTATTTTTATGATGAAAATCTCCATTTCCTTCCAATGGTTCTCCCGTTACTTCATCACTACTAATATTATTTTCCTTCTTCCTTGTTTTTCCTAAATTCTTTTCTTTCTTTTTAGCAAAATCTTCAAAATCACCTTTTTGAGCTTTTACTGATTCCGAATTGCTTATACTAATTAAACTCTGTGCTGAATAACTATTTTTGGCTCTTTTCATGGCATCTGGATGTTCTTCTGAACGAGTATGTGCTTTTTCTATAACAGCACCGCTTTTAATAAATTTTTCTCCACCTACTGACACTTTTGCATCATCAGATATTTCATTATCAACTATATACATAGTATCTTTCTTTGTTTCAGCTAAAAGCTCTGGCAATGCATTTTCAAAAACCAAGGTTGTTCCTACATTCGTTAATGCTACCGAGGTTTCTATAGCCATATCAATTTTTTTATACTCCTCTTTGTCAACAAGATTATTTGGATGATTAGGTTTCTCATAGTTAATGTCTTTTGCCATTTTTACAATACTAAGTTCAAAATTTTTTTCTTTACTCATCTTCCACCATCCTTGAATAAAGCTCATTCACTTTTGCTACTGCAGCTTCCGCACCATCAACAGAGCACACATCAGGATGTATTTGCTTTACTAATGTATCTCGCCACATTTTAGCTTTATTTTTATCGTGATACAATTCTTTTGTAATTCCAAGGATTTCTGCTCTAGCCGTTCCATCAAGTTCCACAAGTGCAAAAATATATCTATGTTGCTTAGATTTAAAATACTTATCATCTTCCATCTTTATTTCATTATTATCCATAAAAGTTCTCCTTTAATTTAATGCAAATTTAATTAAACTTAAGTTTTCATATTAAACAAATTTTCTTATATATTTTATCACATTATCTGAATTTACTCCACCCAAAAAGACACCCAAGGCATATAGCCTGAGTGTCCTCAAAATCTCTTCCTTATTATATTATCATACCACCTTGAACATATTCTGCTTCAAAGGTTTATCATCCGTATCCGAAATTTCCATCTCTTTTCTGGCATTTTCCAATCCCTGCATCTTCTGAAGTTCCTTTTCTGCATCCTCAAGTCCTACATGGGTATACACATTAAGCGTCACAGCTATATCCGAATGTCCCATCAAATACTGCAATGTTTTAGGATTCATGCCAGACTTTGCCATATTGGAACAATATGTATGTCTGCAAACATGTGGAGTAATCAAGGGTAATTGTAATAAATGTTCTTTGTTGTACTTCTCTCTTGCATGCTGCATATACTTTTCCCAGTGAAGTGCAACCATTGGATTCCCATTCTTATCCAGAAACAAAAATCCCCCATATCCATCCACTGTTGGCTCTTTCTTCGTCTTTTTGCGATTCTTCAGAATACGAAGGAATGCATTTTCACATCTTCTTCCATAGGCAACAATCTGGTTCCACTTGTCGTTTTTGTGGAAACAATCTCATACTTCATATCTCTGGTTCTTTGCAATTGATAATCAATTCGTATCACTTCATTCTTGAAATCCAGATCTCGCACGGTAAGCCCACAAAATTCTAAACCCCGTTTTAAACAAGATGTAAAATGCATCATAGTAACGGTTATAGTGCGGATCATTCTTTACAAATTCCAGGAATCTTGCCTCGTCCTCTAAGGAAACTGCTTCTCTTTTCTGACTGTCATTGACCAGTATCGTACCAAGTTCAAATCCAAATGGATTCTTAAGGATCAGATCATCATCTACAGCCATCTGAAATGCCGGTCTTAACACGCCTCTGATCGAGTGAATTGAACTATATCCTCGTCCATCTCTCTGAAGCTTAATCAGAAATATCTTCGCATCAGACAGCTTAACGTCATCCACCTTCTTATGAGAAAACTCTTCTTTTTTCAGCACATTTACGACAAAATTATAGTTTGCTAATGTATTGTGCTTCACTCCTGTTTTTAATGAAAGATATCTTTCCACCAGTTCAAGCACCGTCAACTTACTTCCGGTGATTCCCTGCATCTGTAAGGACTGTACTTTGCGCTCTTTCTCTCTCAGTGAAGAATCTGTTCTTTTGCCTTCCGGCATCTTATCCGATTCTGTCAATCTCCAACTATATAATATTTTTCGCTTTCCAAGTGAATCTGTGTATTTATAACAATATCTTCCACTTGGTTCCTGCCATTCTCCCTGCTGGAGAACTCTTCCTTTATCATTACGTCTCTTTGAAATCATATTCTACCTCCAAGGGGACGCAACATGATATTGTTAGTATATCACGTTGCCTCCACCTCGAACACCTCCTTCTTTTTTATTTTTTAGTCTTTGTTTTTTATATTGCACTACTCAAACAGCAACTCTGCGTCTTCCGGCACACTCATAAATCCATCTTTCTCATCTTTGGAATCCGTATCGGATACTTTCTTACTTTCAGCAAAAAAATGTTCTTCCACAACAACATTGCTACTGTATCTTTTCACTCCTTCGCTGTCCGTATAACTTCCTGTGCGGATTCGTCCGCTGATGACGATCTTGGTTCCTTTTTTCAAATAGATTTCCGCGAACTCTGCGTTCTTTCCGAATGTCACGCAGGGAATAAAATCTGCTTCCCTTTCCCGGTCTTTTCCATATCTCCGGTCAACCGCTAACGTATATCGCGCCATTGCGGTTTTATTATCATCCTACAAATATTTAATCTCCGAAACTTTTGTAAGCCGTCCCATTAAAATCACTTTGTTCATCTCATCTTCCTCCTTTTTTTGTTCTGATTTACTTGTTCTATATGAATCAGGCCTGGATTCAATCGAGAGCACAAAAACAATTTATTACCATTGCATCAGACTTTCTTTTTTACGCCCTCATATAACGAAACGCTCAGAGGGTAAAATACAGTGGGCAAATGCAAAAAAT
>OGDN01003658.1_pt1 | contig 15617 bp, 19 predicted proteins | sample 1570271 | NCBI WGS metagenome assembly OGDN01 (sample SAMEA4384481, study PRJEB24528) | human gut metagenome | reverse complement strand
ATATGTACGAAAAATCAGCCCCTATTAAGTTCCCCAACGGGCGGCACCCTGACACACCCGGCGGCGTGTTAACTTTAACCACCGGGTGGGGCGTGTTGGTGTGGGCTGATTTAATGGTTAACGTTTAAGTGTGTAAGCGGGTTCTCCGTTAACGCTTGTAAAGTGGTACCAACGGGTTACATTGTCTTTACACCAACCGCAATTTTCAACTTCATAGCAAGCACAAATTCCGTCATCTTTAGTTAACCTATCATCATTTTCCCTTGCTTGTTCTAATGCTTTCCATAATGGGATATACTTTCTTTTCATAACTTTAACCGCCTTTCTTTTGATATAATAAGTATACCATGAAAGACGGTTAAAGTCAAGCTTTAATTTAATTAACCGTGAAATCACTGAACCCGGCGGCGTAGTCCTCAACGCCGCTATGACGTTCAATTTTGGCTACACGGTCGTAGCTTTCATACTCCGTTACACCTGAACCACGAATAACTGCACGCTCTTTTACTTCCTCAATCATACTATAGTTATTAAACACATCTTCCATGTTTTAACCTCCTCAAGATTCGTTTGTTAGAGTAACCCAATTTGTGCCGTTGTAATACTTTAATTTACCGTCTGTTGTATCATAGAAAAGCTGTGATTTTGTTAAATATTTTGTTGGCAATGACTCCCCATAATGCGGGTTAACATTTTTGAAAACATTAGTAGAATCTGGAGCTTGTACATAAATATCATATTTTGCAATGTCAGCAGTGGAGTACGCTACTCCTCCGAAACCGTTAATATACATATTCAGTTCCGGTTCTGTCTCACCTCTTGTTGCGAATGTTAAGGCTTTTCCATTGAAATTGAACCCCCACTGAGTATAGCTATTGATAATAATCGTTGATGACTGATTTAGCAATGTCATGTCACTGGTAGTAAAATCACCAAATTCGCCACATTTTCCGACGTGCATCATAATACCATACTCGGCATTCGGATCCAGCTCATTAAATATATTAGTCAATCTGTCGATTGCTGCGTATTTGCCATTAAGAGTAATCAGTCCGACATTTTGTGTTAACGTGACACCCTCGAACTGGATGCCGTTGATATAGGCTGTCAGATACCCATTTAAGATAAATGGGTCATTTTTAGGCGCAGTGTGTTCCAGATTTAAGTTTTCGACATAAATTGATGATATACGCGTGTATACTAAAAACATATAGTCTGGATTTTTTGAGGATGTTATGTATAAATTTCGAAATGCATTCTGTGTCGAATCCTGCGTGTTAATTTGAACCGCGGCGTAAGTAAATTCTGTAATCTCCATTGTGTCAAAATTTACTGAGAAAAATGGTTGTGTCCCTGATTTTATGGCGGTTCCGCAAATCCAAATATTTACATTAGATATTGACGTTCTCTGCAAAGCGTATTGAGAACCCATACAGTTTAAGGCTATTTTTTCGCCGTAACCCGCCCCGTCCGCATTAAAAAAACCTAATGTAATATCGTTTATTTGTGTTCGACTTCCAGCGTTTATTAGGGTTCCGTTTCCGTCCATGCGTAAAAATGTAGAACTCTTATTTTCGCCCACAACATGTTTATTATCTAATGTAAGGGTTTCAGTCACACGGTAAGTCCCCGCCGGAAAATATATAATACTTTCTGCGTCTATACACGCTTTAATTGCAGAAGTGTCATCAGTAACGCCGTCTCCTTTTGCTCCGTAGTCCTTTACTGTCCTAATAACTGATTTATGAATGTCTATAAGGTCCACCGTCTTACTCGGAAACTTAACGGGCCATGATGATGATTGTGTTTCGAATGAGGCGGAACCAAACTTACCCGTGTACGTCCCTGTTACATCTTCCGATTTATTTCCATTGTAAACTTCCGTTCTTAATCCGCCCACATTTATTGTAGACGCCCCCGCAACGGTCAGCGTTCTTGTTCCGTCTGTCTGTTCTGTATTGTCCTTTGTAATATGAACCGTTCTGTTAACGGCTGTTTCGGAAATGTCGCTCGCCGTAACTGTCTTGCCACCCTGTACGGTTTCGACACTGTTAGCGGCGTTAACGTGTTTATCACCTGTAATATTTTCGGTAACCGAACCCGCAATAACGTGTTTTTCGTTGGTAATATTTTCGGTTGAACCGTTGGCGTTAACTTCCTTTTCGCCCGTGATTGTTTCGGTTGAATTAGTGGCATTAACTTCCTTACTTGTAAGCTGTTCTACTAATCTGTTTGCGGTCACTTCATACGCTAACTGAATAACCGCTTTAAAGTTCCTTGCACCTTTGCTAATATCACCCGTAACCGTTTTAGTATGGTTTCCCGCTACGGTTTCGGTAAGGTTGTGGACGCTAACACCTTTATTACCTGTAATTGTTTCCGTCTTGTCGCCGCCTACGGTTTCGGAAAGATTGCCACTAACATTGGTTGTTTTGAACCCTGTTAATTTTTTCTGTTCGGACTGTGTGTATACTACAATAGTATTGTTTGTGCCGTTGTCCGTGTATGCTTTTGTGCTCTGGTCGTTCCACATTTTAACGACATTGTTATTTCCGTTAATTAGAACAGCGTTAGGGCTTGCGCCGTGGCATTTCAGCTGTTCAAGAATGGAATTAGATACATTCACAACGACAAAATTTTTTCCAACAAGGGCGGAAATGGTTTTAAAAATAAGGTTGTCGCCCTGGACAAAACCGTCACCATTTAAGACAAGCGCATTTTCTACAGCATGTTTAAAAATGACATTATTCAACTGTAAATCATTGTTAACAGTGATATTTAAAAGGTCGTAGCCGTCCGTTAGCAGGCAATTTGTAATGATAGCAGAGTTAACGGAAATAGTAAACAAGTTAACGTTGTTAACTTGAATATCCATGTTGCCGTCAAAACCTAACCCTGTTAACGTAAGTTCGTCAACGTCACCTGTAAACATTGCCGTTGTTGCGCCGCCTTTCATTACAAGTCGTGTTGTATACCTATCCTGACCGAACAGTATAGCTTTATCACGCAATGTTAACGGCTGTGTCAGATAGGAACCTGACGGGAAATAAACGGACATACCCCCGTTGTTATAAGCGTAATCAATACACCCCTGTATAGCTTCGGTGTCGTCGGCTGAACCGTCACCCGTTGCGGGTTTCAATCCGGCGGGTGGGAACTTAACGTTAAGCATATAGTTAGCCAAAACATCTGCTAACACTTTTTCAAACTCCCCGCCTGAAATATATTTTTTGATAAGTTCCATAATATATTCAGGCAACATGTTATTGTTCTTAACAACTTCGTTAAGAGTGTTAACAACTTTGCCTAATAATTCCATGTATGATAAAGAATCATCATATACAAGAGGTAAAATGTGTTGCACCCAACACCTCAACGGTTTAACCTCTGTGAAATTTTTTATCATGTTATAACCTCCTTTACCATAAATTCATAAATAAGTCGCCTAATTCATTGATAACTTGCATATCAATATTTAGAAACGTTGTTCTAAACTCGTTTAACATAGCAGAATACGAAACGCCGCCGTTTTTGCCCTTGACGTGTTCTATATAATCATCAATCGAATTAAGATTTTTATTTAAGTTCTGCGAAACGCTTTTTTCTTCACTGTCATTAGTGCTAATATTGCGTTCCGTGTCATTTGTTCCATCTGTGCTACTGTTAGCCGTGGTCGTTCCCTTGCTTGTATCATTGCCGGAAACGGTGGTTTCTCCCGTCTGACTATCTGAGTCGTTAACCATGCGGGCGTTAGTTAAGTAAGTGTCATTTTGCACATTTTGTAACGAACCTTGCGGCGTGTCACTATATTTATCATAGTGCGTTTTACTTGACCCTAACTGTTCTCTTGAGGTGCTACCCGTTGTATTCTGTATATCGGTTGTACTCTCGTTATTCTGGTTATCGCTTGTTTCTGTGTGTGTGTTGTCGTCAACACTGCCTGTTTTTTCGATTGTTCCTTTTTCGGTTGCGTCCTGTTTTGTGGTTTCCTCACGTTTCAAGTTATGGTCACGTGTCAAGTCAACGTCATACATAGGGTTAAACTCTATTAACTCGGACTTGTAAAGCTGATTATAAAACGGCATAATTTCGTTAAGTTTCGTGTCAAGCTTTAACTTCCATAACCCCACCGTTTCTAAACCTATTTCACGGGTATAATAGTGTTTAAGTATTTTCGTTTCAAGGACGGTTCTATAACTTTCGTCAAAAATAGGAAAATCAAAATCAAACACGGACGGGATGGCGGCGGTAATAATCTGTTTAACAGACGCTTGCCCCTCTGATTCACTCAACCCGGCGGCGGTTTCACAAATAAATCGCACTTGTGTTGTGTACTTACTCATAGTCTGTAACCTCCTTTTCCTCCGTGTCGTCCTCGTTGTTATCCTGAAACATTGTTTTAACTTCTTCCCTAAAGTCAACTTGAATATCCAAACCGAACATTTTGTTGATCTGTTCGGCGGCTTTGCGTCTTGCGTTCAATCGACAAAAACGCTGTGCGGCTACACCGCCTAAATTGCTTGTTATTTCGTTGCTAACAAGTCGTTCCCGTTTCTCTGTATTACTGTTTTCAATCCCTAAATAGGTTAACGCTTCGTTCCATATCTGCCTTTTGAGTATGTTTAACTTGTCGGCTACATAAGGAGCGTTAGTTTTCAAAACTTTTATGCCGTCCATGTCAAGTTGTTTATCCCCAAAAATAAAGGGTTCGTTTCCGTCATACTGCATATAAAGATTTTTCATTGTTAACCGTTGGTTTTCGGTTGCTCTGATTAGAACCGGGGTTTTCTGTGCCTTAACGTTAACGTCTATTGTTCGTTCAATTTCGTACAATCTACGGGCGTACATTTCAACGTCAAGCATACTGTTAGTATGCGTGTAATTATTGAATATGATAACGCTATTCTGATTGTTAAGGCGCATCTGATAACCGTTTGTGGCGTATGCTGTGCGGTCAATCGGGATTCTGTAAACGTCAAGTTCGCCGCCTATCATACATTGCAAGCACAAATAACCTAAACCGCCGTCGTCCTGAAAGAAAACCGCCATACCGTCGGAAAATAACGTTAATTCTAAGAAACGTTCGTCCACGGTGTCGGGTAAATTCTTCCATTCGTACATATTTATTGCAAGTTCTAACAATCGGTTATAATACTGTAAATATGTGCGGTTGTTTAACAATGCGCTTTCCCATTTTTCACGCTTGCCCTTTCCCATGCTTTAACCTCCTTTCTATGCACTCGGTCTATTATCTAACGAATAGTCGCCAACTTCATTGCCGTTTCTCCAAAACGTTACGCCATTGTCATAAATCTGTCTTAACTTCGCCATATCATCAGCCGGAACAGAACCCGTTAAGGAAACGTTTACAGTTTTAACATAGTTCCAATGCGGACGGATAACCCTATTAGGTATTTTAACCCTATGCGTTGCGTACCCGTAAGCGTTGAAATAGTCGTCAATAATGCGGGCAAACTCTGCCCTGATATGAGCATAGTAAAATTGAAAACCTTTTATCTGATTAGCCATGTTAATAATGGAACCGCCGCCACCCCTTGCGTGAGGGGGTAAGGTACTTTTATCGCTTACACTTGCAACAAGACCGCCTATTTGCTGAATACCGTTTAGGGTTATTCCCGCCCCTAACGTTCCGCCGCTTGCGTACATAGCCGCCGCACCCGCCGCCGTTGTTCCGATTGCGTTTATTGCGTTTAATGCTAATTGATTTTGATTCTGTGCAACCCACGCTTTAAACGTATCAACGGTGTAGGCGCATTGGGGGAAATTCCCTATTGTTAACTTTTCGTTGTAATTCTTTGCAACACCTTTGTAGTTAAGCGGAACAAGCATACATTCAGGCGTGCAACACATAGCCCCCGAAACGTTAAAGTCACATTTATCGGTGCTGAAATACTCAAATGCGTAGTTAGCCACATTCCCTTCATTGTTTGTAACATAAAGTAGATTATAAGGGTAAGTGAATAACTTGTTGTTCTTCGGCACGTAACCGTCAATATCTGTTAAATGTTTATCACGTTCAATGTCGAATACCTCCGGCATAGATGATTGATAATCAGCGGTAAACGCAATAGGTAACATGAATATAGAAACAATACCGTCTGCCTTGTTCTGCTCGGTCGCTTCGGCTATGAAACTTGCCGCACTCTGCCACGAACTAAACACGTTGTAATGCAAGCCGGAAAATACACCACCATACATTCCCCCGGTTGCGTCGTCCATGTTTTCGTCAAAAGTTGCCGCTATTACAATCTGATAAAGATTGAATAAACTTGTTAACCCTAAATCCTTATAAATATAGTCGCCTATTTCCAGATTTTCAGGCACAAGGTTATCACCGATTTTGTCGGTAATACTCATTTCACGCTCAACGAAAGACATTTTAACGTCATAGTCAAAATGCCATGTTTGCATAACATCTATTTCAAAACTTACCTCGGACGTTTCGTTATTGACATATTCAACGCCAGTTACAAACGCATAAAACCACTTGTTCCCGTATGCGGTGTTTTGAAACATAAGATAGTTGCAATCGTATAAATCGTCAGCTTTTCGCCCTATTCTTAACGTTCCCTTTTGCACCCGCTGATAAGACTGTGCCGCAAACGTGTATTTTGTTTTTCCTGAAAAATAAGACGTTTGATTTTCAACGTAGGCAAAATATATAGTATTTCTATACGTGTTATCTAACGGGACGTCTTTTAACAATCTTATAGTTGTGTTAGGCGCTATATACACGTCTTAACCTCCTTAAAGTTTCACGTGAAACATTGTGTTAATGTTTCACGTGAAACGTTGTCATGTTAGGCGGGAACGGTAATAGTAGCAGTTCCCCTTTTTTCTCCATCAAACGTACTTGTAGCAGTAACCGTTAACGTTTTCTTGGTTTCCTCCGGGCTAACGGTTAACAAGCCGTTTGCGGAAACGGTGGAAAGTTCGCTGTCAACGCCCCATACAACCGATTTAGGGGCGAAACTTTCAGCGACGACAACGGCGTTAAGCTGTAACATATTACCCTTGTTGACGGTTGCGGTTGCGGGGCTAACAGTAACGGAAGTTACGGACGGTGTACCCGGCACAAAGATTTCAGCGTTTGCAAACGGTGACGTAGAAAAGGTTTTCCATGCATGATACCAATACTGCCAATATAACCCCTCCCCGTTATAATCTTCTGTAAACTTATACAGATTGTCAAAAATCATAAAATAGTCGCGGTCTACAATAATAGCCGGAACCTGTGCAAGTGCGGCTTTTTCTTCGGAAGTTAATGGGACATATCCGGCGTTAGGGTCATCGGCAAAAAGCTGTGTCATACGTGCGTCATCAATTTTATCGAAACCATCAATCTGAACACGGTTGCCCATGAACTCCGCTTTATCCATGTTGAACGCCGCCGCTAAAACGTTAACGTCCATGATTGCGTCAAAACGGGCAGTCGTTATAATAAACTGGTCTTTCTTATCGGTGAAAGTGCTAACGCCCGCAAGGTTATAGTCTGTTGACATATAAACAAGGTTGTTACTTGCCGCCTTAACCTCTGTAACAATATCCTCTGCGTTTTCCTTGCTAATCTGAGGAACAGTTACCGGGTACAGATAACCGTTAAGAATATTCCGGGCTAACATATACTTTGTTACCTGAAACTCATCATAGTTATGCGCCGTGTACATTGCGTCAACGATTTTAGCAATAAGGTCTGTAATACCCTGCCATGAAAGAAACGCCTGTCTTAACTGGTCGTTACTGATTGTAGCCTTGTAGAACTTCTGATAGTTCATAGTATGGAACGCCGCCCGAACGTCGGGAATCTCACGTTTCATAAATTCCGTTTCGGCTTTCTCCGGGTTGAATGTGTGCGCCTTAGCAATGTTAACGAACACTTCTTCAACGGTTTCGCCTAATTCCATTAACCCCTTTTTGAAAGGTGCCCACGGGTTATAATACATTTTGCTTGTAATAATAACCCTACCGATACGATTATACAGAGCGGATAAAAACTCGTTCTGTAATGGCTCGTATTCCATCATTACGTTACCAATCTGCCTAATACTGCCCGTATTAGCTTTAGCGGTTGGAATCATCTGCTTGTAATACGGCGTTGCACTGTTTCTAATGCTGTTAAGAATTTCAACCGAACTTGCGGTTAATTCAACGTTTTTAGGTTTAATAGCCACTGTTATCCTCCTTTTCTGTGAAAAGCTCGTCAAAATCTTTAACTTCGCTTTCTTCCTTTATATCTTCTTCGTTGTCGTCCTTTACGTCGTCCGGGGTTGTCTCCCCGTTGTCGGCTTTCTGAAAAAAGCGATCACGGTAACGCTTGCGCCACTGCGCGTCTAATTCTTCGTACTTAGTTTTCCAATCTTCCCCGGTACGGGTTTCGTAGTCCTTGAAAGTATCGTCAATATCTTCAATAATTGTTAATGCGTCGTCGCTTGTGTCGTCACCCAAACGGGAGCGAATAGCGGCTAAAATTTCGTCACGTGTTCTTACTGCCATGTTTAACACTCCTTTTTATGTTTCACGTGAAACATTAGTATTTCTTTAATGCAAACCAGATAGGCATAGACCGTTTCCAATCAGGGTCAGGGTTCGGGTTCGGTGGCGGTACAGGTGAACCCTCCCACCAATCAAACCAATAACGGGCGTACCGTTGGCGTTCGGGTTGGTCGATTTCTTCGGGACGTTCAAAATTCTTTAAAAAACAATCGGCTAAATACTCCGGCGTTTGTGTGCTAACCTTAAATTCCCCGAACGTTTCCGGGTATTGCGTCGTAGGAATCCACTGCCCTACGCTTGCGGTTACCGTATCAATCCATATTAACTGTGCGTCGCCGTCGTCGTTTGCGTAGCCGTTAGCCGCCGCCCAATCGGTAAAGTTTGTTGAGGGTGTCCACTGTACCAACCCCCAACCTAACGACGGGTTAGGGTTTAGATTCTGCCATATTCCGGGGTTAATTGTGCTTTCTTTCTGCATATTCCCCAACATACCCGCAATAGCGTTTTTAGTCCAACCCTTTAAAAGCAACGTGTTAAAAATAATTTGTGCGTTGTTCTGCATTTCCCCGGTGGATAAATAACGGTTGCCCTTAATCCAATTTGTTTTAGCACCGCCGCCATACCTCCACAATTCAAGCCAACTTGACGCACTGGACGGGTTAGAGTTAATAGAAACTTGCTGTTCAAGCGGAACCTTGCTTGAATGTGCGCCCATTGTGTGGTTACTGTCAAACGCCATTTCTGTATGCCCTGTTCGTATTAACACGTCGCCGGGTTTCCACGGTTGAGCCGTCCCCATTTTGATGAATCCTAACAAGCGTAAAGCATTAGCCATAGTCCCGGTTGTGAAAGCCCACGTTGAACCCCCGTTAGCCTTAACCACGTCGAACCCGCTCGCCTTTAACGCAAACCATATAAATGATGAACAATCATAATATGTAATGCCGTTAACAGTCTTTTCCATGCGATTCGCCTGACTATAACCAATGTTTGGAGCGTTACACTTTTCAATAGCCCATTCGTAGGCTGTCTGAATACTTGCCATGTGTTAACCTCCGTACTTGTTTAAAATAGGTAGCAACTCATTAACACAAGCCTGAACCGTGCCGGGATTGTACCCGGCTTTCGCTAATTTCTGTTTGCGGTCGTCGCCGTTTCCAAACTGTCCCGCAATCACAAGTAACGCTACTGATACAATATCAGGTAAGTTAATAGCGGTAACTGTCATGTTTAACCCTCCTTGTCTAACATTTCCGTTAGCTTTACTAAAGCACTTGTATTATTGTTAAGCGCTTCGCTAATTTTGTTCATTTCCTCTACGTGCTGTTCGTCGCTTTTAACCATGCGCCAAAACAACGCCCCACAAGCCACAATAGGGAAACCCAAACTTCCTACAAGCTGAATCAATGCGTTAACGTCCATTGCATGACCTCCTTTCATTACCTTATTATATAGTATAACATACCACTTAAAAGAATGGAATATTTTTGTAGAAAATCGAAATAAACACTTGCATTTTCTCCCGACTTATGCTATACTAAATGTAGGACAAGAAAGGAGGTTGTCCGGGTTAAGAATGGCACGAAAACAGTTAGTTAAAGAAAAGGAGAAAGACAATGGCAAGAGCGGATTTTTCACGAAGCATTATTACAAGCACAATTAAGGTTGCGACGGTTAAGGTTGTCGGCGGCAAGGTAGAGACAAAAGAGTTAGACCCGATTGTTCATATCGGAACGTCAGCAGTTAAGGACGACAAGGCTATAAAGTTAGCAAAAGCAAAATACAAAACGGAACCGTCCGTTGTAGTTTTGGGAATCGACGTTAAAGAAGAAGTCAGAGGAATGGACTTTGGTACCTTTATGAAGTACAGCACCCCGGTAGAACGGCCTGCAAGTCAGCAGAAAGGCAGTCACTAAAATGAAACGGATTTTTATCTCTCAACCGATGAGAGGAAAAACAGAGACAGAGATTTTAAAAGAAAGAGTATTTGCAATAGACAAAGCGCAAGCGCTTATAGGGGAAGAATTTGAGGTAATTGACACGTTTTATAACGATTTTCACCCCAACGCTAACCCATTAGAATATCTTGCTCGTTCAATTAAAGATTTAGCTACTGCGGATATTGCAATTTTTATAGGCGATTGGAAAAACTATAGAGGTTGCAGAATTGAACACTTATGCGCTGTTGAGTACGGAATTGATAGAATTGAATAAGAATAAGCTGTCCTAACGGTTTGACGGGGAGAAAGTGAAAAAACAATATGAAAAAGAACGAATTTAACCCGGTAGCAGAGAACAACACCCCTTTCACTAATGAGGAATACGCCGCTAACGAAAGCACAGCGGTTGCACCTGTTAGCATGGACGATAACAACCACTTTATTGCAGACCTTACAAGCAGACAGACAACTTTCTGTTCACTGGTTGCATCCACTCCGGCGGAAAAAGCTATGCTGTTTAAGGCAATGAACAACCCGGAAAAGCGGGTAGGGGATTGTATCAATATGACCATTAACGCTAAAGACCTGTTCTGTGAGGTTGTTAACTGCGTCAATCAGCAGACGGGAGAAGTTCAGGTTTGCCCGCGTATCGTTATTATCGACGACAAGGGCGTAGGTTATCAGGCTGTTTCTTTAGGCGTATACAGTGCGATCAAGAAAATCATTCAGGTATTCGGCGCACCGTCATGGAAAACCCCGTTACCCCTTGTTGTTAAGCAGATTACTAAAGGCGACCGCAAACTTTTAACTTTCGACGTTGATTTTAAATAAGAAAGGAGAACGGGCGGGCGGTTATCATTAACCGCCCGCCTTATTTTTAATATGATGACACGAAATGGGATTGTATATAAATTAGAACTTTCCCCGTACACGATTACTATTGACGAAACAACGTTTTGTTTTTCATCAAAAAACCACCTTGAAAAGTTCGCTGAAAAGTTAACAGAGAACCGGGAACTAATCGGGTATTCATTGAGTAAACGTTTCGGGTTTAACATTAACGTTAAATTATTAGCCGACATTGTTCTATATTCTAAAGTAGAAACAAGGGGCTTTCTAATCATTCGCAAGGGGGACACTTACCTATGCAAAAAAGATATAATATTAAGTGGCGGAAAAGTGACGAAAAAGAGTTAGCGAAAGCGGTTCGAAAATTCAACGCTAAACGTACACGGTTATTAAAACAGGTTCCAGAATTGGAAGAATTTTTACCTGCTAAAATTTCAACTAAAGAAATACGGGAACGAGTAAAGACAAGGCGAGATTTAAAAAACGAATTAAACAGTATTGAAAGATTTATGCGTAAAGGTGCGGAAAAACCCATAGTTACAAAGGAGGGCATAAAAACAACCGCATACGAAAAGAAAGAAATTGAAATTAAAGTAAGGGCAATTAACGCCCGTAGAAAGGCAGAGCGAAAACGGGCTAATGTTTCAACGGAAAAGGGGACTATGGGAACAATCAGAGAAAATAACTTGAGACCTAAGCAAGTTGACATTAACAAGGTTAAAAAATCCGATTGGGAGAAGTTCAAGGAAAGCGTTGAAAAACAAGCCCGTGACAGTTACTTTAAAGACAAATACGAACGTTACAAAGAAAACTTTATGAAAGGGTTAGGAAACGCTTTCGGTGAAAAAGGAAAGGAATTACAAGAAATAGCGGAACAAATACCCGCCGAACAGTTAACACAAATGTATTATGACGACCCTATTTTACAAATTGATTTTATTTATGACCCGTTAGAAATGGACGTTAAAATAGAAGCAATGACGGAACATTTAACCGGGTATCTTGAAAACATGAATGTAGAATAACGTATAATAGGGGGGTAGTCATGTTATATACGGCAGATTTTGAAACAACTACCGACCCCGCCGATTGTCGTGTATGGGCGTATGGTATATGTGAGATTGGAAACCCCAATAATTTTCAATACGGGAACAGTATTGACGGGCTTATGGAATGGGCTAAAAAAGAAAAGAAGGTTACAACCTATTTTCATAACTTAAAATTTGACGGGGAATTTATATTATGTTGGCTATTTGAACACGGGTTCAAACTGGTAGTCGATAGGCGGGATTTAACCGACAACACGTTTACAACACTTATAAGCGACAAAGGGCAATTTTATAGCATGGAAATATGCTTTAAACGCCGGGGAAAGGAAAGGGAATCTTTAACAATATATGATAGTTTAAAGATATTACCTTTTTCGGTTGCCGCTATTGCTAAAGGCTTTAACTTGCCTATTAGCAAACTTGAAATTGACTATCACGAAACAAGAGAAAAAGGGCACGAACTAACACAGCAAGAAATAGACTATTTAAGAAACGACGTTGACATAGTAGCAAGGGCGTTAAATACTTTGTTTGAACAGGGTTTAACCAAAATGACGCAAGGAAGTAACGCCCTATACGATTATAAACAAACGGTAGGAACTAAAAACTTTAACAAGTGGTTTCCTATCCCTGACTATGACAGTGACATAAGGCAATCATACAAAGGCGGCTTTACGTACCTTAACCCTAAATTTAAAGAACTTGACTTATCAGAGGGTATTGTATTAGACGTTAATAGCCTTTACCCATCTGTTATGTATTACCAACCGTTACCATACGGAGAAGGAATTTTCTTTAAAGGCAAATACAAGCCTGATAAGATATATAACTTATATGTGCAAATGTTTACTTGTCAATTTGAATTAAAACCGGGGTATATTCCAACTATACAATTAAAGAACAATCTTTCTTTTGTACCTACACAATACCTTGAAAGTAGCGACGGGGAGGACGTAACGCTTTGTTTAACTAATGTTGATTTAGAATTATTTATGGAACATTACAATGTTTATAACATAGAATATCATAGCGGTTGGAAATTTAAGTCTACAATAGGCTTGTTTAAAGACTATATAGACAAGTGGAACAAGGTTAAAATGGAAAGTACACTAAATGGGAACAAAGCTATGCGTACACTTGCTAAACTTATGCTTAACGCTTTATATGGCAAGTTCGCACTAAATCCAATCGTACAATCTAAATTACCGTGGTATGATAACGGCGTAATTAAGTATAAATTAGGCGAGAAAGAAACAAGGGAACCTATATACATACCCGTAGGATCGTTTATAACCGCATGGGCGAGGTATAAAACAATCAGTTCAGCGCAAAAGGTTTATGACCGTTTTGTATACGCTGATACAGATAGTTTGCACCTTATAGGAACTGAAATACCCGATATGTTAGAGATAGACCCGGTTAAGTTGGGGGCGTGGAAACACGAAAGCACATTTACACGGGCGAGGTTTTTAAGACAAAAAAGTTATATTGAAGAAATAGACGGGGTGTTAAAAATCACGTGTGCAGGTATGCCTGATAGGTGTTATCAATATGTTACGTGGGATAATTTTCACACGGGCGCAACATACGCCGGAAAATTAGGTATGAGCCACGTTAACGGCGGTATAGTATTAAAAGACATTCCGTTTTCAATAAAGTATTGACAGAATGAAACAAATATGTTAAGATAGGCGCATAAGGTTAGTTAATTAAGTTTTAACGGACTTGTCGGACGCTACGGGGTGAAATCCGCCGATTGAGTTTATAGGGGTTGCGCCTACGTTACTACATTAACTAACCTTTATTTTAATTGGAGGTGTTAACATGAAATACGGCGGTAAGTATTGGAATATTAAACAGTATTTACCATATCAACGTTGTTTTAACCTTATCAATAGCGAACGTTCGATAGGTAAGACATATACAACACAGGGTTATTTTTTGGAACGGGCTATTTTACACGACGAAGAATTTATTTATATTGTACGCACACAAGACGAAAAGGAAAAATCTGTATTCGAAAAAACTTTTGCTAAAGTGTGTGCTAAAGAATACGGCGAATATCAATTTGAATTTACGAAAGACGAATGTTATTTAAGGGTAGAGGACGAAAGCGGGGAACTTATAGAGAAGAAATCTTTAGGGCATTGTATAGCATTATCAGAAGCAACAAAGGCTAAAAAACTAAACTTTCCTAACGTTAAATGGTTAATGTTTGATGAATACATAGTTGACGAAAAAGAAAAATCAGCATATGTTAACGGTTGGAACGAACCCGACTTGTTATTAAAAATTTATCACACCGTAGACCGTGAACGTGACTATGTTGTATGTTTCTTGCTTGCTAATAATATAACATTCTTTAACCCCTACCATATGCACAAGGCTTTTAATATTCCACACGTCGAAAAAGATAAAGTATGGTTTAGTGAAAACGTTTTGTTTCATTGGGTAAGTGCAAGTTTACAATTAAAACAGGAAAAAGCTAAATGCAAGTTCTTGCGTATGATTGAATCGACCGAATACGGAACATATGCGAAAGACGGCGAATATATTAACGATAACATTAACTTTATTATGGATAGGACACCAAACGCCCGTTATGTATTCACTATTGAATATGAGGGCGACAAGTTCGGTATATGGCAAGATAGCAAAATAGGGCTTGTGTTTATAGATAGTAAGGTTGACCCGTCTTGTGTTCTTAACTATGCGTTTACGGTGGGCGACCACAAAGAAAACACACTGTTAACAAAGTCAAGAAATAATAACTTGCTTATGTGGCTTGCTAATAACTTTAAGCGTGGAAATGTTCGTTTTATAGATATGCGGGTTAAGGTTAAAGCGGAACAGGCGTTAAAGTTAATTTTATAGTTGACAGATAACGTTAAGTGTGCTATACTTATAGTATGAAAGGAGGTTGTAACATGGATTACAAAACAAATGTAGAATTTCTTGACTGGTTAATGTGGGATAAGGAAGTTAATGAAAAGGAATGGTTAGAAGCAAGCGAAGAAGCGAAAGCGGCGTTGTTTAAAGAGTTTAAAGAAACAAGGAGAAAAAGAAAATGAACAAAATTAAATTCGTACCGATTTACAAAGGCAAGTTTAACAAGGTTGCAAAACCGTCACTTATCAAAAGGATTGTTAAAGTATTACACGGTTAATTAGAAGAAAGGCGGTTAAAGTCATGAAAGTATTTGTTTACTCAAAAAAGACAAGCAAGAAAATAGCAGAGATTGAACAGGTTGGTAATGTTATGGAAT
>OGDN01003648.1_pt1 | contig 15664 bp, 15 predicted proteins | sample 1570271 | NCBI WGS metagenome assembly OGDN01 (sample SAMEA4384481, study PRJEB24528) | human gut metagenome | reverse complement strand
ATAAATCATCTTCATAACAAAAGGCATCTAAATGTCTTGCATCTCGCATTTCACACCTATGCGTTTCTCTGTTATCATCAATAATCACTTTTCCCTGTGCGACAGAAAGCAGAACAAAAGGAATGTATCTGCCGATAATGTCAGGATATTTATCCCACAGTTCTTCTTCGGTAAGTTCGGTTATAATCGCCCATTTCTCTGTACCGTTATATCCGTCGTATTCATATTTGAGATTGATAAGTTTACAGTCCTTTGCAAATAATTCTTCTTGTTCCGTTAATGTAAGTTTGTTTGTCATTTTCGTAATCTCCTTTGAATTTTCTAAAATTGCTTTTTTATATAGAAAATTTGGAGATTACGGGTATTTAGCTATGTATGCCTGCCACTGCTTTTTCATTTGCTTCTCCGTTTCGGAGCAACAAAAAAATAGCCGAACATCAAGAACGCAAGGATATAGTTATCCCGTTATTCTCAATGTCCGGCTATTTGGTAACTCATTAAGGTTCCGTGGCTCGGTACAAAGCTCAGTTATTCAGTTGTTTGCTCATTTCTTGTTTATTCTAAATGTTCTGAATTTGAGATTACCTCTGCGCAGTGAAAGGTCAATCTCATTTACATACCCACATTTCGGGCATTTAATTTCAATGTTTCCTGTCGTCATCGTGACTTTATCAAAGATACGCCATTCACAGCGTTTGCACCTGACGATTACTTTCTGTTCCAGTCTTGTCAAATCTTATACACCTCCGGATAAACAGCAAGGTAGTCAAACGGATTATCAAGATAATCCTTGTGCAAGAGTCCAAGCTGTTTCATTCGTATTGCAAGTGCTTTCTTTGAGCATCCTAAAAAATCTGAAAGTGCTGCGTATCTTTCATAGACCGCCGGATAATAGATTTTATTTAGGCATTCGATTTTATCCCCAAGCCCAAACAAAAACATTCCTTTTTCTATCAGACACCTCGGAAGCAGAATTGCAGCCGCAAGTGTATTTGCCTGCCATTCCTCCCAATCGGTAATTATTCTGCTTTTCTCTGTGTCTGCGGTTGCCTTGTAATAATGCACTCCGGCTGATTTTTCCGTTATTCCATAATCATTTGGGAACAACATCTTGAATATCTGATGACTGCCTTCGTGCATAAGTGTAAAATTCTTTCTTCCTTTCAGGTTGTTGTCATAGTTAAGGTCAGACTCGACCAGAACCGTTTTGCCATCCAAGAAGAAAAAGGCTTCATCGTCGTTGTTTTCAAATATCTGCACTCCGAGTTCCCCAAACGATGTCATTCCGAGAATGCTTCCATCATAGGAAAGGTGCATATACTCAATAGTCAGTCCAAGTACCTTTTCGAGCATTAGCTCCGGCTCAATGCGGTACACCTGTGATTTCTTTATTTCAGGCAGTTCAAAATATGCCTTTACAAATTTCTCTGAAATTGTTTCTATATCATTTCTCGATAAGCGTTTCAATTACTTAGCCCTCCTAACATTAGGATTTTGCTTCGACAAACCACTTTCCGTTTTCTTCATCGAACAGAAAAGCCGACTGTCCGCAAATCTGAACCGTATAGCGAATGCCTGTGCCACCGACCTTAGTAGCGGCGGCTCTGCACTTCTGCATTACACGGTCTACTTCATATATCTCATCATTTTCAAACTTAATGGAATTCGGACGAGCCGTTCCATCAGGTCTATGCGTCACATTTACTTCGACATATACTTTTCTTCTTTCACACTCCATTGCTTATACCTCATAATTTCTCATTGTTACAACCAATCTTCCCAAATGCTCATATCCGTCGATGTCTTTATCTGAGACTCTGTATTTCGGTTTTTCGTCATCATTCTTGTTAATGTAGCAGGAAAGCCGACCTTTTAGAAACGGCTTATTCAAATCAAAGAATAAAAACATCCCTTCGTATATTCCGTAATCAGTAAAATGGTTTCCGCCGTCCGCAATGAAGATAGCCATATCATCACTGCATCCTTTTATTAAACAATCAGGCATTCTTACATATGCCTGTACATCACTTTCATCAATCACAATTAAGCCCTCCTTAGCCGACCATTCCCGTCGGCATCGTGATTTCCACTTTTTCCGGTGGTAGCTGCAAGTCCTGATACAGAACTCCATTCCTTATGCTGTCCTTACCGAAGCGTCTGCGGATTGTTTCAATACATTTTTCAAGTCGTTCCAACTTTTCCTGCTTTTCCACATCCATAAATAATCCTATCTGACGGGGCGTATCTTGAGGAATAAGATTGATTGCTTGGATTGTTACGGAACGGATTGGATTGTACCAACCATACCTTGCTTCAAAAAGTTGAAATGCTCTCTTGGCAAGAACCATCGGCGATTGCGTAGGCAAGTCAATCTTGGTCTGCCATTGTCTTGTACATAGTGTGTTATCTCTAATGTGTATGGCAACTCCTTCGGCACTCAGTCCGTGGACTCGGAGCTTGTGTCCGATGTCTTGGGTCAATTCGAGAAACACGGGCCACACCTGCTCCGGTTTCTCTAAGTCTGCAACTGTCGTTATACCGTGTCCTACGCTCTTGATAGGCGATACGAAGTCTTCCTTGGCAACAAGGGAAAGGTCATTGCCATTTGCGTAATTCCATAATGCAACTCCGTTTTTTCCTAATACGCTTCGCAGGAACTCAGGGTCGGTCTGTGCCAAAGCCCCGATGGTACGAATCCCATAGCTGTCTAATGTACGCTGTGTCGCTCTGCCTACACCGAGCAAATCAGCCGCTGGGAGTTTCCATATCTTTTCTCTGAAAGTATCCTTTGGTATAACCGTTACTGCATCCGGCTTCTTCATATCAGAGCCGAGTTTTGCAAATATCTTATTAAATGAAACACCAACGGAGATAGTAAGTCCAAGTTCAAACTTAATCGTTTCTCTGATTTTGTTTGCAACTTCCACCGGAGAGCCGAAAAGACTACCTGTTCCGGTAATATCCAGCCAGCACTCATCCATACCATAAGGTTCTACTTGGTCTGTATATCGTTCGTACACGCTTCTTGCAAGTTTTGAGTATTTTATATATTCCTCATAATGCGGTGGAACAATAACCAAATCCCGACATTTCTGTTGTGCCTGCCAGACGGTATCTCCGGTTTTCACATCAAATGCCTTTGCTTTATAATTCTTAGCAAGGACAATTCCGTGTCGTTCTTCAACAGAACCGCATACAGCAACCGGATATTCTTTCAGAGCAGGGTTAAGCATACACTCAACACTTGCATAGAAGTTGTTCATATCGCAATGTAAAATATTTCGAGCCATTCTGCGTAACCCCCTTGACTTTTTGAGAAGTTTAATATAAACTATGAGTAGTTAAACTTCTTACTTGCTATTATACGCAGTTAAACTTCTCTTGTCAAGAGTGTAGACGAAGTTTAACTACATAAATTTAAGACAAGGAGTGAACAATCAAGATGACATTCGGCGAAAAAGTTAAGAACGAACGAAACAGACTCGGATTAAATCAGGATGAGTTGGCGAAAAAAATCGGCGTTACTCGTAGAGTTATCAGTTCCTATGAGAATGACAGTTCCCGTCCAAGAGGAACAGAACGCTATAAGAAACTTGCCGAAGCTCTCGGTGTAAATATCAACTATCTTTTATCGGAAGATGAAGCATTTATTGCAGATGTTGAAGATAATTACGGACACAGAGGTGCTAAGCAGGCAAAAGAACTTCTAGCAGAAGTAACCGGTTTATTTGCCGGCGGAGAAATGGCTGACGAAGACATGCGTGAAATGGTTGATGCCATTCAGGAAGCGTACCTTATTGCTAAGAAAAACAACAAGAAATACACACCGAAAAAGTATCGCAAAGACGAGTAACCTCTCGCTGTGCGTTGTCCGTTTTATGGGACAGCAGATGGTTTATAATAAAAATGGATAATATATCTGTTATAATGGCACTGCAAGGGAGGTGAGCCGTTTGGGATATAATACGCAGGATGAGATTGTCAAGATAGTGAACCGGCTCATCAAACGATGTGGCACTCGTAATCCATATAAAGTCGCTGATGAGCTTGGGATACATATTCTCTATCGAGATTTTACGAAACAGCGTGGAGCATACAAGGTAATCTTGAAGAATCGATTTATCTTTCTTCAGAACGGTTTGCACCCGGTTATTGAACAAATCGTATTATGGCACGAAATCGGACACGATGTTCTTCATCGCCAAGAAGCAGTTTCAGCCGGAGGATTCAAAGAATTTAATATCTTTGATATGCGTGAAAACCGGATGGAATATGAAGCCAATGTCTTTGCAGCTCAGGCTTCTTTACCGGACGATACGATTATTGAATATATTAAACAGGGGTATGATATTCAGCAAATTGCTCGCTGTATGCACTCCGACATAAATCTTGTCGCTTTGAAAGTTGATACTCTCAATTCACAAGGCTACAATTTTAGGAAACAGGAACATAGAAACGACTTTCTCAGATATAACAGAAAAATGTAAAGACCGTCAATTCTCGAATGAGATCTGACGGTCTTTGCATTACTTCGATTTCCATTATTCTTGGGAACAGCGTAAGGTCACTGAAATCGGAAAAATTTATATTGGATTAGTGACAACAATGACGAAACATTATACCGATGAAGGAACTTTACTTATTAGAAACTCAGATATTAAAGATGGTAAATTTGAATTTGGTGATAATCCAATTTACTTGGAAAAAACATTTGCCGAAAAAAACGAAACTCGTATGCACCAAATTGGAGATGTAATTACCGTACACACCGGAGATGTAGGAACATCTGCGGTAATTACTGAAAACGAAGCAAAATCAATAGGTTTTGCTACGATTGTCACTCGACCAAATCCTAAAATAATTGATTCAAATTATCTGTGTTCGTTTCTAAACACAGATAAACATAAGAAATGGGCAGTATCAATTTCAACAGGAGATGGAAGAACAAATTACAACTTGGGAGATTATTTTGAATTAGTTGTTCCTGTTCCGTCAATAGCAGAGCAAAAGAAAATAGCTTCATATATTCAAAAACTCAATCGCCTTATCACCCTTCATCAGCGTAAGCCGGTTGTTGTCAATTCAAGCTCGACAATGAACGCATTACCAAATCAACATCTTTATTTTCAAGTTCTTGAATAATGTGAAGATAGGTCTTTTGCGTTGTTGTCATACTTGAATGTCCTAATCGTTGAGCCACACTTGCTATTGATACTCCGGCAAATAATAGCAGTGAAGCGTGTGTATGTCTTAGTCCGTGAACAGATATAACCGGTATATCTGCCTTCTTACAGTGTCTTGTAAGAATGTCATTGACAGTAGAGTTATACACCTTTTCCGAAACAAAAATCGGTTCATCTTCAGGTAAGTCTTTAACCAAAGTAGAAAATTGAATAATGAGCTGCCAATCAATCTGTATTTTCCTGACCGACGACTGATTTTTGGTGGGCATAAACCCACCACCGCCTTTATAATCCCAGGTTTTATTGATAGATAAAGACTGCTTTGAAAAATCAAAGTCTTTTGGAGTTATAGCCAACGCTTCAGAAAATCGCATTCCGGTTTTTGCAACCAACAGAATAAACCAATCCCAATTTATCTCTTGACTAAGATTTAAGTCAGATAAAAGTTTGTGCAACTCAAACTGATTAAGATATTTGATTTTTTTGTGTCGAGGCTTTTTACCTTTTATGATAGCTTTTCTTGTAGGGTCTCGTTCTATAAGTCCCTCATCTACCGCATCTAAAATTGCACCTTTAAGTTGATGATGAAAGTCCATTGTGGTCTGTCTTTCGTGTGACTTCGCATAATCGTTCAAGAGTTTTTGATATGTTATCCTTGAAAGTTCGCACACTTTCAAATCCGGTGCTAATTGCTTAATCCAAGCCTGCGTAAGCAGGTATTTATCCATTGTAACCTTCCTTATCGCCCCTTCCTTATAAACCGTAATCCATTGAGCGTAATAATCGTAAAATAAGTCTGTTTTGTTTATATTATTCAGCATAATATCCTCCTGTATAAAAATTAGGCTTACGCTGATGAAGGGTGATAAGGTTGTCGATTCCAAGAAAATACTCTCCAATTTTTGCTTGTTCGTCTTTTTGAGGTAACACAACAGGAAAGTCAACCAATATGTTTTGATTAAGATGTTTGATAGTTCCGCCTGTTGCTTTCTTATCGACATAGTCCATCAAAAACGGAGCTTTCAAATATTGAAAAAGGTATCTGTTATCGACTTCTTTTTCATCTCTGATTTCAACATTAAATACTCCTGCGTTAAGTGTTGCAGGCATTGTTAAGCCTTGAATATAAGCCACTTTTCCGAGTGTTCCGTCTTTTGTTATTAAGATACTACCATTACGAATTTGTATGTGCTTATCTTGCTCATAGCGTTCACGCTCTACATAGTGGCAAGTATCAAAATTTACAGCACCGTCCATAAAGTCCGTCCCCGTAATTAACATATAGTCGCCGTTATCTAAAAACTCAGAAGTTCTTAAATTTTGCCAACCTATTCTTGCGTGCATTGTGGCTATCTCGCTTAACTTACGCTGTTCCCAAGCGTTTTTGATGTATCTGAACTTTTTTGATTTTTCTTTGCATAAAAATGCAAACTCAGGCTGATGAAGGGTGATAAGGTTGTCGAGTTGAGCAAGATACTTGCCAATTCGTATTTGCTCAGCCTTGTTTGGCAACAGTAAGTCTATGCCCATTAGTGTTTCAGCATTGAGTTTTGCACGACCCCCGCCGACCAAAAGTGACTCAATATCCGCTTGACTAATGGCATAGGCAAGGAATTGATTGTCTGCACAATCATACTTTCCTTGTAGAACGTGAGCGTGATTATTGACCCAAATTCTCCCTTTTACGCACTTTACAGGATAATTTTTAAGGTCATTCGCTCCATCTTCTGCGACAAGGATAAACTCACCATCGTGAGTATATCCATCTACATAGTCTTGAATTCCGTTCGCTCCGTAATAAGGAGTTGTGCCTGCAACTCGCAAACTTGCCGCCACCGGGATACGCAAATTATCATATCTGTCCGTTACTTCTCTAACCTTACGCTGTTCCCAAGAAACATAAAATAGGAGCCAAGGGAAAGCCCTTGACTCCTAAAATAATGCTTAATTATTCATCTTCTGTTGGCATTTGAATTTCATAACCACCACTGATAATAAAATCTCGAAGCAATTTGTCAACTTTAACATTAACCTTGGGCGGAATTATTTTAGTCCCTTCGACCTTTTCAAAGTATTCCTTTGCCTTTGCTTTATCGACCGTTTTCTTCAGTTCGTCATATCTGCCAAATTCATTGAGATTGTTTTCATTAAGCTTCAAACTCATAATGTTTCTAAGCAGGTTCTCATCTAACCCAAGAGCAGATGAAACTCTGTGAATTTGGTCGTTTCTCGCTTTTGACAAATACTCGTTAATATAATCTCTCAGTGATTTACCTTCTGAAACCTTAACATCTCCTCTTTGAATATCGTGCAGGAAAATGTTTGCATATTTCTGTTCTTCCTGAGAAAGCGTTGCAAATGTCTTGTGCAGCTCTGTTTCGGCTTGTTCAATAGCTTCCTGAGTTGTTCCCTCAACACTCAACAACTTAATATACTTATCAAATCTTGAGTTCATATAGTCAGAGTCGATTAAGCCCGTATCAATCTCTGTAATATATCCCGCAAGGTCATAAGGAACATCATCACCTCCGATACCACCACCGCCACCGGTCAACTCTTTATATCTGAGAACTAAAATAAGATAAGTATTCTCATCTATGGCTACATCAACGACTTCGCCGGTTTCTTCATCTACATATGCAGGAACATCCCATTTGAAGCCTTGAATTTTAGCTGCTTCCAAATAGCTATTAAATTCATTGAAATCCTTTGCAAACTTCCTACACACCAAAGTGTCATTAGGCAGCTTTTCAAAGTTTTCAATTCCCGCATTGATAAACAACTCGGTGATACTTTCAAAAAGTTCGTTCATCTGCTTCAAGTTTTCAACGAGATGTTGAACGAACAATCCGAGTGGTCTGTCGCCTGAATACAATTTTACGGCAGCGTTAATATTATGCTCCATAGTGTGAGGTTTGCGGTAATAGCGAATTGTTCCGAACGGTTTATCCGGGCCGAACAAGCGATTAGTTCGAGAAAACGCCTGAATGATATTCTCGTACTGAAGCACCTTGTCCATATACAAAGTGTTAATCCACTTAGAGTCAAAGCCCGTAAGCATTTGGTCAACGACGATAAGTAAATCAATTTGTTTTGCCGGTTCGGTCGCTACTCGTTCATACGGCTTTTTGTGGGCAAGTCTTGCGGCTATGTCCTTTTTCATTTTTGCAAATGTCGGAATAGCAAAATCCTGACCGTATTTTTCGTTGTAATCGGAAATGATTTCAACAAGTCCGTCCTCTTTGAATTGAACACCGCCGTTATTATCAATACTTGGGTCAAACAAAGCCGTTACTTTCAGTTGCGGATTTAACTCTTTGAACAATCGATAATAATTGATAGCCTCCGGAATACTGCTTGTAGCAAATATTGCGTGGAATTTACTGTTATGGCTCAATGTTACCCAGTTTTCGAGTATATCCTTTACTACTGTCGTAGTGTGTTCCGTTGTTGTATATTGAACATTTGGGATATAATCTTCGATGCCCTTTATATAGTCGCCCTTGGCGTCAAAGTGTCCAACCATTCCAACTTGGTTTACGTCCATATACTTATAAAAGATTTTGCTCTTAACAGGGTCAGAAATTGCTTCTTCCTCTGTTTGTGCCTTTGCCTTTTCCAAGGCAACTACTTTTCGCACATCTTTATCTTTGAAAGTCAAAACCTTGTATGGGTCAAAACCGAGAACATTTTTGTCTCTGATTCCGTCCGCAATGCTGTATCTGTGTAACTCATTACCAAATACAGTGCTTGTAGTATTCTTTTTCTTTTGGTTTTCGTCTTGGATAGGCGTACCGGTAAAGCCAAAGAACATTGCCTTTGGAAATGTGTTTTTAATTGTCAGCAACATATCCCCAAAAGTAGAGCGATGAGCTTCATCTACTATGAACACAATACGCTTTTCGCTGATAAGTTCAATGTCACGAGCGTTCAATCCACCGGCTTCGTCTTTGATATTACTCATTTTCTGAATGGAAGTAACGATAAGTGTGTCTGCCGGATTGCTGCTTTTGAGTTTTGTTATCAACACATTTGTGTTTTCGGTTGCTTGTACGGATTCATTTTCATCGGCAAAGCCACGATACTCTTTCAGTGACTGAGTGCCGAGTTCAATTCTATCCATAAGGAAAATTACTTTGTCGGCGTCTTTTGAGCTTGCGATTAACTGAGCTGACTTAAAACTTGTCATTGTTTTGCCGGAACCGGTTGTGTGCCAAATATATCCGCCGAGCTGATTGTTACCTTCCCATTTTGCTTTTGCAACTTTATCAGAAATAGCACTTGCCGCAAAATACTGATAGCTACGCATTACTTTAAGTACGCCGTCTGAGTCATCAGCAACCGTATAAAAGCCGATAAGCTGATGTGCCATAGGAATAGATAGAAGAGTAGATGCCACCTTGTTCCATTCGTTAATCGGCTCGTTATTAAAATCTGCCCAATGGAAATAATAATCCGGATTAAACTTGCCGTCCGGACCCGGATTTGCAAAATAAACAGCTTCGTTTGGTTCCATTGCAACAAAAATCTGAACCAAAGAAAACAGTCCACTGAATATTCCCTCGTGAGAATACTTTTCTATTTGATTGCAAGCCTGACTAACCGGAATACCGCTCTTTTTGAGTTCAATATGGATAACAGGCATACCGTTAATGAGCAGCATTAAATCTCCACGGCGGTCATTAAGTAATTTCGATTTTGTTGGGAATTTAGGCTGCTGCACAATTTGGTATCTGCTTTGACCGGCGGCAATTTCACGGCGGTCATAAATTTTAAGGCTGACTTCTTTACCAAAATGTAATTTATCATCAGGGTTATCCCTTACGATAGAAACACTTTTTCCGTTAATAAAGCCATTTAACTTTAACGGTGTTCTGAGAGCTTCGATTTGTTCTAAAATCTGCTGCATTTCGCTATCGGTTAGAGGATAATCGTTCAGTCTGTCAATATCTCTGTTGTTTTCAAAGAGTATATTTGCCCAATTTCGCAGCAAATCTTGTTCAGAGTAATTTTTTAGGACTTCTTTTTCCCACCCCTTTTCGGATAGTATTTTTATCAAAGCCGCTTCAAAATCCGACTCTTTATTAAAAATCATTTCGAGTTCCTCCTAACTTCTAAAATTTGCTTTTACATCTCAGACAAACATCTTTTCAAGGCACGCTTTTTTGAGATTTTTCAACTTTTCTAACTCACGCTGATGAAGGGTGATAAGGTGGTCAAGCTGGCTGAAGTAGCTTGCAATGAGTTGCTGTTCTTTCATTGCTGAAGGGTAACTCACGCTTGTTTTTTGAATGTTGCTGCGACTTAAAGAGAGCACTTTTATGCCCTGCATTAGAGGAAGAAGCTGATGGTGGTAAGCGTTGGAATTGAGGTAGTAACCGAGGTACCCCAATGCCATTCTGTTCCGAGGGCGGCACACCATTGTATGTAACCCCGATACTATGGCACTCCCTTGCAAATTACCTATTTCACAGGCTTTTCCGGTCGTTTCATCTTCTGCGGTATCAGCGATAATAACATCACCATCCTGCAATAAAGCCCCATTGAAATCCTCTCGGCATCTATGCGGGATGCGAGGAATATCATCCTTTTGAACATCCAGCACAGAGCCATACTTTATCAGCACATCACCATAATGAACATTCAGGACAGTTCCTTCATCATAACTCAGTTCGGCACGGGAAAGTGTGTTATTCGGGACAGTGCAATCAAACACTTCACCAAACTTACGCTGTTCCCAAGCTTCAGTAAATCCCTTAAAACGAATTTCGGGTACATTGGAGCCATTTTGTGGAAACATTTTTTCCAGCATAGATTTTTTGACATTGGTCAATTTGTCATACTTACGCTGATGAAGGGTGATAAGGTTGTCGAGGTTTTCAAAATATGCACCTATTTTCTGCTGTTCTTCAACTGACGGCAAGGTGATAGCTGTATTCAAAATGTTATCATTATATAGTCTTTTTATTGTGCTGCCTTCTATTCCTGCCCATTTCACAATAGAATAAAAGCATTTCAAAAACGAGTTGTCCAAATGTTTATCGTGATTTAACCAAACTATATTGGAGTCTTGAAAATACTCATTTTTTCCCGTAAACACAACAGTTCTACCAATGCTGCCTGATGCAGAAATCAATATATCTCCTTTTTTAGGATACTGGTATTTTGCTTTATATTCTTCAAAAAGCTCTCTCGATATAAAAGCATCTGCCTCTCCACCGAATGTACCTATTTTATAAAATGGTATTTCTCCATTTTCCGATGTTTGCTCTTTGAAAATCCTTCGGCACATAGAGACTGAACCGATTTCCCCCAGCTTACGCTGTTCCCAAGTGTCACTAAACCCTTTGAAGCGAATTGCCGGAATGTCTGTTATTTTTGTCATTTTGCACTACCTCCAAGCAATTTTTTGAGTTCAGCAAGACCGAGCATATCAAATTCACTACCTTCAAGGTCATCAATCATAGAAGAAAGTGATTTTTCTGTTTCTTCTATTTGATTTTCGACATCTGCGAAAGTAGTTTCATATTTCTTTGCAAGTGCTTCAAGCTTTGAAACCAAATCAGATATAATGCTATCCGGCAACTGCATAAGATTATCAATAAGCGGCTTTATCCACTTATCTTTAAGAAGTTCAAGAACTTGTTCATCGGACAAGTGTTCAATCGTATCTTTCGTTTTTTCTTCAAGCAAGGCATTATCACGCTTAATGGCAGTTTTCAATGCTTTTTCTTCTGTATTCAATTCCGAAACAGATTTAAGTTTTTCCTTTGTTTCAGGTTCAACACCGTCGGATTTCATAGCTTTTTTGATTTCTGCAAAGACCCAGCTATCTTCGTTTACAAAATCAGCCTCTTTTTCTTCCTCGGAAAGTGTGTCAAGTATTTCTTCGTATTCGGAAGCAATTTCTGAAAGTCGATTTTCTTTTTCACTTAATGCTTGCTTGTCATCGGCAAGTATAGTGCTTTGAATAAGGTCAAATGGTATAATGCGACCTTTCCATCCTTCTTGTACTTCCTGCTCAACATTTCCTTTTTTCTTGACCACCATATTAGCGTCAACAATTTTAGTTGCTCCAAAGCCCTCTGTTTGAATAATTTCCAAATCTACGGCAATCTTAGTCCAGTCATCATCAAGAAGCTGGTATGCTTCATATCTGTCAACTAACGGGATGGCAGCCATTCGTGCAAAGATATTTTTTGATAAAAGCTCCTCTGTTTTAGAGATACTGAGACTTTCCATCTTTGTAATCAGCTCATCATACAAATATGTATCAAAATCAGCAAAAACGGACTTGAACTCGTTTTCAAAACTTGTTATATCACTGTGTTCTTTAATTGCCTTTTTTATATCTTTAACTACGAATTTGCAATATTCGGAAGATGTATTTTCAAACAAATCAGAGCGAAGTGCCGGGAAAGCTGTCCAATATTCTTTGAGTTCATCAATTTCAGATGCCGGTAGACCGCCGAACATAGACGCAAAAATATCCCAAGATTCTGCCGCCTCTGAGGAATCCACATATCTCGGAATATTAAGGTTATAATCGTTCTCTCTGATTTCGTCACGGCTGACAACTCGTGAATACTTGTCCACGCTTTCTCTCCGTGTAACAACATCTACAATCTTCTTAATATCTGAAGCTCTCAGCTTATTGTTTTTGCCCTCTTTGATATATCCTTTTGAAGCATCTACTATAAGAACATCTGTATTGGTTCTCTTTTGCTTCAACACCATAATTATTGTCGGAATACCTGTGCCGTAAAAAATATTTGCAGGCAATCCTATGATTGTATCAATCTTATTTTTTTCAATTAAGTTCTTGCGAATTTCGCCTTCTTCGCCGCCACGGAACAAAACACCGTGAGGAAGAACAATAGTCATAATGCCATCAGGCTTAATATGATAAAGGTCGTGAAGCAAAAAGGCATAGTCTGCCTTACCCTTTGGTGCAAGACCATAACCGGCATAACGAGGGTCAGTATCCTTATCAGCTGGATTCCAAGCCTGTGAATATGGAGGGTTGGAAACTACGGCGTCAACATAGAGTGGATTGTATGTTCCTGTCGGGTCGTTTTCATCGAAATACGGCCAGTCGTCCTCCAAAGTATCGCCGTTTCTTGTTACTATGTTATCTGCTTCAATACCACGCATTACCAAGTTCATACGAGTAAGGTTATATGTATTCTGCTTTAATTCCTGAGCGTAGTATTTAACTTTGTTTTCGCCCTCAATGTACTTTGAAGCACTCTTACCGATGTTGATTAACAAGGAACCAGAACCGCTTGTAGGGTCGAATATTTCAATTTTCTCTCTGTTTTTCAAGTGATTTGCAACTATTTCAGACATAAGCAAGGATACTTCGTGCGGAGTGTAGAACTCGCCGGCTTTTTTACCTGCATTCGCCGCAAACTTTTCAATCAAATATTCATAAATAAATCCAAGAACATCATAGCCCTGCTTACCATCCATAGGAATATCTTTTATAAGCTGAATGAGTTCGCTAATAGACTTTGACTGCGAAGCAGCACTATCACCTAATTTTGAAAGACCAGTTTGCAGAGTATCAAAAACGCCCTCAAACACTTTCTTGTGGGTTGGGTTTATTAAACGGCTAAACGCTGAAAGAGCGTCACGAACATCTTGAACACTGAAATCGCTACCTTTTGCAAGCCAAGTTGAAAAGAGATTGTCGTAAGAAATAAAATATCCCAAGTTCTTCTGAATGCTTTCAACCGTATCAGTATCTTCTTCTGTTAATTCGGGAAGATACTCGTCAGTCCAATCATTAGCTTTCAGATATTTAACTTCTTTCTCCGAAAGGAATTTATAGAAAATAAATCCTAAGATATAGTCCTTATATTCATTTGCTTCGATTTTGGAACGCATTTTGTTTGCAGACTCCCAAATCTTTGCAGCTAACTGCTGTTTATTCATAATAAACCTCCGTATTATTTGTTGTAGCTATCTATATTCTATCTGACAATGGCACTATTTTTAAGTATAAAATAATTAGTGTCCCATAAAACGGACTCAGTTTTCTTCATCAGGAAGAAAATCTATAATATCTTCTACATTGCAATCAAGTGCAGCACATACTTTTCCAAGCACTTCGGTCGTCACATTTTCATCTCTGCTCATTTTGCTCATTGTGTAATGACTTAAACCAGCAAGAGCTTCTAAGTCTTTTTTCTTCATATCTCTGTCAACAAGAATGTGCCACAATTTTTTATAACTAACAGCCATTTCATTGCACCTCTTTCTTAGTTAAAGTGTAAGTATATATATTGTACCATAGAAATTTGATTTTTTCAATAAAACCACAAATATTCGAACTAAAGTGCGTTTTTTCATACTTTCGGTTAAAAACGCATATAACTCTGTTATTACCGGTTTATGTTCATTCTTGGGAACAGCGTAAGTTGGGCGATGTAGTCGATGTACGAAGTGGCAAAGACTATAAACATCTTTCAGAGGGCAATATTCCCGTTTATGGGACGGGTGGATTTATGCTTAATGTCAATCAGGCGTTGTCCTACGATGAAGATGCTATCGGCATTGGAAGAAAAGGAACGATAGATAAACCGTACATTCTTAAAGCACCATTTTGGACGGTAGATACGCTTTTCTACGCCATTCCAAGAGAAAAAGTTGACTTGAATTTTGCTTTTGATGTATTTCAAAATATTGACTGGAAAAAGAAAGATGAGTCAACGGGTGTTCCGAGTTTATCAAAAACAGCCATAAACGAAATTGATGTCCTCGTTCCGCAATACGATGAGCAGCAGCCACTTGGACAATTTTTTAATAGAATCGACAACCTTATCACCCTTCATCAGTGTAAATGTCAAATTGACGGCTGCCGTTTTCAATCACCATTAGCTATTACTTGGGAACAGCGTAAGGTATCAGAGCTGTTCAAAGTTACTCGTGGTTATGTACTTGCAGCCACTTTGACAGAGCCTGCAAAAACGGATGAAATGCCATATCCCGTCTATTCTTCACAGACCAAAGATAATGGCTTAATGGGATACTACAAGGACTATCTCTATGAGGATGCCATCACTTGGACAACTGACGGTGCTAACGCAGGAACAGTTAATTATAGAGCTGGGAAGTTCTATTGTACCAATGTTTGCGGCGTTTTGCTCTCAAATGAAGTAACGGCTAATCAAATGATAGCAGAAGCCTTAAACAATGTGGCGAAAGGATATGTGTCTTATGTTGGTAATCCGAAATTGATGAATAATGTAATGGCTGACATAGAAATTATGATACCTACACACGCAGAAGAACGAGAAAAATTGTCAGTGTTCTTCCGTAACCTCGACAACCTTATCACCCTTCATCAGTGTGAGTAAAAACAAAAGTTGGTTCCAACATACACGTACTCAGATGAAGTCAAACCAACTATCAGTAATGATTTCCAACTATTTTTATGTTATACTATAAAAGTAGTAATTCACGATTGTTAATGGCGA